>ENA-UOOM01000659-UOOM01000659.1-fermentation-metagenome-genome-assembly--contig:-NODE-659-length-37784-cov-6.112274_pt1 | contig 37784 bp, 41 predicted proteins | sample MGYA00245781_ERZ724031 | MGnify/ENA primary metagenome ERZ724031 (study PRJEB28704, sample SAMN03018317) | fermentation metagenome | biome: anthropogenic terrestrial biome; feature: soil; material... | reverse complement strand
ATTGTATGGCGTTGGAACAGATGTTATAAGCAGTATAACTAAGTTTGTTGAGAAAAATCCTGAATTGGTTAAAGGTGTAACAGCCTTTGTAGGCGTTATAGGGCTTGCAGTTGGAGGAATTACGGCTTATGCGGCTATAGTAAAGGTTGCCATTCCATTAACCGCGGCATTTACAGCTGCCATGCCTGGAGTTAATGTCATTATGGGCGTTGTTGCTGGCTACGCAGCTCTAACCGCTGGAATCGTGGCATATGCAGAATCTATTAAGACAAGCGAAGAAGATTTGCATAAGCTTACGGCTACATCGAGAGCAGAATATTACCAACTTGAAGATATGCGCAAAGAATATGAGAGAGTCTGTACCGTTATGGGAGATACTTCTGCAGAAGCTCAACTGCTAAAAAGCAAACTTGATGATGCTACAGAAGCATTTCAAAAAAATAAGCAAACATCTGAGGAGCTTGTTGCTTCACACAGAGAAATAATCGAAGCTCATAATGAGCTGATGGCTGTTTATAGTGAAACTATAGACGGAATTAACGAGGAAGCAACAAGTAACGATAATCTCATTAAAAAGCTTGAAGATCTAATGCTCGTAGAGAATAAAACTACAGAGACAAAACAAGAACTTCTTGCAGTGGTTGATCTACTTAATGAAGCGATGCCTGAGCTTGGACTTGCATATGACCAGAATGCAGATTCGCTCAATATGAACGCCAAGGCTATTAGATCTGTTATTGAGGCTGAGATTGAACGGGAAAAGAATGCAGCAAATTATAAGCAGCTAAAAGACCTTATTTCTGAAGAGAGCGGGTTATATGAAAAACTTCAGTCTCAAATAAAAGAAACAGCGGCTGCCGAAAAAGAACTAGTAGATGCGCAAATTGCAGAAGCTGCAATTCGAGAAGAGCTAGGTAATGTTTCTGGCGAAGCTGGCGGCCGACTTTATGCACAAAAAATAATGCCTTATGTATTGGCGGTCAACACTGCAACAGAAGCAGTATCTGAAGCTACGGAGGCAGAACGACAAGCACAGGATGCTTATAATGAGAATCAATCTGCAATACATGAACTAAGCTCTGCTTTAGCGGAGTATTCAAACGAGATAGAAACCTCCAGTGGAAACATGCAAGAGGTCATTAGTTCAATTAGAACACAGATGGAAGAATTGGCCGAGGCATACGAAGAGGCATACTTAGCTGCAATTGAGAGTGTATCCGGACAATATGAGCTATGGGATAAGGCAAAAGAAGTAGTATCAACGTCAGCACAAGAAATCAATAAGGCACTAGAAAGTCAGACAGAGTACTGGCAGGACTATAACGCTAACTTAGGTACATTGACCGAGCGAAGTGCTGATATTGAAGGGCTTGCTGAAATGATAGCGAGCTTTGCTGATGGTAGCGAAGGCAGTGTCAATGCCATTGCTGGTATGGCCAACGCTACCGATGAGGAATTGTCTGCCATGGTGAGCAATTGGCAAGATTTACAGAAGGAACAGGAGACTGTGGCCAGCAGCTTGGCAGGTATAGAAATAGAATTTTCAGAGACAATGGCCAACCTACAACTAGAACTAGAAACTTCAATAGCTGAAATGGACCTCGGAAATGAAGCAGCTGAAAGTGGTAAAAGTACAATTCAGGGCTTTATCAACGGTGCACAGGATATGCTTCCTGAATTGCAAGCTGCCTACTCACGTATTGCCAGGGCAGCTGTAGCGGCTATAGACGAACAACTAGATATCAACAGTCCTTCGAGAGTATTAGAGCTCCGTGGTGAATATGCTATGGCTGGTTTTGTTGGTGGTGTATCCTCTATGAAACCTAACGTAGAGGCGGCTATGGCTGATGTAGCCAGCGCTGGTACTGATGCACTTACCACAGAGACCATATCTGCAATTCCTGACAATAGTAGATATGGTGGTGGAGTAGCTCCAACCTTCCAATTCAGCTATGATTTTACCGGTGCTAATGTAGGAAGTGTTCCTGAACTCCAATCAATGCTAGAAAGCAGAGACGCAAATATAATAGATATAATAAATGATGTTCTTGATAATAGAGAAATTGATAGTTCAAGAAGAGCTTACTTATAAGGGTATAGCGTTAGTATAGAAATGTAAAAAGGAAAGAGGTGCCAACTACTATGCAATCGAATATACAGAGCGAGTTAATGGATAATTTGCTAACAGTCTACATGCCCGGAGTGCCTCCTTAAATCAAAACATTTGCCAATGTTATTAATCTATCCTTCAATCTTAGGGTGCAGGCATGCTACATTGTAAGCACTTCGGGTTTCTAGATTGGTGTGCCTGCACCTACTTTTTATAATTGGAGATGATCGTATGAAAAATAGAGATATTGGACGTAATAAACGGAAACGGAAAATCATACAGTTACATGAGAAGGAACCACTCTTGAAATCCCTAGACATTGAGCAATTGATTAGCATGATATCACCAGATGAGGTAGAAAAAGCCCAGGCGACATTGAAAGAGTTTCTTGAAGGTTTCAAACATCTTGATGTGAATAGAAAAATTATTCTTGCTTATATCATAGGTGAAATGCAAGGGTTTGAAAATATGTATAGCGAGCGTGCTGGGAAAAGCCTTGCAGAGAAAATTGAGGGAGTTTATAAAACTGGGTTCAATTGGGGTTATGTTTTAGCATCGCAGCATTTTCCACAGAAAGAAAGTCATGATGAATTATGATGTCCCTGGTAAAAATAAGAAGTAAAAAAGTCCACTGATGAATGGTATCGTCATCAATGGACTTTATTATGTTCTATAATATCTCAATCATAGCAATGACTATATCTACAGCCTCTGCTATTAGATCCTCGGGTGCTTTTTCAACAAAGCTAGCGTTCCTGCTTTGCATATCAAGGGCTTTAACTTGATCACACATGATAACACCGGTTGTTTTCGTTCTGTCATCTAATGGCACGTGAAGCGGTATGCCACGATTAGTATTTGTGATAGGGCAGACTAGTGCGCCACGGCTCAAAGCATTAAATGCATCGTTGCTTATAACTATAGCTGGGCGACGACCTTTTTGTTCATGCCCGGATTGCGGGTCAAAACTTAAATAAACAATATCTCCTTGCTTAGGAATATATGCCATTAAAGCACCTCGTTTCCAACTGAGGATCCGGTGTCCCACTCAGAAAATTCATAAGACCCTTCATAGTCAGCCATTCGTTCCTCTAATGTTCTATGTCGCTTAGCAGCCTTGCGAATGGTGATAACATCCTTATGCCGGCTAATTTCAACTCTGTCGCTCTCACGGAGATCTAGAGCATCCATGAGCTGCTTTGGGATTCTGATTCCGTGGCTATTGCCCCACTTCTGAATAGTGGTATGCATGAGATCACTCCTTTCATTAAAAGTATATACTAAGTATATACATAAAGTCAATCAAATATGCACATTGCAGTCCGGCATCAAACTAGTATAGCATCTGCATTAAAAAGCACCTCACAACAGTTGCAACTAGCTGTGAGACCTTTTTACCTTACTCCATGGGCAAAGACATGCTAAGTACATATGAAACGCTCTATGGGCAAATGACGGCATAATAATATTATTAGTGAGTAATCCATAACTGATACTATGCTGTCATCTCATTTTTTGCTACCAATTCCCGCATAGCGCTGAGTAACTCATCCTGGATCTCCGTTGAGAGACAACTGAAAAGCTTAGCTACTTCATTTGTTGGGATATCTTTATATAGCTCTGAACACTGGGTACCTATTACTTTCTTTTGTTCGTTAATTTTCTTTGTCATGATTATGCTCCTTTCAAATTGCTTACTATAGTCTGTCGAACTCAATTAGGAAAATCTCAATTGCTTCTTGGCTGGATAAATGGAGTAAATCACATATCTTATGTATGTCTCCGATTAAGGGCTTACCATTACTTAATCTGCGACAAAAAGTATTTCTATCGATACCAATCTCATCAGCAATAGCTTCTTTTGTAGTTCCGCATTCTTGAATCTTTACATTTAACTTATTAAAATCAATGCCATACATACCTATATCTCCTCTCGTATCCTAGATAGGTTTACTGTGTTGAAAAAGTATTATTTTTTTACTTCCAACAAATTTTTATTCAGTTATCAAAGAACAATTTATATAATAAAAGGGGCGGTGTTTGTCCCCTGAGCCGACGGGTTTCCCGCTATCCCCCGGAGGGGATTTCGGTCAGTAACCAGCTGACCATCATCAGGCGGGTGTCATCCTCGTACCTATCTCGCGTGTTGTTGTCGGTAGGTTGTGTGGCTGTTTCTGCTGAACTCCTCAGAGGGTGATTCGGTTCTCCCATACTCCATGGCCAGCACAGAGAATTCTACTTGTCCAAGAGGTTCATTCTGCCACATAGCCATGGCCCTTTCTGCAGCGCTTTCCCTTTTGTATCCGTCGCAGGGTTGTAACTCCTCGTGCTTCGCTATGAAGCCATTACGCTTGAATATATAAGATTTTACTTTTCCACCTGGAACGGTCTCCGTAGCCTCAATGAAAAACAGTTTCATAATGTGCTCCTTTCTCCTTTTCCCTTAACAGATAATCAGTTCATAAGCTGGGGCGTCAATGTAATCCTTGTTTTCGTACTCAACTGCACAGTAGAAGTATCTTTGACCGTGATAGATTGCCGGGATTCTTTCATCGCTGCAGGCTGCGCCTGTGCTTACTCCTAGAAGATCCTCTGTTTTGATCTCACGGCGAGCTCGGGCTATTAGTTGAGCAACTTCACTTGATTTTGTGAGATAGATTTTATAACTTGACATTTTTCACGCCTCCTTACTATTCCTTAGTTCTAATATAAAGGATTTCCTTTCAGTTGTCAACAGTTTTCTACAAGATTATTCTTTATTATTGAAAATATATGTTTGACACTTGAAAGTATTTACTTTATAATCACTCTCAGGAGGTGTCACAATGGATATACCAACTAAGATTCGACTTGCGGAAACGTATGCAAAAATAAGTGAAGCTGAGCTAGCTCGTAGGCTAGGCACCACATCTCAAGCTTTTGGGCAGAGAATGAAGACTGGAAAATTCAGCTCAGAAGAACTTGTAAAGATTGCAGAAGCCCTTGGTGCCGAATTTGTTTTCACTTTCCATTTTCCAGATGGTACGAAGATATGATAAAAATAAAAGAGTAAAACGCCTGCTTGTTTTGATGCCTGTATGGCTCTCTATCTGATGTTTTAAGGAACTTTTAGAACTTAATGATATTTGCTCTGTATTAAATGAGTATAGGCCAATTATCATCGTTGCAACTCCTGTAAAGCTATGCGAAGACACAGACTATGGAGTATGTAGCGGGCAATAAGCTGAAATAGAGGATTTAGAATAATATAGTAGCCGTAACCATTATTAAACGTAGCTGTGTTATAATTATCTAACAAACTTCAAGGAGGGTTATTTCATGACAAAAAAAAATCAGACACAGTCCACTGCCATTGATCCTCAAGAAAAGATGAAAGAGTCGGTAAAAATAGACTTTGATTCGATACCTGAGCATGTACGAGACGATCTGGCCAGGGCAACGCTTGAAGCAGTACAAGAATTTCTTAAACAGCCAGGGAGCAGAGAATATCTAGACAATAAAAAAGCATTAAGAAAAGCAAAAACAGGGGCTCGATAAAAGCCTCTATTTTTTATTTATTTTGAAAGAGTTAAAGAGTGATCGAATTAGATTCAGGTGTTCACTTGGTGTTTATTTGGTGTTTATGAACACCAAAACAGCCTTTAATAGACTAAATCAGAACGAGCTACGAAAGTGACAAACGTTGATATAATCGGCTTTATAGAAACAGACCGCAGTAGACTAAAATATATTATGCCGATTTGTAATCAGCAGGTTGCGGGTTCGAGTCCCATCATCAGCTCCATAAGAAACCCGCTAGTATTAATGGTTAGCGGGTTTTTGTTTTTAAAGTATTTTTTGGAATTTACGATTTGGTGTATGTATAATCGGTGTTTACCTATCTCGATCATAGCAATTACTATGTCTACAGCCTCAGCTATCAGATCTTCGGGAGCTTTCTTAACAAAAACAGCGACAATCTCAAATATGCTCATAGAAAATAAAGGATTTTTGCAATGCTTTGTCGAACACGCCAGTATATTCCAGCTGGTTTACCGGTAAAAGTGAACGGGTGAATTTTCGTGCGAAAAAGTACATTTTACAGAACTCTTTGACTGGTTTTGGTAAGGAGATGAGTTTTTCTAATGAAACGGAAGAAGAGGTAACAGTAAGCGTTATTGTTAATCTGCAGGCATGCGTAAATGGGCACTGCAATTTGGGTTGCATGTTCAGAGCGCCAAGCCCAAAGAAGTTGGTTGAAGAGGTGGAAGAAGACCTGAAAGGTAATACGGAAAATTATAAATAAGAAATGAGCTTATTAGAATGAGAAAAGAAAGAAAGCTTTATGCGTATAAAATGACTCATGATACTGGATTTGCACCGAATCCTTATTTTGGAGTTTGTACCTTGGCTTGTTGCAAGCCCAGAATTAGAAGGGGTATAGCAAACCATTTAAAAGCCTGTTGTAAAAATAAAATAAAAGCAGAAGTAGGAGCTAAAAGCTGGAGTAAAGCTGACTGTATGGCGCGCTGTAACGAATACTTATCAAGTGAGCATATATCTATGATAAATGATGTATTTGATTTATCACATAACGATAAATTTGATTGGAAAATTGAAGATGAAGAGTTTTGGGTTGCGGGGTTTGCAGGTAAGTATTTAAGTAAAAAGATTGCTCCAAATTCATTAGTATATCTCATGAAGGTGACAGATATTATGTCATTTACCACGTATTGGGAATCATTTAAAGAAAAAAGGCCGCATGAGAATTTTTTTCTTAAACAGCATAAAAACCCAGCATTAGAAAACAAGAGCTATTTAAACTGTGGTGATAATATTTATGACATTAATGATAAAAACGAAGTTAAAAGAGTATTGAGATCGTTCCACTATGTACAGGATACATTTGATAAATCTACAGCGGATAAAGACCTTTCAGGTGAATGTGTACTACTCTCTAGAAAATATAGATATTTTGGAGAAGATGCATTGAACATGGGTAATTTTGAGTTAAAGAGTGATATGAACCACAACATATATAATGAATCTGATTCTCCTATTCCTACCAAAATAAAAGATATTATGGATGATATAGAAGCAGGAACGGAATCAGTAATTGGTCGTCCAATTCAATGCCATAGTGAATTTAAAGGTGAATGATATGAAAATTATTCTTTCTCGCAAAGGTTTTGACTCTGGTAATGGAGGCTCTGCTAGTCCAATCCTTCCAGATGGCACGCTTTTATCAATGCCTATACCTGCGGCTGGTAAAAGTAATTTGAAATATACTGATATCTCTTATAATGGAATTACATACGATGAAATATGGAAGCAGCTGTCTTCCAGGTATAAAGAAAATCAATATTGTCATCTTGACCCTGATATTCGTTCCAATATCAGAAGTAGTGAGATTTCTAACTGGATGCCTGCATTCGGACAGATTAATGGTGCTAACACCCATCTTGAAAACAATAGTGTTCGTGCTGGTGATTTGTTTCTGTTTTTCGGATGGTTCAGAGAAACTGAAATTGCTGCAGATGGGAGCCTGAAGTACAAAAAAGGAACAAGAGATATCCATGTAATCTATGGTTATTTACAAATTACCAAATGCCTTAAAGGAAAAGAAGTCAGTCAATTTTCTTGGCATCCCCACGCTGATAAAGACTTTGTAAACAAGAACACCAACACATTGTACTTGCCGTCTGAAAAACTAAGTCTTAATGGAATTGAGTATGACATTCCAGGCTATGGTACTTTAGATTATGCGAAAAAACTGGTGTTAACTGTACCAGGAATGTCAAGAACAAAATGGATATTGCCCGATTGGTGCAGAGATGTATCAATAAGCCATCACAACAAGAACAGTTTCAAGGATAAATATTTTCAAAGCGCAAATATAGGGCAAGAATTTGTAATAGGAGATCATCCAGAAGCTGGAGCTTGGGCAACAGACTTAATTATTGGGTAGTTGCACTCTGTTTTATTGTTTTACAATACGCTGCGATTGTTGATGATGGTTTCGTGGAATTTGAGTTTATAGGTGAAAAACAATACTTGAAGGAAAGAGGGTTTATCCGAGGAGCAAACTGTACATCAGTTGATGCAGTAATGATTGGTAAACTAAAAAATGGGGAAAAACGAATCTACTTCATAGAATGGAAGTATACGGAGAATTATTCAAGCCATAATATGTATATACCGGAATGTGCTTCTGTATATGATGGGTTAATAGTTGCAGATGATTCGCCATTTATGGATAGTATTGATGTTCAGGCTTTCTATTTCGAGCCATTTTATCAGCTTATGCGGCAAACCTTATTAGCTGAAGAATGTGTAAAGCATAAAGATCATGGTGTAACATCATACAGGCATATTCATGTTGTACCGGAAGAGAATTATAATTTACGAAACAAAGTAACATCACGAACCCTATGCGGAAATGATATTCATGAGGCTTGGGAAAGAGTTTTAAAAAACAAAGAATACTTCATATCAATAACACCTGAGAAATTTTTATACCCAGTTCTGCTTTGCTATTCCTGTCTGTTGAAGGTTTTGGAATAATGGTCGATATGCTTGCTAAAATAGCAAAACGGGCTAAAAAAGTAGATTATAAGATATAATATTATGCATCATTAGGTTTAATACATCCTAAATTAATTGTATAATATAAGTAGAGAGGAAGGTGAAAAAAATGAAAGTTAATATAAACAATTTAGTTTCTATTTCAGAAGCCAACCAAAATTTTTCTAAAGTAGCTAGATTGGTAGATGAAAATGGAGCAGCAGTAATTTTGAAAAACAATGTACCTCGTTATGTATTAATAGAATATGGCCAATTAATAGGAGGAGAGACAATGGATGATGAGGAAGTAGGCGAAGTTGCAAAAAAAGTGTTATCTAAACATATGAAAGCTTTTGAGGAACTTGCGAAATGAAGAGATTAACAAGAACTCAAATATTAAAACTACACAGTCTTCTTGTTGCTGAAACAGGTAAAAACAAATCCCAACTTTCACCATCACCCACACATTCTAAGCTATTATTCTTTAAAAATGTCGGGATAATGTTACCTATATCATTAATTAAAGGGACAGCTTGATTGGGGATCTTTTCTCTCAAATGCCCTAGGTTTTGATGCCTTGGATATACTAGGATAAGAATGGTATAATAGCACTGAATTTACTGTCCAAGCTCAATGCGGAAACAGGGATGGAAAGCAGGGAGGACTACTTTGGGACAATATGATTTAATTGCTTCTGCCACTTTTGGTCTGGAATCCATAGCAGCCAGGGAAATTAAAAAGCTGGGATATGAAGATGTTACAACAGAAAATGCAAGAGTTATTTTTCGAGGTGATGAAGAAGCCATTTGCCGTTGCAACCTTTGGCTTCGATCAGCAGATCGGGTTTTTATCCGAATGGGTGAGTTTCCTGCACGCAGTTTTGATGAACTTTTTGAGTGCACCAAAGCATTGCCCTGGGGTGACATCCTGCCCGAAAATGCCAACTTTCCGGTGCAAGGCAAATCCATAAAATCAGGTTTGTTCAGTGTTCCCGATTGTCAGGCTATTGTGAAGAAAGCTATTGTTGAGAAGATGAAGCAGAAATATAAAAGAGAATGGTTCGAGGAAGATGGGCCCAAATTTACTATTGAGGTCGGTCTTTTAAAAGATATTGCCACACTTACCATAGACACCAGCGGGGTGGGTCTGCATAAACGGGGTTACCGCCAGACAGCAGGAGGTGCACCACTTAAGGAAACATTGGCAGCTGCCTTGGTAGATTTAAGCTTTTGGAATCCAGATCGTTTACTGCTGGATCCTATGTGCGGTTCAGGAACCATAGCCATTGAAGCGGCAATGATTGGGCGTAACATGGCACCAGGATTAAGACGACAGTTTGATTCAGAGAAGTGGCCTTTTATGCCAAAGTCTGTTTGGGATAAGGCTCGGGAGGAAGCAGAGGACGCTATCGATAGAACCAGGGAATTTAGAATTTTAGCTTCGGATATAGACGGCAGAGTATTGAGAACAGCCAGAAAAAATGCAGAACTGGCAGGAGTAGAAGAGTTTGTAGCATTTCAAACCTTGCCCCTGAAAGAAATCAGTTCAAAGAAGAAATATGGCTGTATCATCACCAATCCACCTTATGGTGAGAGATTAGGAGAATTACAAGAAGCGGAAGCTTTGTATAAGGAATTGGCTGAAGTGTGTAAAGACCTGAATACCTGGTCCTTTTATGTACTCACCTCTAATAAAGGCTTTGAACGTTTATTTGGTCGCAGGGCAGATCGAAAACGAAAATTATACAATGGCAGAATTCAAGTGGATTACTATCAGTTTCACGGTCCAAGACCGCCGCGACGTTCAATATAATTATTGTCGAACGAAAATCTTGTAAAATATGGTTATTCAATATAAAATGTTAAGCAGAAGAGGAAAGGAAGATGATTATATGGGTAAAATATCTGCATTTTATGCGGTGCCGCACCCGCCTATCATTGTACCTGCGGTAGGAAGGGGAGGAGAGAGGGCAATAAAGGATACAGCTGATGCATTTGATAAGGTGTCTGCTGAAATTGCATCCATAGAACCAGATGTTTTAATAATTATAACTCCCCATGGACCATTATTCCGGGATGCTATTGCCCTATCCTGCGATAATGAAATCAGTGGGGACTTAAGCCGTTTTGGTGCGCGCAGCGAGGTGTTCACTGCAGAGATAGACGTTTCTCTGACAAAAAATATCATAAGCTTGGCTGAAGAAGAGCCAGGTAGCTTATCTACTGTACAGATAACAAAGTCTTCTTCAAGGCAATTTGGTGTTTCTTACGAGCTTGATCATGGTACCATGGTACCCCTTCACTTTATCAACAAAAAATATAAAGAGTATAAGCTTGTCCATATTACCTATGGCCTGTTACCGAAGTTGCAGTTGTATAAATTTGGCATGCTAATTACGAAAGCAGTGGAGGAAAGTTCGAAGAATGCGGTAATGATAGCCAGTGGTGATCTGTCTCACAAACTAACAAAGGACGGACCATATGAATACAGCCCCTATGGTGAGAAATTTGATCGGGAAATAATTTCCCTTCTTTCAGAGGGGAATGTGGTTGACATATTTAACATGGATCCTATTACCATAGAAAATGCAGGAGAGTGTGCTTTGCGTTCCTATTATATCTTACTGGGTGCCATGAATGATTATGAATTCAAGGGCAGACGCCTTTCTTACCAGGGCAATTTTGGAGTAGGATATCTGGTAATGAGTTTTGATGTGAATAAGACAGACCGGGATACTTTCAATCAATTACAACAGCAACAGGAGGATAAATATCAGCTGAGGCTTAAGGAAGAGGACCCTTATATGCGCCTTGCCAGGGAAAGCCTTACACATTATGTTATCCACGGCAAACATATCAGCAAGATTCCATCTTATGTAACAGATGAAATGAAAAAACTCAAAAGAGGTATATTTGTTTCCATCAGTAAGAACAGTGAGCTTCGCGGTTGCATTGGAACCATACAAGCGACCACAGACTCTATTGCCAGGGAAATAATTCGAAACGCAGTGGAAGCAGGGATGTTCGATCCAAGATTCCCTTCCGTAGAAGAAGACGAACTTAAACAACTGGAGTTTTCTGTAGATGTTCTGGCAGAGCCAGAGAAAGCTGTGAAAGCGGACCTGGATCCTAAAAAGTATGGTGTTATTGTTCGCAGCGGGTACAAGTCCGGATTGTTGCTGCCAAACCTGGACGGTGTAGATACAGTAGAAGAACAACTGGATATCGCACTTAGAAAAGCTGGTATTTCGCCGAACAGCTCTTATATTATTGAGAGGTTTGAAGTCATTCGGCATAAGGGTGAGAAGCATGGTTAATGATGCATTATATTGGGAGTCAGAAGGGAATAGAGTTCGGTGTTATCTATGCCCCCATCGTTGTTTGATTGGTAATGGCAAATTCGGGATCTGTTCCGTTCGCACCAATCAAGATGGTAAGCTTAAGACGATAAATTATGGAGAAATTGCCTCCATGTCAGTAGATCCAATTGAGAAAAAGCCTTTATATCACTTCCATCCCGGGAAAAGGATTTTATCAGTTGGCACTTTTGGCTGCAATTTCAACTGTGATTTCTGCCAGAACTATTCCATCGCTCATTTTAAAGGGGAAAGTGAGTTTCTGTCCCCTGAACAGTTGGCTGCTAGCTGTACTGCCCCCAGGGATAATATAGGAATTGCCTTTACATATAATGAGCCGGTTATTTGGTTTGAATATGTCTTTGACACAGTCAGGAAGCTTAAAGAAACATATCCTGATATGAAGGCAGTTCTAATCACCAACGGCTATATCAGCGAAGAAGCGCTTAAGGATATTTTACCCTTTATCGATGCAATGAATATAGATTTAAAATCCAGCAGTAACGAGTATTACAAAAAAATATGCAGCGGGGCAGTGGAACCTGTAAAGCGAACCATTGAAAGCGCATATCATTATAAATGTCATGTGGAAGTTACTACTTTGCTAGTGAACGGCCTTAATGACAGCGTGGACGAAATAGGGGATATAGCTACCTGGCTGTCTTCTCTAGATAAAAATATCCCGCTTCATCTGTCCAGATATTATCCTGCTTACAAAATGACCAGACCAGCCACAGACACTGATGTGATGATTCAAGCAAGAGAAACAGCTTTGAATCATTTGAACTATGTCTATTTGGGCAACATGGGAAATGTCGACAACTCAACTTATTGTCCGGCATGCAGGGCAGCATTAATAGAAAGAGCTGGTTATTCCGTAAAACCGCATATTAGAGAGCCGGTATGTCCAAATTGCGGGGTCGCTGTCTCAATCCAGTTCTAAAGGCTATAACAACTATTGTTTTAGTTGCTAAGAATTTGTAAAAAATTTAAAACTATAATGAAATCGGGGAGAAGTGCAGTGTTTTTATGTCCTATGCCGGACCTGTGTTTCCTTTAACATTAAAAGAAGAAGATAATATCATATCTGCTGATCGCAATATAAACTATAATTTTTCTCTGAGAAGCGAGGACAGTATTAGAGTCTGGGGAGCTGATGTGGAGGACTCCTATACACTAAGCAACACTTCTAATAAAGAGAAAACCATCAATGCTGTTTACCCATTTGCCGGAAGTGTTCAAGAGCTGGATGAGCAGAGGCCTGTGATTAAAGTTAATGGACATGAAGTGTCTCCTACCCTTTATGCAGGCGGCTATTCCGGGGGATTCACCAGTGTTTATGGTGCAGATGACGAGAATGGCAGTTTAAATATTGTACAGCTTAACAGTTGGGAAGGTTATAAATCGCTTTTAGAAGACGGAAACTATCAGGACAATGCGTTTTCACCATGATATTGTAACCCGCTTGGGGAGCAATCTCAACATTAATAAGCTGACGGCAGAATTAACTTCCGTAGAACAAATCGAGATTGTACGTCAGAATTATGGTTTTGACTTGGGGCAGGGAATAAACAAGGTGGAACTTGACCTGGCAGAGGAGCATTACTATCTGGAAATCAGGCCGGTGAAAAACCGAAATAAAGGCTAATAAAGAAAGTTCACAAAAACCTTTTTATGCCGGATAATAATGTTTCGGCACTTTTGTTGGCTTTATTCCTTGAGGAATCTGTAAAAAGAATATATCATAAGACTTAAGATAACAAAAGAGAATATTGTCACTACTTTATGTTGTCCAGGGCAGTGCTTGTAAAATAATACAATAAACTATATAATGAGTGTTAACAAATGATTGCAATGCTCATAGGAATATTACATTTTACAAGGAGATGCTGCATGCAGAACTTTAATGACAAGGTCAATTTTATACTGGAAAATAGCTGAGCTTTTGAGAGGTCCATATAAAGCTGAAAGGTATGTAGAGGGATAACTCAATTACAATGGAATATAATTATGAAAATATAAGGAGAGAAAGACTATGAAAATCTTGGTAATTGGCGGAACTGGTCATGTTGGTACATTTTTAGTAAAGCAGTTATTGGCTCAAGGTCATGATGTGGTTATTGGCAGCAGGGGAAAAACGATAGTGCCTGAGGGTTCTCCGCTTTATAATGCAAAGCAGGTTGTTAGCAATTCGGCCGATCCTGAAAGCTTGAAAGATATGGCTGAAGATCGTTATGAGGTGGTTATTGATTTTCCGGGAACAGCTTACAATACCTATAAAGCCTTTCGTGATACCGCATCTCATGTAATAGCCTGCGGCTCACTTTGGATGTTTGGATATCCTCATGTGGTACCGACACCGGAAATACGTCAGGAAAAGTGTCCATTTGAAGGGTATGAAAACCGTTATATCCAGATTCAGGAGATGATAGGCGATTCGGGTAAGCATCGCGCAGTCTTTACAGCCATCATGCTGCCAAACATCTGCGGGCCGGGGAAAAAACCGCTGGAAACTATGGGTGGAAGGGATATAAACGTTCACCGGGCACTTAAGGAAGGCAAACCTGTTTACCTGCCTGATGGACCGGAAGCGCTTATCGGCCCATGTGACGCTGAAGATATTGCCAACCTCTTTGCATTGGCAGTGAACAACCGGACGGCTGCAGCAGGACAGATTTTTAATGCCGGATCTGCCTATTCAGTAACAGCATCCAGGTTTGTCGATATTTATTCTGATATATATGATGTTAAAATTCCTATAGAGAAGGTATCGTGGCAGCACTACATAGATGAAATCAGCCCGGGCATCGATAATTGGTGGCATTTCTATGCACATATGCAGCCCGATATTTCTAAAGCACAGTGTCTTCTTGGCTACTATCCAGCCTATACACCGGAAGAGACCCTTGAAAGAGCTGTAAGATGGATGTTTGATCAAAAACTTCTTTGATTTATAAGCAGACGGGGCGGACAGAGTCCGCCCCTGCAATGTTGGAGATCGGAGTCAGAAGCTTTTTCACCAATTTGTTTCAGCCCGTGAATGTTTCCCATTTCTTGATATTAAGATAACAAAGAATGCTGCCGCAAAGAGCTGTCGCGCTCCAAAGAAATATGGTCGCTGTCCATCCAAATCTGTCTGAGACGACTGCAATACCGTATGTGGATATTGCTGCCCCGAGATAAGTACAGGAATTTAAAACGCCGGAAACAAGTGATACAATTCCAAGCTTAGCATAATTCCGCGGTACAAAGCCTATTAGTAAAAGATTTGTACCATTCATGCAGCTGACTAACAATCCAACTAATATGATAGTCAAAATCGGGTTTATTTCTCTGAAAACAGCCAAGGTTGCTGCTAAAATCGCAGCTATTCCAAATAATATTGTTGTAAGTTTCAATTCATTTTCCACAAAACGTCTTTTTATCCCGGAAACTACGCTTATTGAGATAATAGCAAACACAGGCAGTATCACCCCTGTTAGTATTGAAATATTATTTCCAAGACCAAACGTTTCCGAAACTAATGAAGGCATCCATGCAGTTATACCATCTCTAAGCATACCCTGAAGAACAATAGCTATTAGGATTGCTATCAGCATAAACGACCAGGGAAAAGAAGTTGTTTTCACATCTTTACTTTCCTTATTCTTAACATCCATGCTGATCATCGGGCACTTCAATAACCAAACCCCAAGCATTATAATTCCTGCGACAGCCGAAGAATAAAATACGGTTTTCCATCCACCTAAATTTATCAGGACAGGTGCTGCTATATATACCAAAATATGTCCTAAATGTCCGCTGCTGGTTACTGCAACGCAAGCTTTGTTGTAGCTTTCGTTGTCAAACAGCTCGTTCATCAGTTTAACGATAGGCGGCCATATAAACGCCTGTGCCATTCCGTTTATGCTCCAAATTACAGTCATCTGAAGCGAGGATCTGGAAAACGGAATTAAAATATTCATCAAAATAGTAACTGCCAGCCCTATACCGACAATTCGTTTTGGCTGTATTTTATCGCCTGCATAACCGCTTATCAATTGGCCTGCTCCATAAGAAATTGCCATTCCTGTGAGGGGCAGGGACGCTGCAGCCTTGGAAAGGTTAAGTACATCGATAATTTCTATAATTATCGTATTATAATTCAGGCGGGTAATATAGCTGACAAAATAAACACTTGCCAAAAGAAATACAATTCCGTAAAAAGTTTTTTTCTCAGTCTGTTTCAACGCACAATTTTTCCTTCCCATTCTTCTGGAATTTCAGCATCAAGCAATGTTGCAACTGTTGGTGCAATATCTTTTATGCTGAGCCCTTCAATTTCTTTTCCTGCTTCAAAAGGCTTTCCTAAAAAGAAAATAGGAATGATCATATCTTCAGGCATATCAGTACCGTGCATTCTGTCGTGTCCGCCATGGTCTGCTGTGTAAATGATGGTGTATTCCTCTCCTAATTCATTGATTAAGCCGCCAACCATGTTGCAGCACTCATCTATGGCACGCATATATTCATCGCCCATCCATCCATGTCCGTGGCCGGCACCGTCCGGCCAGCCCAAATACAAAAATGCAAAGTCAATATCGCTGTTTTTGAGCATCTTCTTTGCTGTTTCAAAGGATTCCTTTGATGCAGCTTCGTTGCCGTATTTATGCCCTGAAACATACACGCTCCTGCATAAGCTGTCTGGTCTTGATACGTCACGGAGTTCTTCCCAGTTATAAAACATAGCGCAATTCTTCCCTTTTTTTGCAAGCTGTTCAAAAAGACCGGATATAGGTCTCATCTGTGGAACATATGTGTTTGTTGTAATGCCGTGTCTTGCCGGGTCTACACTGTGGAACAGTGACATGTGGCAGGGCAGTGTAACAGAAGGCATAACCGTTTGTGCTTCCATGCAATATGTACCGTTTTCCTTTAAATGCTTTATTACCTTATGCACTGCAATTGCATCCGGCCTCATCCCGTCACTTAAAACTAATAATGCTTTCATTTCAATCTCCCCTTCGTATTATATTTTTTCGTTAAATGATCATCATATAGATTCATCACAACTTATCTTAATACTGTTATTGCATTCCAAGCGGGTTTCAAATAAACTAGGCATTGAAGGTTCCCCTTTGTGAGTTTGTATTGCTATTATATTCTAGCAAAGTTAAACTCTTTTATCTATAGTTCAGCCTTCACTTTCTTGGACTAATGAATGCGATGCTTCATCTTCCACCACATGGTGAGCAACAGCGGATTGTTGATCGTATTGAAAGTTTTTTTAATAAGCTCGATGATGCAAAAGAGTTGGTTCAAAATGCTCTAGGTGCCTTTGAAACTCATAAAGCTGCTATACTCCATAAAGCCTCCAAAGGGATCAGTGTACAAAATCGAAGAACGGTAGAACAATTAATATAAACCCGTAGAAATAAGAAGTAATAAAGCCCACTGATGGCTGAATAGTTATCAATGGGCTTTATTATATTCTATAATACTTCAATCATTGCAATGACTATGTCTACAGCCTCAGCTATCAAATCTTCGGGAGCTTTTTCAACAAAAGCAGCGTTTCTACTTTGCATATCGAGAGCTTTGACTTGATCACACATGATAACGCCAGTTGTCTTTGTTCGGTCATCCAACGGCACGTGTAGCGGTATTCCACGATTGGTATTAGTGATAGGACAGACTAATGCGCCACGGCTCAAGGCATTAAATGCATCGTTGCTTAGAACTATAGCTGGGCGACGACCTTTTTGCTCATGTCCAGATTGTGGATCAAAGCTCAAATAGACAATATCGCCTTGTTGCGGAATATACACCATCAAAGCACCTCATTCCCAACAGAAGTTCCAGTGTCCCATTCGGAGAATTCATATGACCCTTCGTAGCCAGCCATACGCTCCTCTAATGTTCTATGTCGCTTAGTAACCTTGCGGATGGTGATAACATCCTTATTCCTACCTATTTCAACTCTGTCGCTCTCACGGAGATCCAGAGCATCCATAAGCTGCTTTGGAATTCTGATTCCATGGCTGTTACCCCACTTTTGAATAGTGGTATGCATGAAAATCACTCCTTTCATTAAAAGTATATACTAAGTATATACATTAAGTCAATAAAATATGCGTTATGCTGTCCAGTATCAAACTCACATAACGATCTGCATTAAAAGCACCTCACAACAGTTGCAACTAGCTGTGAGGTCTTTTATATGTCTTCCATGGGTAAAAACATGCTAAAGCATTTCAAACGCGCGAAGGCTTGATAACGGCCATATTATTTTATAAGTAGTCGCCACTGATACTATACTGTTGCCTTATTACTTGCTGCCAATTCACGCATAACGCTAAGCAGCTCATCCTGGAGCTCCGTGGACAGGCAGCTGAAGAGCTGAGCGGCTTCACCTGTGGAATAGCCCTTAAAATTTGGTGTTCATCTGAGACGCCGGTTCGCCTCATAGGAATGGCCTTTTATGGCGAAGTCTCTATGGGATAAAGTACGAGAGGAAGCAGAAGAAGCCATTGACAGAACCAGAGAATTAAGAATTTTAGCCTCGGATATAGACGGCAGAGTATTGAGAACAGCCAGACAAAATGCAAAACTGGCGGGAGTAGAAGAGTATATTGCTTTTCAAACCTTAGCGTTAAAAGAAATCAGCTCAAAGAAGAAATATGGCTGTATCATCACCAATCCACCATATGGAGAAAGGTCGGGAGAACTGTGTGAAGCAGAGGCTTTATACAGAGAGATGGCTGAAGTGTGCAAAAACCTGGATACCTGGTCCTTTTATGTACTCACCTCTCATAGAGGCTTTGAACGTTTATTTGGTCGCAGGACAGATCGAAAACGAAAATTATACAATGACAGAATTCAAGTGGATTACTATCAATTTTATGGACCGAGACCACCGCGATGGACTATATAGTTATTCAGTGTGATAAGGTGCAATGTACTTGTTAATCACGGTGGCTATAACTACGCCTATGAGAGTCGCCAATACCCTTATTCCCACATAGGATAATATCTCCAACCGTGTACCTTCTTCGCGGCCAATTGCTACTATTAGAAAAACAATACAGCAAATTCCGCTGGCACCTTTCACATTAAACAAATTACAGACATAAATACAGATTATTATGAATATGGGAATGATAATTTTAGATACTAAATCCTCGTTAATAGGTAACTGTTTCAATATCATTAAATAGACAAAGGCTAAAATGCCGCCTGTTATGGTACCTATCATACGGTCTAAGCCTATTTTCAATGAATCCTTATGTGTCTCTCTCATGCACAAAATTGCTGCAATAGCTGCTAGCAATGTACCGCTGCTTCCCAAGAAATATGTAACAAACAGGCACAGGAAAACAGCCAGTGCAGTCTTGTAAGTACGTAATCCAATTTTACACTTGCCCTTTTGTGTTTTTTCATTTGTAGTCATCAGTAAACCCCATTTCGTTATCTGCAGTATTTCTTATAGTATCTAAAGTAATCATCAGTTTAATCAAGTTGACTCTGTTTTTGTGATCAATGTTTTATAAGCATCCGCTATTCGTATTTTATCGCAATTTTTAATACTAGACAAACATAATATGCATCATTAATCATCACGCTGATTGCAAGTTAAAATGTTAGAAGATGGAAGCTATCAGGACAATGCGTTTTCACCATATCCTGTCCTATCCCAGCAGGTAACGGTTTATGACTTCAGCGATTTTAAGTCTCCCGATGAATACCAGGCCGCAACCCAAGCAATATCTTTTACAATAGACCCGAATAAAACTATTATTTTAACCTTGTCCGTGCCTCTGCCAGCTTTGTGATAAGTGATTCTCTTAGCCAGATAAATTCAGATTCGGAGTTAAACATAAACGTAGTTTATGTTTCGATTGTGAAGTAGAGGAAAAGCACATCAATTGCTGGAAGAGCTCATTTGAAAGTCCTCAGATAAGCTGTGAGTTCGAAAAAACTTCTGGTACACTGCTAAAGAAGCTAAAATAAAGGACACCAGGTACACAATTTGAAAACCACTGTACTGAAATACAGAATTGGTAAAGCTGGGGATCAGGTTGCGTATCAAGCTACCTACAGTGGGGCCAAGCAGTGAGCTGAGCCCCATTGTGGCTCCATACCAACCCTCATAAATTGTCTTATATCCATCTTCCGGTATAAGACTGTAGCGGTAATTGACAGTGACAACATTAAAGCCACTGTTTCCAATGCCTGCTGTAAGGGGTGTAAATAGCAAAAGAAACAAGGTCCTCTGTGTCATAAAACCATAGATCAAAAATTCTGTTGATAAAAACAGAGCACTTACACCTAAAACAAAGTATATCCCTTTCTTGGATTCGATTCGGCTCCATAATTGCGTGCCTATGATCATGGTGATATATTGTACTGTGTAAATAACGGATATCAAACTGTAATTCAATTCCAGGTATTTTATTTGATAAAGTGATGTAAAAGAACTTGATAAAGACAGGCTGAAGTAAAAAGCAAATATGAATATCAGAAAATGTCTGTATTCTTTAGCCTTTAGGGGCTCAAGGAACCAATCCATCTCAAATTTCCTGGCAGCTTTGTGAACCTTGTTTTTAGGTTCATGGGCATTCATGAGTACGACAGCATCTGCAATGGATAGAATCAGACTAACGCTGAAGACGATTACAAAGCCCTTGAGGCTTTTGTTGAAATAATCGAGCACAAATCCCATAACCAGAGAGAATATGGTAAAAGAGATCCGGAGGCAGAACATGCGTAAATAGATGTATCTGCTTTTTGTATGATCGTTGGGCAGCAGGTTGATCATCCAAACCGTAACACCTACGCCATAGAAACCCCAGATCAAATTGCTGACAATTATCATCAGGGCAGTTAAATGCAACAATACACTACTGTTCTTTACCAGAAAGGGAAGGTATGCAATAGAACATTTTAACAGCCTTGAGATTATGTTCATGGTAATCAATAATGGTTTTCTATACTCCATTTTTTCATATACGAGAAAAGAAAAGATAGAGATCAAAAGCGACCAGGTAGGGGAGCTGTTGAGGATGCCTACTACAAAATCATTTGCATTCAAAGTCACCAAATATCCGGAGAGAAAGAAACCCGTTGATATGGTAACAGCAGCATTGATTAGAATTCCATCGAAAATAAAAAGGATTTGGCTTTTCCTGTGCTCTCCCTGACAGAGAGGAAAAACAACCCTATTCCTAAGACCCCTCATAGCATTACCCCCACTGTGGATTATACTTAATGCAACTAACTACTGCTTGAATTCATTATAATATAGAAATGACTTACTTTCTAGTACTTGCAAGTAAATATAAGACCTATACGAAAACCAACGTTGGAAATAATTGTGATAAAAGTTTGGAAGGGTAAATATAAGCCAGGTTTTGGGAAGTATAGAGAATTTTTATGTTCCAGGTTTTACAAAGTCAAAATAATTGATATAATGTAACAGCATGTGAAATTCCAGTTAGGAGAAAGGATGGTGACGGGCTTGGATTCCAGTCCTATACCGGAACGGAAAAGACAATCAAAAAATATGAAAGAAGAGCCCAGGTTACCGTCATAAACAACCGAAGCTCTTCATAAGGAGGGCTCGATTAAAATGGACAACTTAATCAATTTTATTGAAACTGCAATCCAAGAGGGAAAGTTTGCAAAAATTCGAGAGGAAATTATTCAGCTTAACGTAGTTGATATTGCTCAGCTTCTGGACGATCTTGAAGGTGAAAAGACTTTAATCATTTTTCGTTTGCTGCCCAAGGAAATATCTGTGGAAGTTTTCTCCTATATTTCTTCGGATCAGCAGCAGTTTATCATTGAATCAATTACAGACAAGGAAATCAAACATATTCTCGACAATCTTTTTATGGACGATACAGTGGACATTTTAGAGGAAATGCCTGCTAATGTAGTCAAGAAGGTTCTTAAGAACGCCGGTGAGGATAAAAGAAAACTAATCAATCAGTTTTTACAGTATCCGGAAGATTCTGCCGGTAGTTTGATGACCATTGAATATGTTGATCTTAAAAAGGAAATGACAGTTAAGCAAGCCATAGAACGTATTCAGCGCATTGGAGTAGATAAGGAAACCATTGATATCTGCTATGTGATGAACAATTATAGAAAACTGGAGGGGATTATCCACCTTCGAACCTTGATATTAAATGACGCTGATGTTGCTGTTGCGGATATTATGGATACCAACTTTATCTCCTGTGATACTCATATGGACCAGGAAGAGATCGGTAACCTGTTTAGAAAATATGGTCTTCTTGCCATGCCGGTAGTAGACCAGGATGACAGGCTGGTAGGTATTATTACTGTCGACGATATCATCCATATGATAGAGCAGGAGAATACAGAAGACTTCCAGGTTATGGCGGCCATGGAACCATCAGAAACAGAATATTTGAAAACCAGTGTAGGGACTCTGGCTAAGAATCGAGTTGTGTGGTTGTTGATTCTGATGATTTCTGCTACTTTTACCGGTGGTATCATTAAAAAATATGAGGATATACTTGCATCTGTTGTAATTTTAGCATCATATATTCCAATGTTGATGGACTCTGCAGGAAATGCAGGTTCCCAATCTTCCACCATGATTATCCGTGGCTTGGCATTGGGAGAGATCCAATTAAAGGATTTGGCCAAGGTAGTTTGGAAAGAGTTTCGTATTGGTATAATCATTGGTATCACTATGGCTGTTGTTAACATTGCACGAATTTATATTTTTGATGGAGTCGGCATTTGGATTGGATTGACTGTCAGCATAAGTTTGTTTATTACCATTGTATTGGCCAAGATCGTAGGTGGCTCTCTTCCTATGATTGCCAAGAAGCTTCGTCTTGATCCTGCAATTATGGCCAGCCCTATGATTACGACTATTGTTGATGCTGTTGCATTGTTGGTTTATTTCCAACTTGCTGCTGCGCTGTTGGGTATATAGGAAAGGTAAAGTAATATTTTAATCTATAGATCCGACCTAATTGCTCAGGATGACTGGCACATTGTAGAGTCTCCAGAATATGATGTATTAGATATGTAAATGTATATAATAGAAGATATTCATGAACATATCTTAATTCATTATAAGGGAGATTGAAGCTATGTCTTATTGCCGTTATAATCAGAGAAATATAGAAATCATTAACGCTGGTGCAAAAAAGGCTGCGGTAGATTTTAAGTCTCACGCTAAAGTTACCTGCGTAGATGTAGATAGTTTGGACTCGGATAGTTGTGTAAATACACCTGTAGCTATTGGAGCTCTTGGCAGCGGTGCTGTAGCTAATTTACCGGTGGTATTGGCTCAATTGACTGTACAGGCAAATGTTAATTCAGTTATCACTTTACCGGAATATGCCTATGATATCAAACGTATTCGCAAGAATCTAAAAATCACCCAATGCCTGCTGATACAGGATACCAATATTCTGTTCCTAAAAGGCTTTATCCGTAAAAATATCGAATATTCCACCCGAGATGCATCCACTGCAGAAGGTCTTTGCGGCGACATTAAGCATGTTACTGTTGATGTTCCTTTCAACTGCACCACACCTATAACATTCAACGGTATTGCTCCTGTGCAGCCTATTGCCAGCACTTCTACAGAATTCGCATACCAGAAGCGAGAAGAAATCTTTCATCCGGATTTCTCCGAGAAGGATGAACTGCAATCTGCTGACTTAAGAGAGCACAATCAGATATCTACGGAGTTCTTCAACGAACTGCCCTTCTGTGACTTGATAAGCGCCCGTATAGTAGAATTTGACGAGCAGCTCATGCCTGAGCATCCCAGAGAATATGTTACGCCTTTTGAAGAAAAAAGGTTCCGCAGAATTGAAGAGAAGATGGTAATATTTATCACCCTGAGACTACTGCAGAATCGATTGGTTGCTGTTCCTGCAGTTGCAGGTGCTGCTGATCGCTGCTCCGAAGAAGAGTAATAATAAAATAAGTGAGTCAATTACAGTTAAGCTCGCTAACTCGTATTATAAAAATATAAATGCAATATTTAAGCTGGTTAGGACCATATTATGGCCTATCCGGCCTACCTAGAAAATCAGCCCATAGAAATCTTCCTTGCCTGCTTTCTTGGTATTTATATTATAGATGAACAAACATCGGCATATAAATGACAAGAGGGAAGTGAATAAAGCAGGGATGTGTTTCGATGAGATTCTTGTTTAAAAGAGAAACCAAAATTCTATTAACTATTATAGTAATTGCTGTAGTTGTAGCACTGCTCTTAATTTTTACCGGTGTATTCGGGTTGAAATCCTCTTTGGAGGGTTCTCTCAAGCTGGTGCATGCAAGCAAGGGTTTAAATCAATATGAAATAACGGTTGATTTTGACCCTGACAGCAAAACACTGGTCTGTCATCAAAGTGTTTTATATAAAAATAAAAGTGAAGATTTGTTAACCCATCTCTATTTTCATTTGTACCCCAATGCCTTTCAATATGAAGACAGAGCTGTTTTTGAGAAGTCAGACATGAATCGGGCTTATCCCAACGGGTTCTCTCCCGGTTCCATAGACTTGAGCAGTGTCAGGATCGATGGAGAAGATGTCAATTATGTTCTGGGAGGATACAGTGAAGATATTTTAATGCTGCTCACGGAAGGTGATGTGGCTTCGGACCAAAAACTTAACATAGAAATGGAATATACAGTTTTCCTGCCTGATTCCATGGGTCGCTTTGGTTATGGAGAGAATATGTACAAGATGGTTAATTGGTATCCCATTGCCTGTGTCTATGATGAAAACGGATGGAACTTGGACCCCTATTATGCCATAGGTGATCCTTTTTACAGCGATGCAGCCAATCATGAGGTGACGGTTAAGGCACCAGCTGATTATATCCTTGCAACCACTGGTGAATTGAAAGCCAAGAAAAAGGAAGGAAAAGATATAAGTTGGCAGATTCAGGCACTTGCGGTTCGGGACTTCGCATTGCTGGCATGTAATGGATTTGAAACAGTATCTAAACAAGTTGGGAAAACATTAATTACTTCCTACTTTTACACAGCAGATGCCGGCGAGAAAGCTCTGGATTATGCTGCGAAATCGCTTTCCTTTTTTAATGAAGTCTTTGGCGTATATCCTTATTTCCAGTTTGCTGTAGTAGAATCTGACTTTTACATAGGCGGTATGGAATATCCCAATTTAATCATGTTGGACCATGATCTGTATCAAAAACGTAACAGCGGTTATTTGGAACTGGTAACAGTACATGAAACAGCCCATCAATGGTGGTACGGGTTGGTGGGAAACAATCAGATTACAGATGCCTGGATGGATGAAGGCTTGACAGAGTATTCTACATTGTTATATTACGGTAATCGTTATGGTGAAAAAAAGGAAGAAGAAATTTATCAAAATATCATAGGAGAGGGCAAATACAATATCCTTTCTTCTCTTTGGAGTCTAGGAATTTTAGATGAAACCATTCACCGTCCGATTTATGAGTTTGCAGACTGGACCTTCTACGACATGCTGGTTTACGGGAAGGGTGCCATGTTGTTCCATTCCATCCGAGAAGAAATAGGTGAGGAAAAGTTTTTTCAAAGCTTACAAAAATATTACAAGGAAAATCAATTTCAAAATGCAGGAAAATCAGATATTATTCAAGCTTTCAACCAGGTGACAGGGCTGGATTGGCAGCAGCACTTTGATTCATGGCTCTATGATGGGCCTTGACAACGCATAAAGTATCCTGTACAATTCATAAATATTTCAATAAATTAATTTTATATTAAGGCAGGATTTTTAATTTCAACGTCGAATACATAGATTTGTAACACATTCGTAATAATTGTGTGCAGTATGGTAAATAATATAAATCGAGTTGAAATATGAGAATTTACAAAGGAGTTCCTTTATGAAGATTTTCCAGCATCCCAAGTTTAAGGATCTAATTTCTAAGAGTACAAGCATATTACAGAATTTAATTTCTAAGGGCAAAAGCATATTACAGAATTTAATTACAAAGGGTACATGCTTATCACAGGAGATAAAACAATACCCAGGCTGGAAAAAGCTGAGTGTCAGATGCAAGGACATTTCAGTTTGTCAAGTCAATTTCAGGCAGATGACTGTATTGTTATTATTGGTTTTCTTTTTAACCTCTTTCGCGTTTGAAAACATTCAAGCGGCTCAAGCTTCTCAGGCAGCTTCTTTGGAGGCTGTACAAGATACCGCCATCAAAGCGCATAAAGTCATACTCAATGAGAAGGAATCAGGTTATGTATGCGACCCAATTTCTGCTGAAATTATCATGGATGAAATTCTCCAGGAAGCTGCTTTACTCTATAGTATGGAAATCGCTGATGATAATTTGCTGCGATTCGAAGAGACTGTTATTTCACGGGAAGAAATGTCTACCAAAAAAGAACTTGATGAAGCTCTTCGCAAACATTCTAGAATCCTTGTTAATGCCTGCACCATATATGTCGATGATATCCCAATAGGTACACTGAAAACCAAGGAAGAAGCACAGCAGCTGCTGGACAAGGTGAAATCCAAATATATAGATCCCGAGAGTTCTCTGGAGAATGCTTCGTTTCAAGAGGATGTAAAAATAGCAATCACTCCCATACATTTTCAACAAATACAGAAACTCGAGGAAGTAGAAGCCGAACTGGAAGAAGAGCAGGAAGTCGTTGAGGAATATACCCTTCAAGATGGGGATACATTCTGGTCCATTTCCCGTAAATATAAAATTAAGATGGGTGATTTAACGAACTTAAATCCTGATAAAGACCCTAAAAAACTCAGAAAAGGATTGGTAATTCGTCTGTCCTATCCAAAAAGCCTGCTAAACGTGGTTACCAGAGAGCTGGCTAAATTTGAAGACAGCATATCATATGAAACAGAAACACAAAACGATAATTCCATGTACAAAAACGAGAGTAAGACAATTCGTGAAGGACAAGCGGGAAAGAAATTTGTAGAAGCCTACATTGTCAAGGTTAACGGTATTGAAAGGGAACGGGAAGTTATTTATGAGGAGGTCATTCTTGAGCCGGTCAACAAGATTGTTGCCAAGGGTACAAAAAAAGAGGTAACTGCTGCTTCCATCGCAAGAGGTTATGGTAAGTTTAAATGGCCCACCAGTGGTCGTATTACTTCTTATTATGGTAAACGAAGAGCACCTACACGGAGAGCTTCAACCAACCATAAAGGTATTGATATAGCAAACTCTAAAGGAACTCGTATTTATGCAGCAGAGAGTGGTAAGGTTACTGCTGTCGGCAGAGCCGGTGGCTATGGAAAAAGGGTTGTAATCGATCATGGTTCGAGAGTAACAACCTTATACGCACACTTGAGCACAATAAAGGTTTCCAAAGGACAATCCGTTTCCAGAGGGCAACTGATTGGATATATGGGCAACACCGGTAACAGCACTGGTTCTCACCTGCATTTTGAAGTTCGTATCAGCGATTCTCCGAAAAATCCTCTAAGATATCTGAATTAATACTTAATAGTGCGGCTCCCAGCTGCAATCAGGAAGTCAGAGCAATAAAGTGAATGTTGCAGAACAGTCCGCAGTATCTATGTGGACTGTTTTTTACTAAACGAAGGTTTTCCGTCAATTTGATAAAAATTCTTAATGCAATTGTAAAGTATGCGTGTTATAATGAATACACAGCTGAAGCAAAGTTTCCGCCTTTAGTTGTTGTGTTTATTAAAATACTATGAAACAAGTTGATTTATTACTTACATCCGAGCAGCTATATCAGCGGCAGACAGCTGCAATTTACAAATGAATTCAGGAGGTGAAGCCTCGGTCATCAGGCTGGAGGCATACTTTTGGAGAAATTTTATATATCCGGTGGGAGACCTCTCACAGGCAAAGTAAGCATAGGGGGAGCAAAAAATGCAGCTGTTGCCATTTTACCTGCAGCTCTGCTTGCAGATGGTCCTTGCATTATTAACAACCTTCCTTATATTGATGATGTAATTTGCTTGGCTGATATTCTGAAAGAAATTGGAGCAAAAGTTAACTTAAGTCAAAAAGGTGCAGCATATATTGACGGTTCCAAAGTGACGCAGCACAAACCTTCCTACGACATGGTAAAACAGATGCGGGCATCTTATTACCTTATAGGCGTATTGCTGGGAAAGTACGGAAAAGCAGAAATTCCACTTCCGGGTGGGTGTGAAATTGGTGTTCGCCCGATTGACCAGCATATAAAAGGCTTCGAAGCCCTGGGTGCCAAAGTAGTTATTGAACATGGCGTGGTAAAGGCCAGTGCTGAGAAGTTGACAGGCAATGAGGTTTATCTGGATATTGTAAGTGTCGGTGCTACCGTTAACATAATGCTAGCTGCGGTAAAAGCCGAAGGTTCTACTACTATTGTCAATGCAGCCAAGGAACCTCATGTGGTAGATACAGCCAACTTCCTGAACTCCATGGGAGCAAATGTAAAAGGAGCAGGTACCGATACCATTCGGATTAAAGGTGTAAAGCAGTTAAATGGCTGTGAATATACTATAATTCCTGACCAGATAGAAGCTGGTACCTTTATGATAGCTGCAGCTGCTACAGTCGGCGATGTAATAGTAGCCGATGTTATTCCAAAGCATCTGGAGTCCATAACCGCCAAGCTGCTGGAAATGGGAATCGAAGTTATCGAAGGAGACGACTATGTTCGGGTAAGAGGCATACGGAAACCCAGAAGAGTAAATATAAAAACTCTTCCCTACCCTGGTTTTCCAACTGACCTTCAGCAGCCAATCTCTGTTTTATGCTCCATTGCAAAAGGCACCAGCATTATTCATGAAAGTCTTTTTGACCATCGATTCCGCCATGTAGAAGAACTCCGCAGAATGGGTGCCAATATCAAAGTAGAAGACAGAGCAGCTATTTTCGAAGGGGTAGACAGCTTAAGCGGTGCACCCATCACTGCTACAGATCTACGAGCGGGAGCAGCTCTTATCATAGCTGGTCTTACAGCCAATGGTGTAACCGAAATCGACAATATTAGTTTTATTGATCGGGGTTATGAGCGAATAGAAGAAAAACTTACAGCACTGGGTGCGGATATCAAACGCTTAAAGGATGGAGAAAAACCTTTGAAGGTGCTGGCGGGTTCTTCCAATCCTGTTAGATAACAGCAAGAACCATGGTATCATTGATAATAATGACGATTTAAAACAAAGAGCCAGCGAGGGAAAACACACTAAGCTGGCTCAAAGTTTTAAATTATAGACCGGGTAAGCTGCTAAACTGATTACAGTTTATACTTACTTGGACCGATTTCATATAAATTATTTCCCCGGCAATCTGTGGCTGTGATTAAAGGCAGGTTTTCTACTTGAAGCTGATATACTGCTTCAGGACCCAAGTCTTCGAAAGCCAGAACTTCCGCTTTTTTTACGCATTGCGCAATTAATGCAGCAGCACCGCCTACTGCAGCTAGATAAACAGCCCCATTGCGCTTCATGGCTTCAATTACCTCAGGGCTTCGCTGCCCTTTGCCAATCATTACTTTTAAACCCAGGTCCAATAGTCGGGGAGTGTAGCTATCCATTCGATAGCTGGTAGTAGGCCCGCATGAACCAATAATCTTGCCGGGACCGGCAGGACAAGGTCCGGTGTAATAGATTCCCTGGTTTACTATATCAAAGGGCAAAGCTTCACCTTTATCTAGATATTCCATCATGCGCTTATGTGCCGCATCTCGCCCTGTTAGTATAGTACCAGATAGCTCCACCATATCACCAGCTCTAAGTTCTAAAAGCTGGTTTTCTACGGCAGGCAAAGTTAGTATCTTTTTAGTCTTTTTTGTCATCATAATATAGCCTCCGCATGTCTTGCAGCATGGCATTGAACATTTATTGCCACTGGTAAACCTGCTAAATGGGTGGGAAAGGTTTCTATATGAACGGCAAGTGCCGTGGTTCTACCTCCCAGACCTTGGGGACCAATGCCTGCAGCATTAATTTTTTGCAACAGTTCTTGCTCCAAATCGGCTAGCTCCTGATCGGAATTGGGTTTTCCAGCTTCTCTTAATAAAGCCTTCTTGGCAATATATGCAGCCTTTTCCATTGTTCCTCCAATTCCTATACCCAAAATAATGGGAGGACATGGATTTGCACCGGCTTTAGTAACTGTATCCAACACAAATTTCTTTACCCCTTCTATTCCATCAGCGGGTTTTAACATGACCAATCGACTCATGTTTTCACTGCCAAAGCCCTTGGGAGCTACGGTAATCTTTAATTGGCCGCCTTCTACTACTTCCGTATGAATAATAGCGGGGGTGTTATCGCCAGTATTAACTCGTTTCAGTGGACTTAATACAGATTTACGAAGATATCCTTTTTGATATCCCCGGCGAACTCCCTCATTAACAGCCTCTGTAAGATTGCCACCGCTTATATGAACATCTTGTCCGATCTCCAAGAAGACAACAGCCATACCGGTATCTTGGCAGAGGGGGAGTTGTTCCTCTTTAGACACGTCAATATTATCCAATATTTGCCCTAGGATTTGGGCTCCAAAAGGGGATTCCTCTTTTTTCTGTGCTTCTATCAACAACTTTTTAACGTCGTCACCTAAATTATAACAAGCTTGTATACATAGCTTTTCGATGGCCTCAATTATAACAGATACAGGAATTTTTTTCATTGTAGTTTATATCCAACCCTTCTACCACGATTATTTAATATCTATAGCATTCCTAGCCCAGCACCCTAAAATATCTTAACCGCTTATAAATATTTTTAAATGTCATCCTGAGCAATTGGGTCGGAACTTTCGCGTCCAGATTCCTCAATAAATTCGGAATGACAAGGTTTAATTGTTACAATATACTGGATATATATTTACTTGCCTCTATATCCTTGCTACTCCGCTTTCACGGGCTGCTTTAGAAACGGCAGCAGCTACTGCAGGCGCTACTCTTTCATCAAATGCGGCTGGTAAGATATAGGTTTCTGATAGTTCATCTTCAGAAATCACTGATGCTATAGCGTAAGCTGCAGCAACTTTCATTTCTTCGTTGATATCCGATGCCCGAACATCAAGAGCTCCTCGGAAAATACCAGGGAAAGCCAATACGTTATTTACTTGATTATCATAATCCGATCTGCCGGTACCAACAATTCGAGCGCCGGCTTCTTTAGCCAAAGCGGGATCAATTTCGGGTTCTGGATTAGCCATGGCCAGAACAATAGAATCAAAGTTCATGGATTTAATCATGTCAGCTGTTAAGGTTCCGGGAACGGAAACACCAATAAAAATATCTGCTCCTTTCATAGCTTCAGCTAAACTTCCCTTGATTCCATCCGGATTGGCAGCCTGTGCCATTTTTTCTTTCATGAAGTCATTGGTAGGATCCCCTGGATAGAGAATGCCTTTTCGACCGCAAAGAGCCATTTTCTTTACTCCAAGGTGGAGAAGTAATCTGGCAATGGCAGAGCCTGCAGATCCGATCCCATTTATAACAATCTTTACGTCTCCAATATTCTTTTTCACAATTTTTAATGCATTAATAATGGCCGCACTGGTAACTACTGCGGTACCATGCTGGTCATCATGGAATATGGGAATATCCAGAGACTTACGTAAACGGTTTTCTATTTCATAGCATCGAGGGGCTCCAATGTCTTCCAGGTTAATGCCGCCGAAAGATGGTGCAATTAACTCAATGGTGCGTACAATCTCATCTACATCCTTAGTATTCAGGCAGATGGGAAATGCATCTACATCGGCAAAGGTTTTGAACAGCACAGCCTTGCCTTCCATTACCGGCATTGCCGCCAATGGACCGATATCCCCCAACCCCAATACAGCTGTACCATCGGTTATAACTGCTACCATATTGCCCCGAGCTGTATATCGATAACTATCCTCAGGGTTTTTATGTATCTGCCTGCATGGTTCTGCTACACCAGGAGTGTAGGCTATACTTAAATCATCCTTATTGTTAACGGGTACTTTTGATTGCACAGTAATTTTACCTTTGTTTTCCTCATGCATGATTAGTGCTTTTTGATTGTAATTCATTTGTCGTCCTCCATTTTTGAAGTTAATATTTTGTATTACTTTGCTTTTTGCTAATTAAATTGTTTATTGCCAAGAATCGTTAATATTTTATCATTAATGAGATAATTTTTCAATTATGATACCGGGATAATTTTGCTTATGATTTATTGTATTAGTTTGAGCATCTATGGAAAATCTGTGTCAGATGCATTATAATGGTTAATATGTATTGAGCTTGTATGTATAAAAACTGTTAGATACATGGAACCGGAGGAATGCAATGAATTTCAAGGTATGCTCACTTTTTAGCGGCAGCAGTGGAAATTCCACATACATAGGTACAGATAGAACTCATATCCTGGTAGATGCAGGAGTACCAATGAAAAACATTGTAAGTGGTCTGAAACAGTTTAATGTAGATGGTCAGGAACTGAAAGGGATTTTAGTTACTCATGAGCATTCTGATCATATCAAGGGCGTAGGTGCTATTTCCAGAAGATTCAATGTCCCCATTTATGCCAATGAGGAGACCTGGGAAGCTATAGAATCCAAGCTGGGACGAATCGGTTTTGGAAATAAGCGGGTTTTCTATAACAATATGGATTTTTATATTCAGGATATCAATATACAAGCGTATCAAATCCCTCATGACGCAGCTGACCCTGTTGGCTACAGCTTATTTTACAAGAACAAAAAAATAAGTATAACCACTGATTTAGGGCACACTAACAACAAAATTATAAAAGCCGTTATGGACTCGGATATGCTTATCCTGGAAGCCAACCACGATGCGGAAATGTTAAAGGCTGGACCTTATCCTATGTATCTGAAAAAACGGATTTTGGGTAGAAAAGGTCATTTATCCAATGAAGATACAGGACAGGCTCTGCTGGAATTGATAAAAGGGAAAGTCACCCATGTTTTACTGGCCCATTTGAGTAGAGAAAACAATTATCCTCAACTGGCTTATCAGACGGTTGCAAGTATTCTGGAGAGTAATGGTGTTCAGATAGGCAAGGATATTCAGGTGGATATGACCTACCGAGATCATGCAAGTAACTTCTATCATATAGGATAACATATGCAGTTCATAACGGAAAACAGCAGGAGGGAATGACTTGCAGCTCATACAATTAAGCAGTAAAAAGCGAAAGCTGATTTCCGCTTACACAATCATTGCCATAGCAATGTTTTTTTTATCTTCATGCAATATTCTTCAACCCAGAGATCCTCAAGACCGGAATCAATATCAATATAACGAGACTTCCTATCCGAAGCATATTCAAGCACCGCAAGCGACAAGGGATCCTGCTCAGCTGGGTGGTATAGCTTTTGCTGTTCAGAAAGTCAGACCATCTGTAGTGGGAATATCCACTTACCATGTTAGGCAAGGAGACTATGGAATGGAATCACAGTCCATTGAAGGAGTTGGTTCTGGTTTTATAGTCAGTTCTGATGGATATATTCTTACTAACGACCATGTTGCAGTTTCATTGGATACCAAAATTTGGGTGATCCTGCATAATGGAGATGAGCTGGAGGGCAAAGCTCTATGGACAGATCCTACTTTGGACCTGGCGATGATTAAAGTAAATGGTACGGATCTGCCGGCAGCAGAACTTGGGGACAGTTCTCAACTTATTGTAGGAGATCCTGCTATAGCTATAGGTACGCCTTTAGGTCTTCAGTTTCAGCACACCACCACAGCTGGGATTATTAGTGCTTTAGACCGCACTGTGGAGGTGGGAACTGAAAGAGGTCAAAACTTTATGGAGGATTTGATACAGACCGACGCGTCCATCAATCCAGGCAATAGTGGAGGACCGCTGGTGAATATTGATGGGCAGATTATCGGAATCAATACAATAAAGGTGGTCAGTGCAGAAGGTATTGGTTTTGCTATTCCCATTAATGCAGCCAAGCCTGTACTTCAACACTTTTTTGAAGAAGGAGAATTTGTCACTCCCTATATTGGCGTGGTGGGTTATGATAAAAATATAGCTCATTATTACAAGCAAACCAGCAGCCTGGTTGAAGGTGTGTATGTAGTAAGCCTGGATCCTCAAGGTCCGGCATATAAATCCGGTATTAAGATAAATGACATTATAACCAGGGTAGATGATAAACCAGTGACCAAAATGCTGGAGCTTCGAACAACTGTTTACACCCACCGTGTAGGAGAAGTGGTTCAGCTTATAGTCATACGGGATGGAAGAGAAATGGAAATTGAGATGACACTGGAGCAAAACCCGGTATTAACAGCAAACTGAATGAATACAATTACTAATAATATGATTAGCCTGCCATAGAGGCTTTTTCATCTGCCGGGGATTTTCTTATTTACTGAGAATGATTTATGAGATATGATAGTCTGAAAGGGGGGAAGGGAATGCTCGATGAAATGACGCATACCTATCAGGAGGAACCAAAGGCTAAAAAGCGGACACCTGCTCCTATCGCAGGCAGTCTTCTTTACTTAACGGTTTTAATATTGTTATTGCTTTCTTCAGTACTTACCAGAGAACTGGATACTGATGGCAGTAGTTATTATGTTTATTTATTGCTCACTCAATTGCTAACCATCGGTTTACCCACATTGATTTTTGTTCTGTGGGGTAAAAAAGACATCAAATATTCGCTTCGATTTGGCAGAACCAGTCTTGCAGAGATTTTGTTATCCATAGGGATGGCTATTTTTGGCTATGGCGTCATCATAGCCCTTAATTTATTATGGGTATTGTTTTTAAGCCAATTTGGCACACCAAAGACATCAACAATTCCACCTATAGATACAGGTAAGAATTTTCTTGCAGCCCTTGGTGTAATTGCATTAGCACCGGCTGTATTGGAAGAATTCATGTTCCGAGGCTTTATCCAAAGAGGATATGAGAGAGGCGGCAAAGTAATTTCCATTTTGTTAACAGGGGTAATGTTTGCCTTCTTGCATATTAGTATTCTTTCTATTCCAGCAATTGTTTTAATGGGCATTTTACTTTGCTTTATTGCTTATCGCTCAAACACTGTCTGGACCAGTATGACCTATCATTTTACAAACAATGCTATAGCTATGAGCTTGTTATATCTTTCCAGCTTATTTATGAGATTTCTCCCTGAAGATATGGAGGGTGTGTCTACATCACTGACAGACATACCCTATGAAGAGCTGGTGCCCGCCCTGGTTGCATGGGGAGTTATAGGCTTTTTTGCACTTTTACTATTTGGTGCTTGCCTGGCAGGCTTCATTATGGTAACAAGAGGAAAACAGGCAGAAGTAAAAGCAAGTATGGCTAAAGCAAAGGCAAGATTTCGTTGGACAGACATTTTGCCTGTGGTTTTTGCAATCGTGATAATCATATGGCTTTTAATTTCTGAAGTTATACAAATGGTTAATCCAGCACCAATTTTGTGAAAGCGAAACTGATTAATGAACATTAGAATAATTTACTTGTTTTTAACACCTCTGGCATCACTAATCAATATAATAATTATTGGTAATATGATTATTAAGGATATATAAGGCTGGGGGTGTTCTTATGCAATTTTACTATGGCGATAAAACACCACTTAGGGTGCTAGCCCTCCGCTGTATTCTCGGCATAAATAGTACCGTGATGTTTTTCTACAATGGTCTTTGTGATAGCAAGCCCTATGCCTGCACCGCCCTTTGACGCTGCTCTATAGGAGCGTAAAAACCTGTGAAATAAACCACGTAGCTGCTCTTTTGGTATGCCGCCGCCATTGTCTTCGATGGTTACAGTAACAGACGCCTCGGATGACTCGATGAAAACCAGTATTTTACCATCATCTTGTGTATGCTCGCAAGAATTTTTCAATACATTAAGAAATGCTTCCCCAAGCCAGTCGGAATCACAACGTAGGAAGGCGTTACCGGATATATTAAACGATTTCCCTGTATTTTTTCCAGCGTTCCTCCATGCAGCGCAGAGATCCAAGCCATTACCGTCAGGCAGTGTGATGTCTAGGATAATCAGATGATAGTCATTCTTCTCCATAAAAACTTTGGCTTCGTGACATGTACCGGCGCAATCCACGCAATACTTTTCATCTCGGAGCAGCTGGCTGAGACCATCCTGCAGAAAATAATCATCCTCTACAATGAGCATTCTTGTTTCCATCATACCTACCCCCTTTGTATAACAGCGACAACCGTTTCGGACGTTAACTTCAACACGTATTTGACATCATACCGCTGCTCTGCTTACGTACAGTATATCACATGGAATTGCTGCATGAATACGTTGTATACCAGCTTACAACATTGTAAGAAAAGAAAGGTCCAAGGGGAGACTTCAGTATGATGAGCCATTAAACGAATCGATAGAATAATACTCAACTGTTTCTCTATTGTACAATAGTGTTGTATAATGGTTTATAGCACTGAAGATTTCTATCACAGTTGGACTGGAAAGGCAGATATAAAAAGTGGCAAAGAAAAACAACTTAACAGAGGGTAATATACCAAAAGCATTATTCAAGCTGGCTCTTCCTATAATGGGTACCTCTTTTGTTCAAATGGCCTATAACATGACGGATATGTTCTGGGTGGGTAAAATGGGTTCCCGCGCAGTAGCTGCAGTGGGAACCGCCGGCTTTTACATATGGCTGGCTATGGCATTCATCCTTATACCGAAAATTGGAGCAGAAGTAGGAGTAGCACAATCCGTTGGCAACAAAGATATGACGGAAGCGAAAGCCTATATCAGACACAGCATGCAGCTGATTGTCGGTATTGCATTGTTCTATGCATCCATTTTAATAATCTTCAGAAAGTATCTCATTGGCTTTTTCAACTTAGGTGATGCTGATATCAATAACACTGCCATCTCCTATTTGGTGGTTATAGCCTGCGGTATTCTTTTCTCTTTCCTTAATCCGGTATTCACTGCTGTTTTCAATGGATATGGAGAAAGCAAAACACCCTTTCTCATCAATTCTACCGGTCTTGTGGTGAATATGATTTTGGATCCCCTGCTGATCTATGGAATTGGACCCTTTCCGAGATTGGAGGTAATAGGTGCTGCTCTGGCTACCATCATCGCGCAGGCAGTGGTAACTGCCATATTTATAGCTTTGGCTGTAAAAAGAACGGAACTTTTTTCTGATTTGCATCTTTTCAAATTGCCGGACATGACACATATTACACGGATTGTTAAATTGGGATTTCCGGTGGCTCTTCAAAGCGGCTTGTTCACGGGCTTTGCCATGTTGGTTGCGAGGATTATTGCACAATGGGGACCGATTCCCATCGCTGTGCAAAAGATTGGTTCCCAGTTGGAAGCCATATCATGGATGACAGCCGGAGGATTTCAAACCGCCATGGCTGCTTTTGCAGGTCAAAATTTCGGTGCACAAAAATGGAAGAGAGTGGTTCGAGGTTACTTTGCCGGGTTGTCAATCATGTCTGTTATTGGTATATTGGCTTCACTGCTTCTAATTTTAGCCGCCAGACCTTTGTTTTCCATATTTATTTCCGAAGAGGAGACCATCAGACAAGGAGTTATATATCTAAGAATATTAGGGTTTTCCCAACTGTTTATGTGCTTGGAATCCACCAGTGCCGGAGCGTTTAATGGGTTGGGGAAAACCATACCTCCATCTATAACAGGAATTGTATTCAACGGGCTTCGAATACCCGCTGCATTGCTCCTGTCATCAACCAGTCTCGGGCTGAAAGGGGTCTGGTGGGCGATCAGCCTGTCAAGCATATGTAAGGGTATTGTATTGACCAGCTGGTACCTAGTCATGTTGAAAAGAAATC
>ENA-UOOM01000658-UOOM01000658.1-fermentation-metagenome-genome-assembly--contig:-NODE-658-length-37793-cov-9.763554_pt1 | contig 37793 bp, 33 predicted proteins | sample MGYA00245781_ERZ724031 | MGnify/ENA primary metagenome ERZ724031 (study PRJEB28704, sample SAMN03018317) | fermentation metagenome | biome: anthropogenic terrestrial biome; feature: soil; material... | reverse complement strand
AAAGTTATAAAAAGTAATCGCGAAAAGAAATACTTTTTTTTCGAAAAGATATGCTAACAGGCGATTTTTAACTTCATTTAAACCTACCGGACTTAACTTACTTCATTTTTAACCGATTAAAAACTTTTCTTGTCCTGACAAAAGCGATTCGGAAAGGGCTCGATTTAATAAAAATTCAATAAAACAAGCATCGACAGGCATACCTGTCATTTTTCTTTTACGTTAAAAACAAAGCGAAAAAGTTTCGGGATGTAAGGAAATCGGCATTTTCTACGTTTATTTTGAAAGAGATGCATTATATTTGCAAGAACATTCACACTAAACGAAGGAACGGTTTTGAATTTTCCGAATGATCTGATTTTGTTTATTCTTTTATGCTGTTTTTTGCCTTTTTTGCGCCTTTGAACTTTCCTATCTTTCAAATAACCCGCTATTTGATGTGAAACGAAAGTTCAAATCCATCAAAAAATGACTAAAAAACACCGCATAAAAAAAATTCAAACCAGTTTCTAAGAAACTATTTAAATTTCTTGCGAAAGGCTTTAATTAAACTATTCTTTATGAACAGACGAAATTTTATCCATACGGGCAGTCTGGCATTAGCCGGGACCATCGTTACACGCCCGTTCGCTAACGCGTCCCCCAAACACACCGCCGCCACGGCCGTAAACGCCGCGATGGATCATTTCGGGGTGAGTAAAAACGATATCCGAAACACCTTGGCCGCTGCCCTCGAAAAAGGCGGCGATTATGCCGATTTGTTCTTTGAGCATACATTCAACAACTACGTGGGATTGCAGGACGGCGCCGTGAACCGCTGCAACTCGAACATCGACTTCGGCATGGGCGTGAGGGTGTTGTCGGGCGACCAAACGGGGTATGCCTATATCGAAGACATCACTCCGCAAGAGATGCTCAAAGCGGCGCGTACGGCGGCACGTATCGCCGACGGCAGTGCAAAAACAGTTCCTGCGGCGCTGACCGAAAAACCGCTGAAGAAAAACTATTACACGGTTTCGACCCGCTGGGAGGAGGTTTTACTGAAAGATAAAACGCCGTATCTGCAACGGCTCAATGAAAAGGTCTTCGCTCTCGACAAACGGGTACAGAAGGTGTCGGCCTCGCTGAGCGACAGCACCACGCACATTCTTTTCTGCAATTCCGAGGGTGTCAGTTACTACGATTACCGCCCCATGTCGTCGCTCTCGGCGCTTTGCATCATGCAGGAAAACGGGCGCACCGAAAGCAATTATGCATCGCGGGCTTACCGCAAGGGATTTGAATTTCTGACGGACGAACTGACGGATGTCATCGCCCGCGAAGCCGTCGAAAAAACGGCTCTCCTATTTAAAGCCGTGAAGCCCAAGGGCGGCGAAATGCCGGTGGTGATGGGCGCCGGCGGATCGGGCATCTTGCTGCACGAAGCCATCGGACATGCTTTCGAGGCCGACTTTAACCGGAAAAACGTCTCGATATTTGCCGGACAACTTCACAAGAAGGTCTGCAACGAACATATCAATGTGGTGGACGACGGCACTATCCCCTTTAACCGAGGGTCGGTGAACATCGACGATGAAGGCACGGACGGGCAAAAGACGTATATCGTGCGCGAAGGCGTCCTGACGAGCTATCTGCACGACCGCATCAGCGCCCGCCATTACGGCATCGCTTCCACCGGTAACGGCCGCCGCGAATCATTCCGCTATCCGCCCATGCCGCGCATGCGCGCCACGTACATGGAGGCGGGCGACCGCAAGGAAAAAGACATTATTGCCAGTGTGAAGAAGGGGATCTTCGTCGATAACTTCACCAACGGGCAAGTGCAGATCGGCGCGGGCGACTTCACCTTCTTTGTGAAATCGGGCTACCTGATCGAAAACGGCGAACTGACGCAACCCATTAAGGATATCAACATCATCGGAAACGGCCCCAAGGCATTGGCCGACATTACCCTGGTCGCCGATAATCCGGCCATTGACAACGGCACTTGGACATGCGGCAAAGACGGGCAATCGTGTCCCGTGACCTGCGGCATGCCTTCGGCCTTGGTCGGCAAACTCACCGTGGGAGGAAACAGCTAGTAATGACTAATGACTAATGACTAATTATAAATGGCCTATGAATCATAAAAATCATTCACCAGTCACAGTTGGTCACTTATCATTTTAAACAACCAAATAAATACGCACATGCTATCAGATACTCATAAAAAATTAGCCGAATGGGCTATGGATTATGCCCTATCGAACGGATGCCAGGCCGCCCGAGTCTCTCTTTACGCCGGATCGAACAGTTCGTTCGAATTACGCGACGCCAAGATGGACAAGTTGCAACAGGCATCGGAAAGCGGCTTGAGCCTGTCGCTGTATGTTGACGGCCGTTACGGAACCTATTCGACCAACCGCCTCGATAAAAAAGAACTCTCTTCTTTCATCAAAAACGGAATCGAATCGACTCGCTTCCTGGCAAAAGACGAGGCCCGCATACTCCCCGACCCTGCCCGATATTACCAAGGCGGCCGCCCCGACCTGCAACTGCTCGACCCGGATTTCAACTCGGTCGATCCCGATGCAAAAAAGGCTCTGGCCGAAGACATCGCCCGGGAAGCTCTTGGCAAAGACCCTCGCATCATCTCGGTCGAATCATCGTACGGCGACGGCGACTCGTTCAACTATTTGCTCGCGAGCAACGGTTTTAAGGGCGAAAGCCAACGTTCATGGTATTCGCTTTCGGCCAGCGTGGCGGTAAAAGGCGACAACGAGGCGCGGCCGTCATCCTACTGGTACGAATCGTCGCCGCAACTATCGTCCCTCATCAAAAAAGGCATCGGCGAGAAAGCCCTGCAACGGGTACTGCGCAAAATCGGACAACAAAAAGCAGCCTCCGGCAAGTACACCCTCATCGTCGACCCGTTGAATGCCGCCAACTTGTTATCGCCTCTTATCAGCGCCCTCTACGGCTCGGCATTGCAACAGAAAAATTCGTTTCTGCTCGACAAAATCGACACCCAGATAGGCAGCAACGCATTCACCCTCATCGACGAGCCGCATCTTACCGGTGCACCCGGCGCGCGATATTTCGACAACGAAGGCGTGGCCACCCAACGTCGTGAAGTGTTTCGCCAAGGAGTGCTCAAAACATATTTTATCGACACGTACAACGCGAAAAAAATGCAGATCGAGCCGACCATTTCCTCGCCGTCGATACTGATATTAACTCCCGGCACCAACAATCTCGACGCGTTAGTCGCAGGGGTAGACAAAGGGATTTTGGTTACCGGTTTCAACGGCGGCAATTGCAACGCCACCACCGGCGACTTCTCCTATGGCATCGAAGGATTTCTGGTGGAAGGGGGAGCCCTGAGCCGTCCGGTATCGGAAATGAACATCACGGGCAACATGATCCGGTTATGGTCGTCGCTGACGGAAGCAGGCAACGACGCCCGCCTCACTTCGTCCTGGCGCATACCGTCATTGGTCTTCGACGAAGTCGATTTCAGCGGATTGTAATTAAATTGGAGGTTGGAGGATAGAGGTTGGAGGATAGTGGCTGGAGGATAGGGATGGGTTAGGAATGAGCAACTCGAGTTATCGTCCAACGTTTTTTAATAGGGTTTTTAATCGCTTTCTCAACGGTTTTCGTTACTTTTGCGTGGAAATCAAAAAGCAACTTATTTTGCATAGCACTTTGTGACACATTATGGCTAAAAACAAAACCGTTCGCGGCAAACAAAAGAAATCGCAGAAAGATACTGCCAAACCCGGCATTGTCAAATGGATGTGGCGCATCTTCGGCATCGCCTGCATCGCCATCGCCCTCTTTTTCATGCTCATTGCAGCCGGCGCTATCGGCTACATACCGGAAATCGACGAACTCCAAAATCCAATCGATAAATATGCCTCACAGGTACTCTCGTCCGATGATCAATTGCTTTTCACCTATTCGCAAAGCGACGAGAACCGCTTGTTCATCGATTACTCCGAGTTGTCGCCCTATCTCATTCAGGCGCTCGTTTCGACGGAAGATGTCCGCTATTATTCACATTCCGGCATCGATATGATCGGTTTGGGAAGAGCCGTCTTCAAAACCATCCTTTTACAACAGGAAGGCAGCGGCGGCGGAAGTACCATCACCCAGCAATTAGCCAAACTGCTTTATTCGCCTACCGCGAGCAACAAGTTGCAACGTCTTCTGCAAAAACCCATTGAATGGGTGATTGCCGTCAAGCTCGAACGCTATTATTCGAAAGACGAAATCATCAACCTGTATCTGAACAAGTACGACTTCAATTACAACGCCGTCGGTATCGAATCGGCCGCCCGCACCTATTTTAATAAAACACCCGATAAATTATCGATCGAAGAGGCGGCTACTCTCATCGGCATGCTGAAGAACTCGTCGCTCTACAACCCCGTGCGGCGCTCCGAAATCACCACGCAACGCCGAAACATCGTGTTGGCCCAAATGCAAAAGGCGGGCTACCTGAAGAAACAGGAGGCCGACTCGCTCAAAAAGCTGCCTATCGACCTCGACTTCAACCGTTCCAGCCATGTGAATGTGCTGGCACCTTACTATCGCCAACATTTGGCTATTATGATGATGGCGAAGAAGCCGGATAAAAAGAATTATGCTTCGTGGCAAGGCCAACAATTCACAGAAGACTCGCTGGCATGGCTCGAAAATCCGCTCTACGGATGGTGCAATAAAAATAAAAAAACCGATGGGGCGAACTATAACATTTACACCGACGGACTCAAAATTTATTCGACCATCGATTCGCGCATCCAGCGTCATGCCGAAGAGGCGGTGAGGGAACATCTCGGCGATTACCTGCAAGATATGTTCTTTAAAGAAAAAGCGGGACGCAAGTACGCTCCTTATTCGAATGAAGTAAGCGCCGAAGTGGAAGGCTTGCTCACTCGGGCCATGAAGCAGACCGAACGCTACCGGTTGATGAAAAAAGCCGGCAAAAGCGAATACGAAATACTGAAGGTTTTCAAAGACAAGAAAGTGGAGATGAAAGTGTTTGCGTGGAACAATGCCGGGGAGATCGACACGCTGATGACACCCTGGGATTCGATACGTTACCACAAGAGTTTCCTGCGTGCCGGATTCATGGCGATGAGCCCTGTCACCGGACACGTGAAAGCCTATGTAGGCGGCCCTGATTTTCAGTTTTTCAAATACGATATGGTCAGTACGGGTAAACGGCAGATCGGTTCTACCATCAAGCCTTATTTATACACGTTGGCGATGGAAGAAGGCATGACGCCCTGCGACGAAGTGGTACACGAACCGCAAACGCTGATGACTGAAACCGGCGAGCCGTGGACGCCCCGCAACCCCGGAGCTAAAAACGTCGGAGCGACGGTTACCATCAAATGGGGTTTACAAGCGTCGAGCAACTGGGTCACGGCCTACCTGATGAAACTGTTTTCGCCCTATGCCTTCGCCCGCCTGTTGTCCTCTTTCGGTTTGAAAACGCCGGCTCCTCCGGTGGTATCGTTGGCGCTCGGGCCTAACGAAGCCTCCGTCTCCGAAATGGTCGGCGCGTACACCGCTTTTGTCCACAAGGGCATCCGCATCGACCCGATGCTCGTCACCCGTATCGAAGACTCGTATGGTAACGTAGTGGCCACATTTGTCCCCAACATGCACGAAATATTCAGCGAAAGCACGTCGTACAAAATGCTCGACATGCTCAAAGGGGTGGTCGACGGCGGAACGGGTAACCGCCTGCGATGGCGCTATAACCTGAAAGGGCAAATGGGCGGAAAAACGGGTACGACCAATAACAATTCCGACGGATGGTTCATGTCGTTCACGCCCGAGCTGGTAGCCGGCTGTTGGGTGGGCGGTGAAGAACGTTCGATTCATTTCGACCGGATGGCGTATGGCCAAGGTGCGAGCATGGCGCTGCCGATTCACGGATTGTTTTATCAGAAGATTTATGCCGATACGGATCTCAAAATGACGGACGACGGCGTGTTTGATATTCCTCCCGCCTATCAGAATCCGTGTTATGACTTACAAAAGTATTCTCCCGACTTTTATCAAAGTGAAGATCCTCTCAGCGGCAGCGAGGGTATCGACGATATTTTCGAATAAGCGGGATGAAAAGAGAAACGGAAAAAAGAATCATTTGTGTATGGATAGTATTTCTATCACTCATGCCGTTTTTCGTCGTGAAAAGCGTTCACGTTCATCATCATGAATCTGTTCTTTATTCGAGTTGCTGCGATCGTAGTTGCAGTGGGATCGACAATCTTCAGGATTCATGTCTCGTTTGTCATTTCATACTTTCCCCTTTCCTTGAGTCCGAGACTTTCGAGTTGACGTTTTACACGGAATTGCTTTCCTGTCAATTTTCCGGACACGAAATCGGGAAGGTGTGCGACATCGACTATTCTTACGGTTCGCGGGCTCCTCCCGTTTTCTAACCTCATTTTATTATCATTTTCTTATTTATTTCATCGATAAACGGAGGCTGCGACCGGGGGATGCAACATATATTCTCTTTCCTGTGTCGCAGTCTCCCTATCAATATAAATTCAAAAAACAATAATGAAAACAAAATATATAATCATCATATTCTTTTTATCTATGGTTGCCTCCTTGTTCGCCGAAACGCCGACGGACAAACTCTCGTTAAGAGGAAAAGTTACGGATGAAATAAATGGAAGCGCACTCATGGGCGTGAACATTTATTTTCCCGAGTTGAAAAAGGGAACCGTTACCGACGACAAGGGTCATTATTTTATTACGGATCTTCCCGCCGTCACAACTACCGTGCAAGTGAGTTACGTGGGGCATCAGACCATCGCGCAGGCCGTGAATTTGAAGACGACCGGCAATCTCGACTTCGTGTTGAAAGAATCCGATGCGCGGATCAACGAAGTCGTTATCACCGCCTTGACGGGAAACGCTTTGATTAAAAGAACTCCGTCACCGATTTCCTATGTATCCGGAAAAGAATTGGAAGGACGCTCTGCTACCAATATTATCGACGCCATTGCAAAGCAGCCGGGCATTTCGCAAATCACAACCGGCAGCAGCATCTCCAAGCCGGTTATTCGCGGATTGGGATACAACAGAGTGGTTGTAGTCAATGACGGCATTCGTCAGGAAGGACAGCAGTGGGGCGACGAACATGGTATCGAAATAGACCCGCACACCGTTTATTCAGTTGAAATATTGAAAGGCCCCGCCAGTTTGATGTACGGTTCCGACGCCATGGCGGGTGTCATCAATTTCCAGTCCGACCCGATTTTACCGCAGGGAATGATGAAAGCGAATGTGGCTACGGAGTATCAAACCAACAACGGCCTGTTCAATTATTCGCTGAACTATGCGGGAAATAAGAGCGGATTCGTTTGGAACTGGAGATACAGCGACAAGATGGCGCATACCTATCAAAACCGTTATGACGGATATGTTTACGGTTCGGGGTTTCGTGAAAGGGCCGTGTCCGGATTGTTCGGGCTCAGCCGCAGTTGGGGCTATTCGCACCTCACGCTCGACTATTATCATCTTACTCCCGGCATTGTGGAAGGCGAACGCGACGAGGCCACCGGCAAATTTCTTAAACCGGTCGTAATCGACGGCGAAGAAGATGAAGCCGTAGCCACGGACAAGGACGGCCGTTCTTACGCTCATCCCATGCCTTATCAGCAAATCTATCATTACAAAGCGGCCTTGAACAATAATTTCATCATAGGCGAAGGAAACTTGCGGGCAATTGTCGGTTATCAGCAAAACCGCCGGCAGGAGTTCGAGGATATTTTGACTCCGGACAATTACGGCCTTTACTTCCAATTGCATACCGTAAACTACGATTTGCGCTACACGTTTCCCGAAATGGGAGGCTACAAACTTGTAACCGGGGTGAACGGCATGTATCAGAAATCGTTAAACAAAGGCAGCGAGTTTCTTATTCCGGCATACCACCTTTTCGATGCAGGAGTTTTTGTTCTGGCAAGCCGTAATTTCGACAAGATGGATATCAGCGGAGGTATTCGTTTCGACCATCGCAGCAATCACAGCGAAGCCTTGTATCTGAATGCCGGCGAAGAGCCGGTTGACAGGAATGCCGAGGGGGCGGAAGAGAAGTTTCCCGGTTTTTCACGTCAATTTCAAGGCGTCAGCGGTAGTTTAGGGTTTACCTATCAATTCTCCGATGCGTGGCACACCAAACTGAATTTGTCCAAAGGGTTCCGTGCGCCCAATATCAGCGAGCTGGCTTCCAACGGCGTGCACGAGGGAACGATTCGTTACGAAAAAGGCAATTCGGACCTAAAGGCGGAGAACAGTTGGCAAGCCGATTGGGGCATAGGATATTCCTCTTCGTTTCTGTCGATAGAACTTTCGCTTTTCGCAAATCGCATCGACAATTATATCTTTTCTCATAAGATAACGGATGATAAGGGGAACGACTTGCTCACCGAAGGTTACCGCACCTATCAGTTCGTTTCGGGCGACGCCCGTATTTTGGGCGGAGAGGCAAGCATCGATATTCATCCCGTGGAGCGGTTACATTTTCAAAATACGTTTTCGTACGTAAATTCCGTGCAGCTCAATCAATCCGATTCCACCAAATATCTTCCCTATACGCCTGCTCCCAAAGGGATATCCGAGCTCCGGTACGATCTCATTCGCCATGGCAAGATACTGAACAACACCTATATTTCGTTGGAGTTGGAGTATAACCTGAGGCAAGATCATATTTATTCCGCCTTCAACACCGAAACCGTTACGCCGGCTTATGTATTGCTCAATGCGGCTTTCGGCACCGACTTCATGTGCAAGGGACGTACGGTGGCTTCGCTCTATTTTACAGCCGATAACCTGACGGACAGAGCCTATCAGAATCACCTGAGCCGATTGAAATATGCCGACGAAAACCCCGTTACCGGCCGAACGGGCGTTTACAATATGGGTCGAAACTTCGGAGTGAAACTGATCGTTCCTCTTGTTTTCAAGTAAAAATCGATTTTATCCCTCGCCTTTCCGACGAGGGATTTTTATGATTAAAATCGCTTGGGATGAGAACGCTACTTTTTCCTCACACTTTTCTTCTTGTCCAACTCCCTTATGCGTTCCGAGGCTCTTTTGCTATACGGATTATGGATGGTATCAGGCGCAACTTCCAAAAGATGCCGATAATACGTGAGCGCCTGCTTTTCATCCTCCAAATAATCATACACCAACGCCAAACTGATTAAGGTGAATTCATTGTCGTTATCATATCCGGCTGATTGAAGATAATGCTGTACGGCCTTTTCCGGTTTCCCGTTCATCATGGCCATTCGCCCCAACCGGTTCTGGACATTCACCAACTGTGCCGTATCCGGTTTGATTAATTGGTACGCCTCGTTATAATAGGTGTATGCTTTCTCCGTTTGGCCGATTACTTCGGCGGTGATCGCTTTATAAAATTTCACCTCAAAAAACTTTCCTTTCGATAAACTATCGGCTTTCAACAGATACTGATGGGCTTCCAGCGGATATGATTCATTCGCGCGGTAATGGGCTAAGCCGGCAAAAAGATTTTGATCGTAATCGAACTCGATACCCAGTTGTTCCAATACCGTATATCTTTCCACCGCTTTTTGAAAATGATTGCTGAGATAATTTCCTTTCGCATTCAGATTGAGGATATCCGCATTCACCGAGTCCTTTTCCAGATAAGCGTCGGTAATGAGGACTAATTTATCGACAGAATCCACGGCCAGACACAAGTTCGCCAATTGCTTCATCGTCATATAATCATCAGGATTGCGACGATATTCGGTTTCCAACACCCGGATAGACTCCGCGACACTGTCGAGCCTCGCCAGACTTCTCGCTTTCAACCGGACGACCGACGGGACCGTCACCTCTTGCAGGATACTGTCTGAAAGAACAATCGCCTGCGTATAGTCCTCGGCGGCATAAGCAAACTCCGCCTTCTTTATCATCCATGCAGGGTCAGGCACTTTATCGGTTATGGCATTCGCAATCTGCATGGCAAGGCGGTTGTCCCCTATCTCTTGCGCGATTTCGGCAAACCGTTCCAGCAGGGCTGTACTATCGGGATAAGCCAGCAATCCGGCCCGGATGGTTTCTTTTGTTTGTGCGAGATACCCTAAGGATTTCTGAGCCTCTGCTTTCGCCTCAAGGCAATAGGAGGTTTTGCATTTCATCGAATCAATCAAATGAATCATTTCCTGAAATTGCATTGTTTTTTTCAGGACTTCAATCCGTTCGATCATTTTCTGTTCCGGTTCTAATACCTGTTCTTGAGAGAATAAGGACAGACTACCAATAAAGAAAACAGAGACAATAAATAACTTGTACATCATTCCATTTACCATTTATCCTATTTATATAACAGGGAGCGTTACTTCGTGGGACGCTCCCTGTTATCAAAACCGTATTATTTTTGCAGACTGAAAACAACCGGCAACGTAAACAGGACATTGACCGGTTGTTTTTTCAATTTGCCCGGAATCCATTCAGGCATCACATTCACCAAACGCAAAGCTTCCGCATCCAATAGAGGATCCGCTCCCCGGAGAACAACCGCATCGGATATACGTCCGTCTTTCCTTACAATAAACTGTACAATAACCCGGCCTTGTATTCCTTTTTTCTGAGCTTCAACAGGGTATTGAATATTATCGTTCAAAAAACTCATAAGTTTAGGCTGTCCGCCGGGAAAAGTCGCCGACTCATCTACCACTTCAAAAACTTTCTCATTTCCATTATCCATACCTACCTTTACATCCGTCACCTTAATTTTTACCGTGTCGGACGAGGCTTCTTTTCCTCCTTTGCCTTCCGACAATTCAAAAACCACGGGAAGCGTGTACTTTACGCGTACAATCTCGCCTTTATGTTCTCCCGGCGTCCATTTGGGCATCGCATTCACCATCCGGACGGCCTCATTATCCAACGAAGGATCGATTCCTCTAATAATCTTCGCATTGGAAACCCTACCGTCTTTCTCTATAATAAACTGTACGATCACCCTTCCTTCGATACCGTTCTCCGCTGCTATTTGCGGATATTTCAATTCGGAATAAATAAAATCCATTATCGATTCGCTATGCGCCCCTTGTCCAAAATGCGGAGGAGTATCCACGACGTTAAATACCTCGTCGCTCTTACTGAGCGGCTTGTTCTTATCCTGCCACACCTGTTCGTCGGCGTCTTGCGGCCCATGCGAACGGGCATATACACTGTTAGCCGTTATGAAAAGAAATGCCAACGGCAACACCAAAAAGTATTTCGCCAGCTTCCGAGCAGGCGACTTTGTCTTATTCATCATCATAATACGTTGTTTAAGTTGTGATACATTAAAATTATTTACTATCTGAACTGCAGTTTCATGATACGTCTGTCGTAAAAGGTGGTATTGGTAATCACGGCTATCCACTCCCCGCTGCAACACGGCGCTATCGGCCAGATACTCGAGGTTGATGGCTATTTCCCGCTTCATCAGCCACGCTACCGGATTCCACCAGCAAAAAATGCAAACACATTCGCCCAATAAAATATCGACGGAATGCCATTGTTTTACATGCACCTGTTCATGCAAAAGAATCTGATTCAATTCGTTATCGGAATGCATCGCATCATCTATAAATATCCATCGGAAGAAAGAAAAAGGCCTTGCTTCTTCCGGAAGATGATACACAGGGATCGTGTGTATGCGGCATTTCATGCTTCGACGCTTTATACGCAAGATGGAAATAAGCTGTCCGAAAAAGCGCAGCAACAACAAACCGGTTCCTGCCAGCCACATCCCATATACGATCTTTTTCCAATTCACATGGAAGGCGTGAGCCGGCGGCTCTTCCACCACCGCCATCGTCGACTCGCCGAGCATGACCGTAGCCGTTGCGTCTTGCTTTTCAGACACAACAGGCAGCATATTTCCCAACGCATCGACGGTGAAAAACGGATAGGCTAATGAAAATACAATAGCCGACAGGAAATAGTAGCGGCGCAACTCTATGAAGGTATCCTTCCTCAACAGGAAGAAGTAAAGCAGGTAAAAAAACACCAATGCGGCGTTTACCTTAATGGCATATATAAAAAATGTTTCCATAGCCGCGAATCATTTTTATACGAATCGCCCGGTTCTTATTTGCGGGCGTTCTCGATTAAACGAATAATCTCTTCCAACTCGTCGGAAGTTACCTTTTGTTCTTTCGCGAAGAAAGAAACCAATTCTTTGTACGAATTATCGAAATAATTCTCTACCACACCCGATAAAAAATGGGTTTTATAGGCGGCTTCGGAAATTTTCGGTTTAAAGACCTTTACGTTTCCGAACCTTCTTTTCGTGAGAAAGCCTTTATTTTCAAGGTTTCGGAAGATAGATGCTACGGTCGTATAAGGGGGTTTGGGTTCCTCCATCTTATCGACGACATCTTTAATAGCACATTCTCCCAACGGCCATATAAGCAACATAACAGATTCTTCTTGAGGTGTTAACCGTTCCATATCATTCTATATTTCTATTCTTATTTATTTAAACAATACAAAACTACTATTTTTTAGTAACAATGAAAACATTTCACAGAAAAAAGACAGTTAAAAAAATAAAAAGGGGAAATATGATTAGTCGGGGACGCCGTTCAAAGCGACATCCCCGATTTAGAAACTGTTTAAATTTCTTGCGAAAGGCTTTCGTTCAATTATTCTTCGCCTTCAAAAAGTTTCTTTTTTGTATTCTTCTTCCTCTTATTTGGCTCAAATAGCCCGCTATTATCGCCAAAACGAGAAAGAACACTGCTAAAAAATAATTCTTTTTGAATCGCGAAAGAAATTTAAACAGTTTCTTAGTTTCGTGCATTTTCGAAGAAAGGGTAAAGATTAATTTACCCGAAAACGCGTAGTGCCGGTATGAAAGAAGTCCACGATTTGTTTGGCTGCCGCAAGCCCCGCATTGATATTGGCTTCAAACGTTTGAGCGCCCGACTTCTTGGGCGTGGAAAAATACCGGTTGCCGAATTTTTCCTTAAACAACGCATGATTATCGGGCTGAATGTCGGTAATGAACCGGAAACCGGGACGTTCGTCCATAATACGGATCAAATCTGCCTCTTTAATCACTTCTTTCCTCGCCGTATTCACTAAAAGGGCTTCTTCCGGCAAACGAGACAATAACGCATAATTCACGCACTCACGTGTTTCCTTCAAAAGCGGCATGTGCAAAGAAAGGATATCCGATGTTTCGAACAACTCTTCCACGCTATAGACCGATAAAACACCATACTCTCCTTCTTTCCGGAGATCGTCATGCGTCAACGAGGGTGAGTAGGTCTGGACACTCATCTCGAACCCGCGGGCAATTTTTGCCACCATTTTGGCGACATTCCCAAAGGCATACAGTCCAAGCCGCTTCCTTTTGAGTTCATGCCCCGATGTTCCGTCGAACTGATTACGCTGCATGAATATAATAAGTCCGAGGACTAATTCCGCAACGGCATTGGCGTTCTGCCCGGGCGTATTCATCACACAAATATCGCGCTGAGTGGCGGCGTTCAAGTCAACATTGTCGTACCCGGCACCGGCGCGCACAATCACTTTCAACTGCGGTGCATGGTCGATAACCTCCTTGTCAATCTTATCACTCCGGATAATGAGGGCATCAACATCTTCCAAAGCCTTTATTAATTCGGATTTATGCGTATATTTTTCTATTACGGCAAACGTATAACCTGCTGTTTCTATAATTCCTTTAATTTCTTTTACTGCTTGAGGGGCAAAAGGTTTCTCTGTTGCTAAAAGGACCTTCATTATTTCGTGTTATATCGTAAATTACTTTTGTTTTTCGAAATCCTGCATGCAATCGATCAATGCTTGTACACCTTCCACGGGCATGGCATTGTAGATAGATGCCCTGAAGCCTCCTACGGAACGATGCCCTTTAATACCCGACATGCCCCGTTTAACGGCAAAATCCAAAAACTCCGGCTCTAATTCTTTATATTCATCTTCCATCACGAAACACACATTCATGAACGAACGGTCTTCTTCTGCAGCCGGGCCTTTAAACAACCGGTTGCGGTCGATTTCATCATACAACCGGGCAGCTTTATCGATATTGATTTTTTCAATCGCTTTCACACCTCCCAATTCTTTCAACCAACGCAGGGTCTGCAAAGCGGCAAAAATAGGAACCACCGGAGGGGTATTGAACATCGAGCCGTTTTTGATATGAATACGGTAATCGAGCATCGAAGGAATCGGACGGGACACTTTTCCCAACACCTCCTCTTTCACAATGACAAAAGTCACACCGGCCGGAGCAAGGTTTTTCTGAGCTCCTCCATAAATAAGAGCATATTTCGACACATCGAGCGGACGGGAAAAAATATCCGACGACATATCGGCGACTAATGGCACGGGACTATCGATATCGGTATGCAATTCCGTTCCGAAAATCGTATTGTTCGTCGTTATGTGAAAATAATCGGCATCGGCGGGAATCACATAATCCTTCGGGATATAGCTGTAATTGGCCTCTTTCGACGAAGCCACTTCCACTGCTTCGCCAAACAACTTGGCTTCTTTCAAGGCTTTGTTGGCCCACGTTCCCGTATTGAGATAAGCGGCTTTTTTCTCAAGCAGATTGTACGGAACCATACAAAATTGCAGGCTGGCTCCTCCTCCCAAAAATAATATGCTGTAGCCTTCCGGAATATCCAAAAGTTCTTTAAACAAAGCAACAGCTTCGTCTATGACAACCTGAAAGTCTTTCGAACGATGGCTGATTTCCATAATCGAAAGGCCTATACCATTAAAATCCATGATGGCCTCTGCTGTTTTTTCCATCGTCACTCGCGGCAGAATAGAAGGACCAGCACTAAAATTGTACTTCTTCATAACCAAAAATATTTAAAAAATATGTTTCATTTTCCACTGCAAAGCTACAAATTTATTACTAATTTTTAGCCTTTCCTTTGAAATTATAGACAAAATAATCTTCAAATTCTTTCGACACCTGAAATTTGTCCGATCCGGTGAATCGTTGTATCTTTGTTGGGTAATCATATTTTCCTCGAATGAATCATCAGTATCCATCTATTTTACTTGAAAATGCGGTGAATGAATTTGCCAAACTTCCCGGAATCGGCAGGAAAACCGCATTACGCCTCGTCTTGCATCTTTTGCGCCAAGACAAGGAAATGGTCGATAATTTCGCACAAACGATCGTAAAACTCAGGCACGACATCCATTATTGTTCTTGTTGCCATAATATATGCGATAAGGATATTTGCGATATTTGCGCCAATCCGCAACGCGACCGTTCGATGATCTGTGTGGTGGAAAGCATTCAGGAAGTGATGGCTATCGAAAGAACCGGACAATTCAAAGGCTTGTACCATGTATTGGGGGGAATTATCTCCCCTATCGACGGCATAGGACCTTCCGATCTGGAGATTGCAAGTTTGGAGGAGCGGATAAAGAATGACGGCGTACAGGAAGTGATTCTGGCTTTAAGCGCCACGATGGAGGGCGATACCACCAACTTTTACATCTACCGTAAACTACAACCGTATTCGGCCAACGTCAGCATCATTGCCCGCGGAGTATCTATCGGCGATGAAATTGAATATGCCGATGAAATAACGCTCGGACGGTCTATTCTGAACCGGACGCCTTTCAATGAATCGTATAAATTAATATCGAAATAAATGGAGAAAACCAGAAATACAGGAACCATTAAAAGCCTGTCTACACATTATTATATACACGTGACTGTAATCGCCGCCCTTTTGGCGCTGGTATTATTCCGCGTTATCGATTTGAGCCGCTATGCCGAATTCATAACCGTAACCGCGGAACGCTATGCCATCCTCGTTACGATCATCGCTATTCCTGTGGCATTGAAGACTTTTTCCGAAAGATTGAAAAAAGTTTCGAAAGGCTCCATCAACCGCCCGCCCGAGAAAGAATATGCCCGCGCCTATTTTATCCGTTTGTATAGTGTAGGCATTGTTACGGTGGCGAATATCGTTTTATTCTCGTGTTCCCGCAACCATAATTTTTTGTGGCTTACGATTGTATTACTGATTATATACTTCTTTTGCAAACCTTCCGATGCCGAACTGATTGCTTTAACCGATACCGAAAAAGAGGCCCATGAAGATGCTTGAAAATGATCATATACGACTGCGCGCTCCCGAACCGGAAGATCTCGACATTCTTTACAAATGGGAGAATAATACGGAATGGTGGCAATACGGGTCCTCGATAGTCCCGTTTTCCCGCTTCGCGCTTAAGCAATATCTTATCCAATCCAAACAGGATATTTATCAGGACAAGCAACTACGCTTAATGGTCGAGTTGAAAAGTACCCACGCAACGATTGGGAGTATCGATTTATACGACTTCGATCCGTTCCACCTGCGTGCCGGCGTGGGCATCCTTGTCGATGAAAATTACCACCGTCAGGGGTATGCTTCGCAGATACTGGAGCTACTCGAAGCGTATTGTTTCGGGTTCCTGAGACTGAATCAACTGTATGCCGTCGTTCCCGTACAAAACACCAGAAGTATCAACCTGTTTAAAAAATCCGGTTATATCCTTTCCGGCACATTACAAAAATGGTTATCTTCGGGCGATTTTTACGAAGACGCAACACTCTTTCAAAAAATCAATCACAAAACCTACGGATAAAATGAACGAAGATATTCAAAAAGCGTGTGAAGTATTGAAAAAAGGAGGCGTCATCTTATATCCCACCGACACGATCTGGGGAATAGGCTGTGATGCAACGAACGAGGAAGCGGTAAAACGGGTTTATGACATCAAGCAACGGCAAGATCATAAAGCCATGCTCGTATTGCTCGATAACCCGGCGAAACTCTACCAGTATGTGCAAGAGGTACCCGACATTGCGATGGACTTGATCGATCTCACCGACAAGCCGCTGACCATCATCTACGAAAAGGCGCAAAATCTGGCGCAAAACTTGATTGCCACAGACGGATCGATCGGCATCCGCATTACCGGCGAAGCTTTTTCGAGTGCTTTGTGCAGACAATTCCGCAGGCCCATCGTTTCCACGTCGGCCAATATAAGCGGACACGCCTCTCCGAAACGGTTTGCCGATATCGAAAAGGAAATTATCGATGCGGTCGATTACGTGGTTTCGTACCGGCAGCACGACAACACCCCTGCGGCGCCTTCGGGTATTATACGGTTAGGGGCCAACGGTTCCATCGAAGTGATCCGCAAGTAATGGCGATCGGATGGGGAGACAAGGGGACAAGGGGACAAGGGGCCTGTCGAATCCTGAAATCATTGAATTATTGAATCATTGAATTGTGGAATTTGTGCAACTAAAAAAAGCTTATGATAATTTTCTGTTGTGGCGTACTTCCCATATAAAAGAGCGCCCCTTTTTGCTATTTATCTGTTTTCTGGTAGGTATTTTTACGGCATTGGCATCGTTTATACTGAAAGAAGCGATTCATTTCATTCAATCGATGCTGACGGAAAGTTTCGTTCAAACCGGTGCCAACTATTTATATCTTCTCTACCCGGTACTCGGCATCCTTATCGCCGGATTGTATGTAAAATTTGTGGTAAAAGACGATATCAGTCATGGGGTAACCAAAATCTTATTTGCCATATCGCAACGCAAAAGCCGCATCAAACCACATAACATGTACACTTCGATGATCGCCAGTTCTATAACGATCGGCTTCGGAGGTTCGGTGGGGGCGGAATCTCCGATTGTATTGACGGGATCGGCTATCGGATCGAACTTGGGACGTTTTTTCAAACTCGACCAGCGTAATTTGATGATTTTGGTAGGATGCGGCGCAACCGGCGCCATTGCCGGAATCTTTAAAGCGCCTATCGCAGGTATTTTGTTCGTCATCGAAGTACTGCTACTCGATTTGACCCTCTCCTCAATCCTTCCGTTATTGGTTACGGCAGTTACGGCAACCACGGTTTCTTATATTCTCACAAGTCCCGATGCTCTCTTTGCTTTTTCACAAGTAGAGCCTTTCACCCTCAATCGTATCCCCTACGTCATCTTGTTAGGCATTTTTTGCGGACTGATCTCGTGGTATGTTATCCGTGCGATGAGTTGGATTGAAGACGTCTACAAAGCCTTGCCCCAATGGAAACGCTTTCTGTTGGGAGGTGTGACGCTCAGCTTGCTCATCTTTCTTTTTCCTCCGTTATTCGGTGAAGGATATGATTCTATAAATATTCTTTTGGCAGGGGATGAGCATTACAACAAATTATTGAACGGAAGTATCTTCTATGATATTCAAGGCCCTTGGGGGATCATTATGTTCTTAGCCCTCGTATTGCTCTTCAAGGCGTTTGCGACCAGCGCTACGAACGGAGGAGGCGGAACGGGGGGCGTATTCGCACCGACTTTGTTGATGGGATGTCTGGCCGGTTTTATTTTTTCGTACTCGCTGAATACGCTGGGATATTCTACATTTCTTCCGCAGGAAAATTTTGCATTAATGGGCATGGCTGGCCTCATGGCGGGGGTAATGCATGCACCGTTGACCGGGACGTTCTTAATCGCTGAACTGACGGGAGGATATGCCTTGTTTCTACCGCTGATGATCGTGTCGAGCTGTGCCTATGCAACGATTCTCTTATTTGAGAAGCATAGTATTTATGCCATGCGGCTGGCGAAACGGGGTGAATTGATTACGCACCACAAAGATAAAGCGGTACTTACGTTTCTTAAGATAAAAGACCTGCTGGAAACCGATATTCCGGTCGTGACGCCCGAAATGACCCTCGGCGATATGGTTAAGGTCTTATCCAAAAGCAGCAGGAGCATCTTTCCGGTAACCGATCATCAGGGTGTATTGCTGGGATTGGTATTGGTAAACGACATCCGCAACATCATGTTCCGGCCGGAGCTTTACGACCGGTTTCACGTCGAACGGTTTATGGTGGGAGCGCCGGCGAAAATCAATATTCATTCCACGATGGAACAGGTAATGAATACCTTCGAAGATACCAAAGCCTGGAACCTGCCTGTCGTCGACGACTCGGGGCTTTATCAGGGTATCCTGTCGCAATCGTCGGTGTTTAATGCTTACCGGGAGGTGTTGCTGAAGAATTATTCCGAATCGGATGAGTAAATGAACGGTGAGTAGTAAGTAGTGAATGGCGAGTAGAGAAAAATGATAAGGAGAAATCAGGATGGAAAAAAAAGATTTACGTATTGTATTTATGGGAACGCCGGAATTTGCGGTTCCCTCATTGAAAGCATTGATTGAACACGGCTATAATGTGGTCGGCGTTATCACGATGCCCGACAAACCGGCAGGGCGGGACTATAAACTGCGCCCTTCGGCGGTAAAAGAATATGCTCTGTCAAAAGGATTGCACATTCTTCAACCCGACAAACTAAAGAATGAGGTCTTTCTCAACGAACTGAAATGCCTCGAAGCCGATTTGCAAATCGTGGTGGCTTTCCGGATGCTTCCCGAAGTGGTTTGGAATATGCCCTCGAAAGGGACTTTTAATCTCCATTCGTCTCTATTACCTCAATACCGGGGCGCCGCACCCATCAACTGGGCTATCATCAACGGTGAGAAGGAAACCGGTGTGACGACTTTTTTCCTCACGCACGAAATCGATACGGGAAAGATCATTTTTCAAGACCGTACGCCCATCAAAACAAACGATACGGCCGAAACGCTTCATGACCGCTTAATGGTGATGGGCGCCCACTTGGTACTGAAAACCGTCGATGCCATCCTCGACGATAACGTTACGCCTATTCCTCAAAACCGTTTGGTCGGGGATACGCCGGAGTTGAAACCGGCGCCTAAGATCTTTAAAGAGGATTGCCTGATCGATTGGAACAAGCCGGCAGAAGTTGTCCGCAATTTCATCCGCGGGCTATCGCCCTACCCGGCCGCTTACACGGAGTGGCAAGACGCCGACGGCGACACACACACACTGAAAATATTTGCAGCCGACATCGTCGAAAAGGACTCTCCCGGCATTCCGGGAACGATAGACACCGATCATAAAACCTATTTGCATATAGCCGCCGCCGATGGGTACATGAGCGTTACGGACGTGCAATTATCGGGAAGAAAGCGCATGGACATCCGCGGATTCCTGAACGGATTCCACTTCAGTACCACGACACAATTCGGTTCGTTTTCGTGATTACCATTTGTAGTTCAACCCGAACGTTAAGCTCTGGTTGATCTGCAAATATTTATACTTCTCGTTGGGGGGCACTCCATCGTCAAAACGAAGATAGAGATAAACGGAGGTAGAGAAATAATTACTCAACTTCATATCGAGCGTATTCTCAAATTCAGCCAACACATTTTCATAACTGGTGAAATACTTGAATCGCGAAGTCCAGGTAATATATTGATTGTATTTGAACTTGAAATTGGAAGTAATGGTAGAACCGAGTTCAAGCAAAGAGTTTTTTCCTTCGGGGATACCATATCGTGCAATATCGACCTTGTCATTCGCAATTAACTTGTAATTGACGGATATAGGAGCAAGGTCAATGGTCAAATTCAACTGACGATGCCTTACCGACTGGAACGATTTATTCAGTTCGTATCTCATACCGATACCGGCATTTACATATAAAGGAGCTAATAATGCCGAAATCAAATCATTCTTATTTACCGGATAGTTATTAAACAACTGCGATTTGATTTCCGTATTCATCGAATAAGACCATTTTTTCAAAAATGCATCGATACCTAAGTTCCCATAATAGCGAATCATGTCATCGCCTATCCGATAATTTCGCAAGGTGTCGTCGGGAGCGGTGGAAAGCGACAACCGCCATTCAAGGGAATTATTGAATTTAACTTTATCTTTAGCATAATCAGCCTTCAAAATATGTTTATTGAAGATATTGACATAATTCGTTCCGCCCTTATACCAGTTTTCCGAAAAGAAATACTGGGAGAACTGCAACGAGTGATCACCCGAAAAAACCCAATACTTACGACCGATCTGTACGCCCTCTATATTCGGAGCATCCAACGAAAAAGTGGACTGAGGTTTAATTAGTTCCCGCAAGGGATTGAAAGACTCCTTCACTTCCGCATCCCTTATTATCGGCGGGATCGAATCGAAATAAGCCACTGAATACTTCATCTGGTCGGGATGATCGATATAATATTGCCGTCTGACACTTTTCACAAAATCAAGGTGTCGTAATTGGGGCGCAAACGTTTTTTCCTGAGGAATAAGAAATCCGAGGGAGGCGGTATCTTTAGGCGGATAAAACGATAAATCACGCGGCAACATTTCGCCGGTAAATATCATCGGCAAGAACAACGGATCATAAAAGAGCGTATCTCGGAAAGTGAGTCCGCGCATCGATTCGGAGTTATACAATACCGGAGGCAAGAGTAACGTTCCGTTGGGTTTACGCGAATAGATGGAATCTAACGGATTGACAGGGGGAAGATAGATAACCGGCCTCGTCTTTGTCTTTTGCACCTCGAAGCGATTCGTATCTATCGGTTGGGAAATGGCTTGCGGAACAACCGTAGGGGGATCGGGGGTATCCTGATTAACAGATCGTTTGACCTGGTTCCGGATATCGGTGATATCTCTAAAAAGATCCAAACTGTCAGACAAGTTTGTCGCACCCTGATATGAATGACCATATAAGGGAAGCATTCCCACTCCACCGCCTATATAGGAAATGGCAAAAAAAATGAAAAACAAAACGGATTGTCTCATAATCTTTCAGTTGATATTCATTTTATACATTTTGGATACAAAGGTAGCAAAAAACTTTCACTTTAAATATCCGGTTTTGCAAACGTAGCCTATTTTTGCGCCTTTAAACTTTCCTTTCTTTCAAGTAGCCCGCTATTTGAGGTGAAACGAAAGCCCAAATCCATCAAAAAATGACTAAAAAACGCCGCTTAAAAAAATTCAAAACAGATTCTAATATATTTAAATAAAATGCAGCCGTAATCCAAAATATTTCACTACTTTTGCAGATATCATTTTATTGTTAATTATTAATTGATTAGTATTCATTTTATAACTTAATACGATATGCAAGAGTGGTGGTTAATGCTGGATTCTTTCATGAAAATAATATGGAGCATCGCTATTTTTTCATCGGCCATATTTATTATTCAGGCAATCTTAACGTTTATCGGAATGGACTCCGGAGCCGATTTTTCAGGTGATCTAGACGTTGATACTTCAAGCGATATAGATACGCCTTTTCAATTATTCACTTTCCGAAATCTGATTAATTTCCTCTTGGGATTCAGTTGGACGGTTATCGGATTGGAGTCTTCGGGGCTTTCTACGGCCGGAACGATCGTTTTAGCGGTTATCGTCGGGATATTATTGGTCATAGCAGTTATGCTTCTTTTCGTATGGCTGAACTCGTTTCAACAGTCCGGAACCATAACCATTTCGAAGACGATCGGCTGCAAAGGGAACGTTTACCTTACCATTCCGGGAGAACGAAAGGGTTTGGGATTAGTACAGATTACCGTACAAGGCGCCGTACGCGAATATAGCGCGCAAACCGACGGCCCCACGCTATCCAATGGGGCGCCAATCCGCGTAATGGATGTCCTTTCCTCGAATATTCTTTTAGTGGAACCTACTGATAATTGATAACTCATAACTCATAACTCATAATTCATAATTCATAATTCATAACTCATAATTCATAACTCTATACAAATGTATTCACCTCTGATTATTGTCATCTTTGCAGTGGTACTTATTGTTACATTCGCTGCCATATTATCTCGTTATAAACGTTGTCCGTCCGACAAGATACTCGTCGTCTACGGCAAAACAGGAAAAAATCCCGAAGGAGGCACGAGTTCGGCACGTTGCATCCATGGTGGAGCGGCGTTTATATGGCCGGTCTTCCAAAGTTATGCTTTCCTCGATTTGACTCCCATATCGATTGAATGCAATCTGACGAATGCCTTGAGTAAACAAAATATACGGGTGGACGTTCCCTGCCGTTTCACCGTCGGTATTTCCACCGATCCCGAAAGCATGACGAATGCGGCGGAACGATTGCTGGGACAAAATACCGCCAGCATTCAAAATATCGCTACCGATATCCTTTTCGGACAATTACGTCTGGTGATTGCCACAATGGATATTGAAGAGATCAATGCCGATCGCGATAAGTTCCTTGCCAACGTAAGCGCCAATGTGGAAGCAGAATTACGGAAGATAGGATTGAAGTTAATCAACGTGAATGTTACCGATATCCGAGACGAATCGGGCTACATCGAAGCACTGGGAAAAGAAGCGGCGGCAAAAGCCATCAACGAAGCCAAGAAGAGCGTTGCCGAACAAAACAGGTACGGCGAAATCGGCAAGGCCGAGGCCGACAGAGATAAAGACATCCGCATAGCCGAGACTGTGCGCGACACGCGCATCCGCACTTCGCAAGCCAATGCGCTGGCAGTGGAGGGCGAAAACAATGCCAAGATAGCCATTGCCAATTCGGATGCCACACGCCGTGAAAAAGAAGCGGAAGCTGGCCGTAAGGCGGTCGCAGCCGAAAAAGTGCAGGCTGCGAAAGCGTTGGAAGAAGCCTATCAATCGGAACGAGATGCAGAAGTGGCACGCGCCGATCGTGAGAAAGCAACTCAAAATGCGAATGTGGTCGTTCCGGCACAAATAGATAAGGAAAAAGCTATTATCGACGCGGAAGCCGATGCCGAACGCATCCGCCGTTTGGCCAAAGGAGAAGCCGATGCGATCTTCGCTAAAATGGATGCGGAAGCTCGCGGTACATTAGAGATTCTTACGAAACAAGCTACCGGTTACGACCAATTGGTAAAAGCGGCGAATAACGATCCTCAATTGGCCGCCTTACTTTTAATAACGGATAAATTACCGGAACTGGTCGGCAAACAAGTAGAAGCGATCAAAAATCTGAAGATCGATAAAATTACGGTGTGGGACAGCGGCGCCAATCCGAACGGCGGGAACTCAACGTCGAATTTCATCTCCAACCTCATGAAGTCGGTACCTCCGCTGGAGGAATTGTTCAATCAGGCCGGACTAAGCCTGCCGTCTTATTTAAAAGGAGAAGATAAGAGCCCGGAAATAACCGATACTCCTTCGGTAGAGGTGAAAGAAGAATGAAAATCTCATGAATAAAAAACAAATAGCCCTTATAGCAGCAGGGACATTGGTCGCGGGAACGCTGATTTGGATGAACTCCCGTACATATGCCCCTCAAGGTGCCGTCCCCATTTCCCCATTTAATCCCGACAAATACCTTGGCAAATGGTACGAAATAGCACGCACGGACGTCCGATTTGAAAAGGATATGATTAAAACTTCCGCCGAGTATTCCATGAATGCCGACGGAAGCATTAAAGTCATCAATCGCGGTTATCACTCCATAAAGAAACAATGGTCACGTGCCGAAGGAAAAGCCAAATTCAGAAAATCGCCCGATGTGGCCGCTCTGAAGGTCTCTTTTTTCGGGCCCTTCTACGGGGGCTACAACGTAGTTGCGCTCGATGAGAACTACCAGTATGCCTTAATCATCGGTCGATCTCCCGAATACTTGTGGATCCTTTCGCGCCAAACCGTTATTCCCGAAGATATAAAAGAAACTTATCTGCAAAAAGCGGCATCCTTGGGTGTCGATATCGACAAACTCGTATGGCCACAACATTCCCGATAATAAAATAATAGGGACCTTCGCATATCATTAAAGGAATCAAAAGCAGACTATTCATTGTTTTTTTAATGTAAGCAATCATGAAAAAAGTACTTTTATTTTTTTGCTTGTGCCTCTTCTTTACAGGCGCCGCAGCAATAGCTCAGGAAAGTACGGAAGAAGCCGATTCTGTGAGCGTGCGCTTTATGCAACAACTTTACGTTTTTCCCCAGGAAAAAATATATCTGCAAACCGATAAATCGGATTATCTTTCCGGGGAACAAATCCGGTTTCGGGCGCATTTGGTGAATGCCGCCGATCACAAACCGGTATATATAAGCCGCTATGTGTATGTAGAAATCATTAACCCGGCGGACGATGTGGTAAAACGGGTCAAAATACGCCCCGACAGCACCGGTTCGTATCACGGTTATCTCAATCTTGCGGACGATTTGCCCGAAGGCGCCTACACGCTGAGGGCTTACACGAAATATATGCGGAATCAGGGGGAGGACTATTTCTTCCGGAAAACGGTACGGATACTCAATCCTTTTTCCCTGCAATTGGGAACCGTTCCTTCTTTCGTTGTAGGAAAAAACAATGTGCAGGCATCGTTCCGCTTCGTAGATGTTCAGAAGGGCGATACCGTGACACCCGAAATCGTCTCCTGGAAACTTAAAGGGAAACCGGTAAAGACAGTGACTCCTACGGGAAAGACGAATTTCCAATGGAAATTTCAGTTGCCGGAAAAAGAAAAGAACCGATCGATGCTGATAAGCCTTGTCTATAAAAACCGTAAATACAACCGGTATTACACCCTTCCCTATGCAGCGGACGATTTCGAGGTGGCGTTCTTCCCCGAAGGCGGATATATGGTGCCGGCCAAAACCTGCCAGGTGGCGTTTAAATCACTGAACACTTCGGGATTGGGAGAAGATATTTCGGGCAACCTATATAATTCGAAGGGAGAAGAAATCGTCGCTTTCGAAAGTTTACATTTAGGGATGGGATTTTTCAATTTTGTCCCTGCCGCCAACGAAACCTACTACGCCGTTTGCAAGAATACACAGGGGGTCGATAAGCGATTCGCCCTACCGGCGGTACAACCTGGGGCAAAGGCCCTTTCCGCCCGTTTCGTAGGGGCGAAACTCATCGTTGCCCTGCAATCCGAAGCGAAAGTACAAGAACCTTTTTCATTGCTCATTCATCAGAGAGGGCAAGTACTGTATCACGCTCCCTGGAATCCGGCGACGGAAGTCTATACCTTTCCGGCCACATTTTTTCCATCGGGTGTGATCAGCATTCTGCTGCTCGATGCGCGAAAGCAAATCATAAGCGAACGGATGGTCTTCACCCTGAACGAAACGGATTTCCCGGCCATCCACACATCACTCTCCAAACCGTCTTACACCACCCGAGACCATATACTACTCAAACTGAATGCAGAGAATGCCGATTCTGTTTTTTCGGCCGGAAGTATCGCCGTCTCGGTGACGGATAATCATACGGTAGCCCTCGATACGACAATCGATATCGTTTCGACGTTGCTCTTATCTTCCGACCTGAAAGGATATATCGAATCCCCGGCCTCTTACTTCCGGGGAAACAAAATGAATAAATACGCGTTGGATGCGCTGATGATGACCCAAGGATGGCGAAGATACGACATCCCGGCTGTGTTACGAGGCGACATTCAGACACCCGATGCGTTCGCACCGGAGGTCTCCCAGCAGATATCGGGAAAAGCAGACGGCCTATTCCGCTCCTTAAAAGAAGGACATATCAGTTTGCTTGCCTCTTTGGATTCTTTAGTCACGACGGAAATGACCCAAACCGATGACAAGGGCCGGTTTACATTCAATGTGGAATTTCCCGAAGGCACGGCCTTTACCATCCAATCATTGAGCAAGAAAGGGAACAAGAACAATCTCATTGAAGTAGAACGCGAAAGCTTTCCCGAAAGCGCGTATGCAGGGGTACCGGAAAGGCTTGATTTCGCCAACGGGCCGACGGACAATGAAAAAGCTTATCTGGAGAAAGCGAATGAAGCATATATTCAAAAATATGGTATCCGCACCATCGATCTGGAAGAAATAACGGTCACCGGGCATAAACCGGGAAAATACGAAGAATCCGTTTATTATTCCGCTTTATCGGCTACCGGCCTACGCACAGCGGAAGATATCGAGAAGATGGCCGTAAGCAGCTTAAAATCGCTCTTATATACGCAACCGGGGATCGTTGTGAGAAGTGACAAAATAACAACCTCCACCTCTCAAACACCCGTCGCTTTTATTATCGATAATATTACCTATGAAGACTTTTTTGACCGCTTGGACGATATCGATGTCAGTAGCATTGATAACCTGTTCGTCGTAAAAGATAATTCTTTCCTGCCGGGATATTTTCCCAACACGAACGGAGCGATTGTCATTACCACCAAAATGGGATATGAACCCAAACCGAGGAAATCGCTGAATATCGAACAGATCATTCCCTTAGGATATCAACAAGCCGCTGAATTTTATTCTCCCGTCTATGAAACGCCGGAACAAAAGAACGCGTCCGCTCCCGATCTGCGAACAACAATCTATTGGAAACCGAATGTCCGCTTTTCGGAAGACGGCGAAGCAACCGTAGACTTCTACTCGGCCGACAGCGCAACCACTTACACGGTAACCGGCGAAGGTGTAAGCGGTTCAGGAAAGATGATTCGTTTCTCTTCCGAAATCCAGGTGAAGGGAAAGGATGAGCCGTAATTCGGATACTCCCGCCTATCGGGCGAAACCTTTACTTTTTTGCAAGCTACGGTTGATATCTTCGATATAATCGAGTATTTCCTCCCTACCCGTTCCTTCCTCCGAAGAAGTGACGAAAACAGGCGGCAATTCCTCCCACGTTTCATGCAAGGTCTCTTTATAGGCATCGATATTCATTTGAAGCCGACCGGTTCCCAGTTTATCTGCCTTTGTAAAGACAATCGAGAAGGGAATGCCCTGCTCGCCCAACCACTCAATAAACTCCAAATCGATCTTTTGCGGTTCATGCCGAGAGTCGATGAGGACAAAAAGCGAGGTCATGGCTTCCCGCTCTAAGATATATCCCTCAATGATCTCCCGCAATTTCTCGCGGCTTTCTTTTCCTCTACGGGCATATCCATATCCCGGAAGGTCCACCAGATACCATTCGTCATTCACAACAAAATGATTGATGAGAACGGTCTTCCCCGGTTTGGCCGACGTCATGGCCAAGCCTTTTCGGTTCGTCAACATATTAATAAGCGACGACTTCCCGACATTCGAACGCCCGATAAACGCATACTCCGGCTTCCCGTGTTGGGGGCATTTATGGAAATCGGTATTACTTATTACAAACTCAGCACTTTTAATGATCATATTCATTCACTTATCAATCTCATTCAATCTACATCAATCTCTTACGGCGTAAGCCATTATCGCGAGCGAAGCGAAGCACTATCAGCGGCGCTGTTATCGGCGAAGCTATGCCCCTTCCCCGACAGCAACCACAGTCCCAATGCCGTAAAACCTCCATTCATTAACAGCAATTCATATCCGACCGTATACTGAAACAGTTGCTTCATCCCTATTTCAATGACGAAACAAAGAATGGGCGACGCAACGGCCACATAAGGCACCCATTTATCCACAGGCCGTAGCTTCGTATAAAGTCCGCAGAAATAGAGGCCTAATAACGGTCCATACGTATACGACACAAGTTTATACAACGCCGTAAGAATACTGTCGGAGCCAATCGCATAAATTCCGACAATCACCAATCCGAAAGCGACACTCATGGCGATATGCACTTTATGGCGGATGGCGACGTTTTTCTTCTCCAACGTTTTATCTCCGCCACTGTCGCTCATCGCCATAATATCCACACAAAAAGAAGTGGTCAGGGCAGTTAGAGCCGAATCGGCACTGGCAAAAGCGGTGGCGGTAATTCCAATAATAAAAATAGCCAAGACGCCCGACCCTAAATATTCACTGATAATATACGGCAGGATATTGTCCGACACTTCCGGCAAGACGATTTGGTTTTGCCCGGCATATAATAATAAAAGAACACCCAAACTCAGAAATAGCAAGTTCACGGGAATAAAGGCAAAGCCGTACGAAAGCATATTCTTACGGGCATCCTTGAGGCTTTTGATAGTGAGGTTTTTCTGCATCATCCCTTGGTCGAGCCCTGTCATCACGATAGTAATAAACACACCGCTGAAAAACTGTTTAAAGAAGTTCTGGGTGCCGGCCCAATCATCGAACACAAAAATGCGGGAATGCGGATCACGAGCAATGGTCGAGACCATTCCTCCGAAATCCAACTTCAATTCGGAAGCCACATGCCAGACAATCAACACCAAGGCCGTAAAAAAGAAAAGCGTTTGCAGCCAATCCGTCCAGATAATCGTTTTGATCCCACTGCGATGACTATAAAGCCATATAATAAAGATGATGACGGACGTCGTCACAAAAAAAGGCACATTCCATGCATCGAACACCAAAAATTGCAGGATGGAAACGGCCAGATAAAGTCGTGTGGCAGCCACACCGATCTTGGATATCAAGAAAAACCATGCACCGGTCTTATACGACTTTCTGCCGTAACGTTGTCCCAGATAACCATAAATACTGACCAGATTCAACCGATAATACAACGGCAACAGCACATACGCTATGACGAGATAACCGAAAAAGAAGCCCAACACCATTTGCATATAGGTCATATCCAAGCCCCGAACCATCCCGGGAACCGATACGAAGGTCACTCCCGAAATAGAGGTGCCGACCATGGCAACGGCTACGACATACCATTTCGACGAGCGGTTGGCGCGGAAAAAAGCATCGTTGTCCGACCCTTTCCGGCCGGTAAGATACGATATCAACATCAGTACCGCAAAATAAAGGACTATAATAAGCAGAATAAAGCCTGCGTGCATGGGACGATACGGGTTATAGAGTCATAAAATAATCGGTCATTTTCGCAAATGAATCAAACGCAAGGACATATCGGTCTGTTTTACCGAATCCGTACGTCATATAGATAAACGGCAACCCGGCAACCGACGATGCCCGGCTGTCGGTATCCGTATCGCCAATATATACCGGAGTTTGCAAACGATTTCTCTCTTTCAGGAGCTTCATATTAAACTCTTTCGGCTTGAGGTTTTGCCCATGCTCCATGTAATCGGTAAAAAGACGGGATGTATCGGTATAATGCATGAATTTGAGCAATCCGCCTTCTTCACAGTTACTCAGCAGGAAAAGTTTATACTTTTGCGCTAAATTCTCCAATCCCTGCACCACGCCGTCATACACTTTGGGGTGCATCGTCGCCGCCAACGCATGGTACTGCACCGTCACTTCCTCGAACAACGCATCACGCGCCTCTTCCGAAGCATCCGGCCTTAAACGGACCAGTATTTGTTTCGCTTCCTTGCCCATCAAGCCCAATAGTTCTTCACGCGTCACCTGCACATCAAGCCCTTGTATCTTCAAGGCGCGATTCCACGCAACGACATAATTATCGACATTATCCCAAAGAGTGCCGTCCATATCGAAAATCAAACTGTCCGGCCGTTCCAATATATGAGTATTCTTTTCCATTTCTGTGTGCAAAAATACGCAACAAAGGCTTACAGGACAAATAAAAAAAAGATTATCCGCTAGGCAACGGGTATCGATCCCCTCTGCTCGATCGTTCACCCTCCGTTCAACTCCCCACAAGGGAGGAAAAGAATTGAAAGGTGCAACCGGACATATCGGGAAGCGGGAATAGTCCATCCTTTAGGAGGCATCAAACCGGCGCTCTTCCTCTTCAGCAGGACACTTGCCGCTGCCGGCATTCCACCCGGCAATGCAAGAACGACGTTTTGTCAGACCAGTATGACACCGGGTCAGGCCAGCATGACACTTGGTCAGGCCAGTTGTTCACTTGACAAATCCAGTACGCCATTCTGTCAGATCAGAAAGCCACTTGATGCAACCAGTACGACACTCGGTCAGGCCAGCAGCCCACTTGATACAACCATGACGACACTCGGTCAGGCCAGCAGTTCACTTGATACAATCAGGACGACACTAGGTCAGGCCAGCAGCTCACTTGACGAAGCCGGCATGTCACTTGGGCATAACAGGTGCTCTCCGGATTTGCGGAGAATGCTCAATGATTAAAAAGAACACGAAAAGCGAACTATATCAACTGATGACTGTTATGATACTATTAATAATTTCTTTATGAAAAAAACAAAAGTCTGCGTTATCATTAATCCGGTATCGGGAACCGAATCGAAGAAGAACATTCCCGACGAAGTGGCTGCTGCTTTCGATCAAAAAGAGTTCGATCTTATCTTCCGTCTTACAGGTTATCCCAATCATGCGACCGAAATCGCCCGGGAAGCGATGGAGAATGCATTTGATTCTGTGCTTACCGCAGGCGGTGACGGCACGGTAAATGAAGTGGCCAAAGCGCTTGTAAACTCCGACACGACCTTGGGGATTATTCCTTTCGGTTCGGGAAACGGATTAGCAAGGGAATTGGGTGTTCCGTTGGATTCCGAAAAAGCCATCGAGATCATTCTTAAGGGACATACCCGCACTATCGATTACGGCGTGGCCAACGAACATATTTTTTTCTGTACCTGCGGTGTGGGATTCGACGCTTTTATCAGCGGTAAATTCGCCGAAGAAAAGAATCGGGGCCCTCTCGGATATTTTCGGAACATATTGGAAGGTGCGGTGGATTTTAAGTCTGAAGAATATGAGATCACCTACGACGACGGGGAATTGAAAGAACGGGCATTCATTATCACGTGCGGAAACGCCTCCCAATACGGCAACGAAGCCTATATCGCACCGGGAGCCGATATGGAAGACGGCAAAATGAACGTGTCTATCTTAAAGCCGCTCAACGCGCTCGAGATTCCGCAAACCACCCTACAGTTGTTCACAAAAAACATCGACAAGAACAGCAAGATGACCACGCTTCTCACGAGTAACCTGACGATTAAACGATCGCATGCCGGCGTGATGCACGTCGATGGCGAACCCATCGAAACAGGCAAAGAGATTCACGTAAAAGTTATTCCCCGCGGACTAAACGTATTTGCTCCGCCCAAACCGGCGAACAAACAAAAAGAAAACGAAACTATTTTCTCGGCCCTCACCCGCTGGTTTAGTTAAACCGTAATTTTACCGGGGGGTGTTTAACGCAACGCCCCCGGCTATCCTACATCAAGAAAAACCGCTTGTTATCCTTTACCCATGAACAAGTTCGTCTGCGAGATGTTATTTATGTACGTGAATATAGGCAAAATAACTATCTGTAATAATGAAAAATTTCATCTTTCAAAATCCTACCAAACTGGTGTTTGGTAAAGGACAAATCGCTAAGCTGGCGGAATTAATCCCTGCCGGAGGAACGCTTATGGTTACTTACGGCGGAGGAAGTGTTAAGAAAAACGGTGTTTATGAACAAGTGGCGCACGCATTACAAGGGCGCGATTATATTGAATTCTGGGGAATAGAGCCTAACCCGCATGTGGAGACCTTACGCAAAGCCATCGATGTGGGAAAAGAGAAGAAAGTCGATTACTTGCTGGCGGTCGGAGGCGGTTCGGTCTTAGACGGAACGAAACTGGTAGCGGCGGGCATTGCTTCCGATACCGATGCTTGGGAAATTGTTTTGCAAGGCAAAACAGAGAAACAAATCCCTTTCGCTTCGGTCATGACCGTGCCTGCTACGGGTTCGGAAATGAACGGCGGCGCTGTGATTACCCGCAGCGAAACAAAAGAAAAATATGCTTTCCGTGGAAATTATCCACAATTTTCGATTCTCGACCCCGAAGTGACCTATACCCTCTCCTCTCATCAAATAGCTTGCGGACTTGCCGACGCGTACACGCATGTATTGGAACAATATATGACGACTCCGGGACAGTCCCGCCTTATGGATCGATGGGCGGAAGGCGTCTTGCTTTCCATTATGGAAATTGCCCCGAAAATAAAGCAAAATCCGAAAGACTATGACCTGATGGCCGATTATATGTTGGCGGCAACGATGGCTTTGAACGACTTCATCCGCATGGGTGTTACGGAGGATTGGTCGACCCACCAAATCGGGCATGAACTGACGGCTCTTCACGGCACCACTCACGGTCATTCATTAGCAATAGTTATGCCTGCGACCTTGCGGGTGCTGAAAGACCAAAAACACGCCAAACTGCTGCAATACGGCGAACGCATCTTCGGCATCACAGAAGGGTCGGAAGAAGAGCGGGTCGATAAGGCGATTGAAAAGACCGAAGCTTTCTATCGTTCCTTGGGATTAACCACCCGCTTATCGGAAGAGAACATCGGCATGGAAACCATCAACCTGATTGCCGATCGATTCAATGATCGGGGCGTGGCATATGGCGAAAACCACAACGTAACCGGTGATGTGGCCAAAGAAATCCTTCTGAGTTGCCTGTGATTTTAATGAAAATAAGATCGGAACTAAATTTCTAACAAAGAATAATATGAAAACAATCCTAACTTTCTTACTCTGTATTCTTACCGCATCCTGTAGCGGCAAACAGACGTCCGGAGAACAACCGGAATCCTCCGGCAAAGATACATTGCCTCCTGTTGAAACTCAAAAGCCTAACACGAATTATCAACCGGCTTTTGAAGGACAAACACGTATAGCCGGGAGCAAAACCACTACTCCTTACGAAGCGGAAGTAATCGCCCGAGGGCTCTCTCGCCCGTGGGGTATCGCTCTCTTACCGGACGGACGACTGCTGATAACCGAAAAAACCGGCACGTTGCGCATTGCTTCGGCTACGGGAACGCTGAGCCCTCAGATAACAGGGCTTCCTGCAACCGAAGTTAACCAACAAGGCGGATTGTTGGGTTTGACGGTAGCTCCCGATTTTGAAACAAGCCGCATGGTGTATGTCGTTTTTACAGAGAAACAACCCAATGGGAACCTTACCGCAGTGGCTAAAGGCCGGTTATCCGACGATGAGAAGCGACTGGAAAAAGTGCAGGTTATTTATCGCGCCCAACCGGCCTTCGAAAGCGAATTACATTACGGCGGGCGAATTGTTTTCGATAAAGGAGGAAATTTATTTGTCACTACCGGAGAACGCTCTGATTTGCAAACACGCCCCAAAGCCCAATCATTAGAGAATGCATTGGGAAAGGTGATCCATATAACGATTGAAGGCCGTCCGGTAGCCGACAATCCTTTTGTAAACGAAAAGGAGGCTCTTCCGGAAATATTCACTTACGGCCACCGGAATCCGCAAGGATTAGCGATTCATCCGGCAACGGGAGATGTGTGGATAAGCGAAATGGGGCCAAGAGGCGGCGACGAGTTGAATTTGATTAAAGCCGGACGAAACTACGGGTGGCCAACCATTACGTATGGCATCGAATACAGCGGAGCAACCATCGGTGAAGGAATTACACAAAAGGAAGGTCTGGAGCAACCGGTTTATTATTGGGATCCGGTTCTTTCGCCAAGCGGTATGACATTTTATGCTTCCGATGCTATTCCCGAATGGAAAAATAGCTTGTTTATTTGCGGGCTAAGCAGTAAGCATATCGCCCGTATCGTGATCGAAGACAATAAAGTGGTGGGAGAAGAACGCTTACTCGCGGACGAAGGTCAACGGTTTCGAGACATTACCGAAGGAAATGACGGCGCTTTGTATGCCGTGACGGACGAGGGGAATTTATATCGAATCCGGAAGAAATAACCGGACAATGAGCCTGAATAGAGGCATCTTAAAAGTATCCTTCAGAGGTCGTATAACGAAACGAGATACGTTCTTACTAAAAGAATACTTTAAGATGCTTTTTCTTTATTTTATTTCTCTGGAGAAAGAATCATGGCTACATCGGCAAAAGAAAGATACCACCGGGCGAATTTTTCAAGAGAGAAAAAAAGAAAAGATAATTCGACATGCTCTTCCGCCTCCTTTTCATCCATCAATCCGTAATAATACTTATCGTCTTCCAAAAGCGACATCCGGCCTTTTTTCACCCGGATAACAATTTTTTCTAACGCTTCCCCGTGACCAACGAATAGCCCACTCCGGGATTTTCGACAATGGGAATACCCGCTTCTTCCAACGCGCGGATATCACGATAAGCGGTCAATGCGATTCATAGTCTTCATCGGTCATCATAATGAGCCAACGAACGCCAAATGCATCGACAACCTCGCCTATAGCTTCCGAGAAAAAGGTTTGTTGCAACGGACTTACGATATTCCCGCCATCAGCCAATGTACGGTAAACCGCTTGTAATTTCTGCAAATCATGAAAAACGAGTACCAACTTACTACTTCCTGTCGATACGGGTACCCCCGCATCGGCATCTTCGCCTTGTAAACTAAACTGAGGGGTATTCATTACTATGTGGGAGATTTTATTCTTCTCCTCTTCCCCGACCGGCATCGTTTTGTCTTCCCCTTTACGAAAGACAAACACAATTTCTCCTTCAAACAATTCTTTGTAGGCGTTGAAAGCGTCTTCGCAATTTCCACCGAAAACCAAATGCACATTTAAATTCATACTACTTCTTTTTTTATGTTTAGATGCAAAGATAAGCGGCCGGAATGTCAACCCTATGTCAACAAGTTTTTTATTTTTCTTTCTTCAAAATGATACGACAAGTGACTATCGGAATTTCTTATGTGCTTAATTCTATCAGTTTGGAGAGCGTATTGAAATTTCTCATCGTAGCCGTGATCTTTAGTTTTTTTTCAAGGAACTGATTGCTCAAACGCCCCCGCCCATACACGCCGGGGATAAACATATAGGCCGCATGGGAAGTTATCAAAAGCCACCCGGGCGAAAAATCCTGCTCCAACAAAGTATCTATTTTCTGTTTTTCGGGGATATCATTAAATAAAGAAAAAAATATCCGTGAACGGTCAACTTGCCCGATGAAAGGATTCTCCTCTATAACGGTTTGTAGCTCAGAGGCGGTCTTGACAATGATTCCCAAGTCAGGTCCTATTCCATCACGAATCACCTTCTGTACACGAACTCTCAGTGTGTACCTATCTAAATGAGTCCGTAACAAAACATTCCCGCTTTGTATCCATGTTCTCACATTCTCGAACCCCGACAGTGTAAGCGCGTCGCGTAACTGAGCCATCGGAACTTTATTCTTTCCCGAAGGCATAACACCTCTCAACAATACGATAAACTCATTCATTGCATTAGCTGCCTGAACTTATCTCCGCCCTTGTCCGGAGCGTTTCTCCTCAACCTCTTTATTCACGGCATCTACACACGCTTTTATAGCTTGTTCTGCCGAAGGATAACGAAACTCGAATCCGGCTTTCCGGATCTTTTCGGAAGAAATACGGCTGCCGCCCAATAACATATCGGCGGCTTCCCCCATAAACAAGCGCATAAAAAAAGCCGGATAGCGAGGCAGAAAGAACGGCTTGCGCAACACGCGCGCCAACGTACGCATAAACTCGGTGTTGGTCATGAACTCGGGCGCCACGGCATTATAAGGACCCTGCATAGCGGCATCTTCAATCGCTTTCAAATACATGGCGCACAAGTCATCGATATGTATCCAACTCATATACTGCCGTCCGTTTCCCATGCGGGCGCCGAGTCCATAACGCGTAGGAAAAAGCATTTTGCGAAAGGCATCGCTTTTACCCGAGAGCACTACGCCTTGACGAATCATCACGGAGCGGGCGCCCAGCTCATCGGTAAATCGTTGCGCTTCGGCTTCCCACTTACGGCACGTGCGGCTGAGAAAATCTTCCATTCGCCCATCGGCCGATTCATCCAAAACCTCATCGGATATATCATTTCCGTAGATACCTACCGCCGAAGCCGATATAAACGCTTCCGGTTTCTTTTCCATTTCTTTCCATTTAGCGAGTATCAAAGCGGCCGATTTCACACGGCTTTCGACAATACGCTGTTTTTTGGCGCGGGTCCAACTATCTTCCGATAAATTCGATCCGGCCAAGTGGATAACGATATCGGCCTGTTCCAACGCTTTCTCATCAATTTCTCCCTTACGGTAATCCCACCGGTAACGGGGAATATCGGCTTTGACATATCGCTCGCGGCTCAACCAAATCACTTTATACCCTTTTTCGAGCAACAAATCCGACAGGGCCCTTCCGACCAATCCGGAACCTCCTGTAATAAGTACTGTTTTCATACGCGAAGCTTGTAGTTTTTTCAATCTTATAAACAAAAAAGAGGGTACATTGTTGGTTTCGCCGTTTTAAAAATGATAACGATGGAAGACGGATTAAAACGAACGACTGTGTGACAACGAATGTACCGGTCTTCTTTTATCTTCTACTGCCCGAAAGCGCAATAAGAACATAATAGATGAGCGTAGCCAACGAACTGACAGCAGCTACCACGTAGGTATAACCGGCCCAGTTGAGGGCGTCTTCGGCCTGACGATGATTGCTGACATCGGTAATGCCGGCACCGCTCAACCACACCAACGCACGCTTGGATGCATCTCTTTCAACCGGAAGGGTAATGAAACTGAACAATGTCGTCAAGGCGAACAGTGCGATGCCGAACCATAAAAGGCCGGGGAAGCTTTGCAAGAGAATGATCCCCGCCAAAAGCACCCATGTGACCCATTTCGATGTGGCCGAAACGACAGGCACGAGGGCCGAACGCATTTTCAACGGGGCATATTGCCGCGCATGCTGAATGGCGTGACCGGTTTCATGCGCCGCTACCGCCGCAGCCGCCACGCTGTTGGTAGCGTAGACCGGCTCGCTCAGGTTGATGGTCTTATTGGCAGGATTATAGTGGTCGGTCAACGATCCGCGAGTGGATATAACCTGCACGTCGTATATGCCGTTGTCGTGAAGCATTTTTTCAGCCACATCCTTACCCGTCATCCCGTTTCGCAAGGGTATCCTCGAGTATTTTTTAAACTTGTTCTGTAATGTCGCTTGAACGGCATATCCGGCAACAGCTATTCCGATAAATAAAATCCAAATTAAAATCATAAGCTAAATGTAAAATGATTAGTTGTTCTTTAAACATTTTGTTTCACACAAAAGTTGTCTACAAAAAGTGAAAAACAAAAAACATGCCAAAAAAGGACCAGTCTCC
>ENA-UOOM01000654-UOOM01000654.1-fermentation-metagenome-genome-assembly--contig:-NODE-654-length-38060-cov-8.640074_pt1 | contig 38060 bp, 28 predicted proteins | sample MGYA00245781_ERZ724031 | MGnify/ENA primary metagenome ERZ724031 (study PRJEB28704, sample SAMN03018317) | fermentation metagenome | biome: anthropogenic terrestrial biome; feature: soil; material... | reverse complement strand
CTTTCATGAAAGGTTATATGCCTCATATCTTTTTGCAAAGCAGAACCCAATGGTTCCTGGCCCTGTGTGAGAGGCAACGGTGGCACCGATCTGAAAGGACGGAATAAATTCCAGTGTGGGAAGGGCGAATTTTAATAACCCTTCAAATTCCGGAATCTCCTCCATAATATTTGTTGCGCCAACAATGGCAATATAATCCTTGGGGTTTTCACCTGTGGAGCGAAAATGCTCTTTGGAAATTTCCGCAAGCTTGGCAAGCCCCTTTTTCCTGCTTCTGACAGCACCGCCGATGCTGATTTCGCCGCCTTTTAAAATAATGAGGGGCTTGATTTTTAAAATACTTCCGGAGAGGGTGGCCAGTTTACCAATTCTTCCGCCCACCTCCAAATAGCTTAAATCCCCCACCATAAAATGAATACGGGCGTCAATTTTTGCTTTTTCCACATATTCCAGCACTTGGTCGATGGTTTTACCGTTTTTTTTCATTCTGGCCATTTCCATCAACATCAAAGACTGTGATCCGGTGATATGCCAACAGTTTACAACGTAGATTTTTGCATTGGGAAATTCCTCTGCAAGCATCGATTTTGCCGTTGTGGCCGATTGTAGGGAACTGCTGAGGGAAGGGGTGATGGTTGTGCAAATAATATCCTTGCCTTCTTGCAGCACCGGGCGAAACGCATCTATAAAATCTTGAACTGAGGGTAACGAGGTCTTGGGATAGCTTTTTTTCTCTAAAATAGTTTGATAATACACATCTAACGAAATCTCTTCGATTTCCTTGAAATAATGTTCGTGATCTAAGGATACATAAAAAGGTATTAAAGAAATGTCAAATTCTTTTTCCCGCTCTTTCCCAATATCACAAGCGCCGTCGCTGAAAATTTGATAGTCTGCCATAACGTCCTCCTTCGGTACAAGCTTTCCATACCCATAATATCAAAAAAGCTAAGACATTGCAATATAAAAGACGCATAATGTAGTTTGAGAAACTACGTTTAATAAATTTCATGACGTGGATAGTTTATTTTCAAAAAGCATATGGGAAACAAGCTGCGCGTATCTGTATTGCCTTTCGTTAAAAAATGACAGGAATTTTTAAAGTAATTGTTCGGAAACCTTAAAGACTTATCAAGAAAAATGTTTTATGATAATAAAGTCCTATAATTGGCATAAGAATCTTCTTTTTCGGGGAAAATTAGGAAAAAGGAGGGAATGATTATGTTTCAGGCAGGGCAAAAGATTGTATATCCGTTGCATGGGGCCGGATATATTGAAGAAATTGAAGATACAGAAAACGGCGAATATTATATTATCCGTATTCCAACGGGGAATGTGATGATTCGTATTCCGAGGATAGGTGCCGAAAGAACGGGAATACGCCTTCCGGAGGAGAAAACAGCCGTGGAGGAAACCTTGGTTCGCATTGGGAAAAGCAGGCCTGTTTTATCGGAAAATTGGAATTTAAGGTACAAGGAAAATTTCATTCGTTTGAAAACGGGCAGGCTGGATCAGGCAGCCGAGGTGATCAAGGTTTTGTATGAGCAGGAGAAAAAGAAAAAGCTTTCTTCGGCAGAGTGCAGAATTATGGGGATGGCAAGGCAAATTGTCTTAAGCGAGATTATTTCTGTTTATGAAATAAATAGTGAAAATGCTGAAGAATTGCTTGCAAAATGGCTGGAAAATTGATATTATTTGTGTATGGTAAAGTATGGGCATTTTACCCTTTTATCAGAAAACAGGGGAAGGAGGTGAAAGAATGAAAAGACTTGTTGAGATTATTATGAGTTTAATCGTTATGGCGGCGACCTATGCACTGATGCATATTTTATTGATATCTGACCTGTTCCGATGGCATATTTCCATTCCTTTTTATGTGCCTATGGGCTTAGCAGTATTTACCGGACTTATATTTTATCTTATCTTATCATCGCCCGTAACGGAATTGATGCTGAAAAGTCTTTTTCAAACAGAAGAGAAACTGACCAAAATGAATGTAAAAGAATTGGCATTAACCACCCTTGGCTGTGTCATTGGTTTGGTGATTGCGAATCTGATTGGTGTTGCTTTTAGCGGATTTGGCGCAATTGGAACGTTCATTGTGGTTTTATTGAACATTTTGTTTGGATTTTTAGGCATTCGTGTGGCAAGAAGAAAAAAGGATGAATTCAATGTAAAAAATTTACAAAGAGTAATTTTCCCTGCCTTTGCGCAACAAGAAAAAGTTTCCGTTTATGGACAGCCGAAGATATTGGATACAAGTGTAATTATTGACGGTAGAATTCTGGACTTGCTGCAAACAGGGTTTATCGAAGGCAAAATCATTATCCCTAATTTTGTTTTGGAGGAATTGAGACATATTGCGGACTCCGCCGACGGGCTGAAAAGAAACCGCGGCCGCCGAGGATTGGATATTTTGAATGAAATTCAAAAGCAGCTTACGGTGCCTGTTGAAATCAAAGAGTTTACAACAAAGCAGCCTATGGAAGTAGATTCTATGCTTCTAAAAATGGCTGAGGGCATGGATGCCTTTGTTGTTACAAATGATTATAACTTAAATAAGGTTGCTGCTTTTCAAGGGGTACGGGTTTTAAATATCAATGAGCTGGCAAATGCCATTAAGCCCATTGTGCTCCCTGGAGAAGAAATGCAGGTAACCATCATTAAGGCCGGTAAAGAAATGGGGCAGGGCATTGCATACTTAAACGATGGCACCATGATTGTTGTGGATGGCGGAAATAAATTTATCGGGGAAACAAAAAATGTTGTGGTAACCAGTGTGCTGCAAACTGCGGCAGGCCGCATGATTTTTACAAAAATGGTGGCTGCTGCTTCGTAAATAAAAAGAAAAAAGGCCCCAAGGCAAACCATCTCTTTTATGGAGCGCGTGGGGCTTTTCTTTTGAAAGGAAGAAAAGCGTTTGGAGGAGAGAGGAATGGTTTCTGCAATCATTGTTGCCGCAGGACAAGGACGACGCATGGGCGTTCAAACCAAAAAGCAATTTTTGATGCTGGAGGGGAAAGAAATTTTAGCCCGCACGGTAGAGCAGTTTGAACAGTTTTCTGCCGTAGAAGAAATCATTCTGGTCACAGGTGAGGAAGATTTGGAAGATGTAACGCACATGGCAAAAGCATATGGCTGGCAAAAAATAGCCGCTGTGGTGCAAGGGGGAAGGGAACGGCAGGATTCCGTAAGCTACGGGCTAAAAGCCGTTTCAGCGCAAGGAGAAATCATATTGGTTCATGATGGAGTGCGGCCTTTTGTCACAGAGGACATGGTGAATCGTGCCATCGACTGCGCCCGCAAATTTGGAGGGTGCGCCCTTGGGGTACCGGCTAAGGATACCGTAAAAATTTGCGATGCGGAAGGGGTGGTTTTGGAAACGCCAAACCGCAATGCACTGTGGTACATACAAACACCCCAGGTGTTTCGTAGGGATATTATAGAAAAGGCTTACAAGATGGCGGCACAGGAAGGCTTTTTAGGTACGGATGATGCATCAGTGGTTGAATTTTATGGTGCCAAGGTGAAGATCATTCAAGGAAGCTATCAAAATATTAAGATTACCACCAAGGAAGACCTTTTGTTTGGTGCTTCTTTTTTGAAGGAGGGGAAGGAATGCGGGCAGTAACAATATATACAGATGGAGCTTGCTCCGGCAACCCGGGAGCAGGGGGCTATGGCGCAGTCCTGCTCTATGGCACTGCGAGGAAAGAGCTTTCCGGCGGATTTCGCAAGACTACAAATAACCGTATGGAGGTTTTGGGGGTCATTAAAGGCCTTGAAGCACTGAAAGAACCCTGTAGCGTAAAAGTATACAGCGATTCAAAATATGTTGTGGATGCCATTGAAAAAGGCTGGGTCAAAAAGTGGCAAAGGCAAGGATGGATGCGAAATCCTAAAGAGAAGGCTTCCAATGTGGATTTGTGGGAACGCCTGCTGGCGTTGTTGGAAATTCACGAGGTTTCCTTTATTTGGGTAAAGGGTCATGCGGATAATCTCGAAAATGAGCGATGTGACCAATTAGCAAGGGCTGCAATACTAAAAAATACGTTAGAAAATGACGAAAATTATGAAACTATGTAAATGAGAACAGTGATATAGTGGGAAATTTGCGTTGACACTTTATGAAATATATGGTAGTATTGACTTGTAAAAGTTCTTTATCTATCTATGTAGGAGGATTTATTAAATGAAAAAAGGTACAGTAAAATGGTTCAACGCAGAAAAAGGTTTCGGATTTATTTCCGTTCCCGGTGAAGATGACGTGTTTGTACACTTTTCAGCTATTCAGTCTGAAGGTTACAAGACACTTGAAGAAGGCCAGGAAGTTGAATTTGAAGTTGTTCAGGGCGCAAAAGGTCCTCAGGCTGCTAACGTAAAACGTGCTTAATCGATTTTGATTCTGTATTGAAAATGCTTAGGCATTGATAATATAAATTATTTTTTGGTTATGCGAGAAATAACGCTTGTTTCGTTGGACAAAGTCGGGAAGCAGTGCTTCCATGGAAGGCATAGGTTTACTCCTGTGCCTTTTTTGTGTGCAAATTTTGGGGGCTGATCTGCCGAATCCTTTGAAGTATAAGCGCTGATTATCATAAGAATATGATATGGACAGGGAAATCATGCTTTCGTTTTTTGGCGGGGGAGGCCTTTGCTGTACTGCCTTTTGATACCCACGATAAACCTAGGGGAGGGTGCTTTTATCCCCATTCAAAAAGGGAGGATATAAGCACCCTCCCTTTTGCTTGGTGTAAGCAAAATCCTTATCCACTTGCGGCGAATCATTATCTTATATTTTACAAGTATGGTCTAAAAATATACTTTTCATGAACTTGCGGCTCTTGCGAATGCTTCTGCATTCTCCGCCTCAATACTTCGGGGCAGAAGAGGACGCTGCAAGGAAAGATCCATCTTGAATATGGGAAGCTTTTTGAGGGTAGGGCTCCTCTGTGATACGATCTATTTCATATTCCGAATGCAATTTGAACTTTCTGATTTCTTCCTGTAGCGTAACTGCCTGGGCGGACATTTCTTCGCTTGTCGCAGAGTTTTCTTCTGCATTGGCGGCGTTGGTCTGCACAACAGCGGATACTTGGCTGAGCCCTTGCTGAATCTGCTCTATGGCGCCGGTCTGTTCTATGGAGGCTTGCTCGATTTTTAGAATATTCTCGTTGACTGTGTTGGATTTATGCTGAATATCCTGTAGAATCTGGGCGGTCTGCCCTGTAATCCGAGAGCCTTTCGCTGTCACTTCCACCGAGTGGGCAATGAGCCGTGAAGTCTCTTTGACTGCTTCCGCCGACTTTGCGGCCAAGTTTCGTACTTCATCGGCCACCACCGCAAAGCCCTTTCCGGCATTTCCGGCACGGGCCGCTTCAACAGCGGCGTTCAGGGCAAGGATATTGGTCTGGAAGGCAATATCCTCAATGGTTTTTGTGATGCTGGCGATCTGCCCAGAGGCGGAATCGATATTATGCATGGCCTCGGTAAGCTCTTTCATATGCTCGTTTCCGATGTTGATGCCATCATTGGCTTGCTTTGTATATTCTGTTGCAAATTTAACGATTTCCACCGTTTTTTGCGCCTGCTCCGAAACCATTGAGATGGAAGCGTTCAGTTCCTCCATGGTGGCTGCCTGCTCTGCTGCACCTGATGCAAGAGCCTGCGCGCCTCCGGAAACCTGTGAAGCGCCGGCATTGACTTGCTCGGCGGCAGTAGCAATCACCGATAGTGTCTGACCCAGGGAGAGACGAATATGTTCCAATGAAGCCTTTAATCGCTCAAACTCTCCCACATAATGCAGCTGTAGCTGGTAATCCAGATTCCCCTGTGAAATCTGATCCAAAATGCCAGAAACTTCTTCAATATAATCAACATAGTCATGCAGTCTGTAGGTCGTTCTCTTAACAGAATCAAAGACAATGCCAATTTCGTTTTTCAATCGGTGATCAATCTGAACGTCCAAATCGCCGTCTGCAATTCGGCCAGTAACGGCTACAAGGCTGTTCAAAGGCTTGACAACCTTTTTTTGCACACAGAAAATCAAAATCCCACTAACAAGCAAAGCCAGCACGGTACAGAGGAAGGTCAGTGTCTTTGCAAGAGCGGTCACCTCACTAAACAATTGAGTTTCCGTTCTTGAAATGGCAACGATCCACCCGGATTCAGGAATTTGTGTATACCATGTCCGGTATTTCTGCCCATTCTCTTCAAAGCCTCCGGTTCCCTGCTTCTGCGTAAGGATTGTTTTTCCCAGCTCGGCAAGGGACGTATTCGTTTCCTCAGTAATATTTGCCTGAAGTAATTTAGAGCTGTCATTATCTGCAATGTAAGTCCCGCTTGTGTCGAGCAGGAAAGCTTTATCGCTTTTGTCTACTTGAAGGTCGATGATTACCCTCTGCAACTCTGTTAAGTCGATATCGGCAGTTGCAACCCCTATGAACTTTCCCGAAGCATCATAAAAAGGGGAAGATGCCGTTACCATCGAAATTTTGGCGTATTCGTCGTAGTATGGGTCACTCCACACCGCGCTCTGATTGGTATTTTTTACGTTGGTGTACCAGTCCATATCGGTATAGTAAATGCCGTCCCCAAGTGAATAGTCATCAAAGTACGTCATCTTCCCGTTTTCCAGCATACAATACGGCGAAAAATATTTTTCCTGCTGGTTGTGCGCATAGGGCTCAAACCATATCCCGCCCCCGAAGGTTTCCGGATTGGTTTCGAACATTGTGGGCATAAACTTTCGGTAGTTTTCCTCTTCCATTACGTTCACATTGGCCTGTACCGTCTGTGCCAAAGCCTCCGCCACCTTGCGGTTTTTGGCAAGCGAATTTTCGACTTTTTCAATAGCCGTGGAAAGGCTTAACACCATTTCTTGGTCAATGCGGTTCTGGATAATCTGTTCAGAAGTATGATATCCCATGAATGATAAAGCAATCATAGCTATCAGCATGACCGGCAGCAATATAAACAGAATCTCGTATTTTACTGATTTGATTCCCAGCTTGCCGCCCCTGCCGTTGAGTGGGGATTCCCTGTTATTTTTATTTTTCCAGAATTGATTTTCCAATAGCTTCATGAAATTCATACCATCCTTTCATCTTTGAAACATATTATTTGTTTGTCATAAAATAGCTTTTTATGTATATTTATTATAGTATTTGTGGGAAAAGGGAGATAGCGTAGGAAGGTAAAATTTTTACTATATTTTAGTAAAAATTTCTGTGTGAAAGGTCCGACAATATTGCTATTTCCTGTATTGCTGTACTATGGTTTCTGGAAAGAGTCCTCTTGATTCCTTTAAAATACGGAGGACTGAAAAGGGCACTATCAAATACAAAAGAGCGTAACACCCTTGTGGTTTCAAGGGGCTGCGCTCTTTTTTCTCCCGCCAATTTTCATCTTTCTGTTCTAATGTAGCTCTCGCTGCAAATCGGCGTACATCCTTTTCAAAAGAAATAATGTTCGCTTGGGGAATTTTTTATTTATGCCACCGTTGCGTTTTTGTTAATTTCTTCAATTACAGTTCTCAAATCCATAAACATCGTCGTCGTGTCATCAAAAAGCTGGCTGATGCTGCCCATCTCCTATGTATTACGTATATTTCTCAAGATAACTGTTCAGTATTTTATGCAGCTTTTATATGACAAGGCAAGGTCTAATAAAATAAATTGCGAATGCTTCAGCCAGTAATCGTCCATCTCAATACTTTGCAGAAGCCGAAAGGGTTGCAAGTGCCGATGGATTCTTATCCTGGGAAGGTTTTTGAAGTAAAGTATCGTCCGTGATACGGTCTGTTTTATATTCCAAACTCAGTTTGAACCTTCCGATTTCTTCCCGAAGCGTTGCCGCTTGTGCGGACATTTCCTCGCTTGTCGCAGAGTTTTCTTCTGCATTTGCTGCATTTGTTTGTACAACAGCGGATACTTGGTTGAGCCCTTGTTGAATTTGCTCAATGGCACTAGTCTGTTCAAAAGATGCCTGCTCTATTTGTGCAATACGGTCATTGACAATCGTTGTTTTATTCTGAACATCCGCCAGAATCTGTGCAGTCTGCTCCGTGATATGAGAGCCTTCAGCTACCGTGACAACCGAGTGCTCAATCAATTGCGAGGTTCGTTTTGCAGCTTCCGCTGATTTTGCGGCGAGATTACGGACTTCGTCCGCTACGACCGCAAAGCCTTTTCCGGCAGTTCCGGCACGGGCAGCTTCAATGGAGGCGTTGAGGGCGAGGATATTGGTCTGGAAAGCAATATCTTCGATTGTTTTTGTAATATCTGCAATCTGGCCGGAAGCAGAGTTAATGTTTGCCATTGCCTCTGTAAGTTCTTTCATATGCTCGTTTCCAACAAGAATACTTTCACGGGACTGCTTCGTATATTCGGTTGCCGACTTGACATTTTCCAGATTTATTTGAGCTTGTTCCGTAACCTGCGTAATAGAGGCGTTTAATTCTTCCACTGTAGCCGCCTGTTCGGCAGCTCCCGAGGCAAGCGCCTGTGCTCCGCTTGCAACCTGATTAGCCCCAGTGTCGACCTGCTCAGTGGATGTGCTGATAAGAGACAGTGTTTGGCTCAGAGAAAACCGGATACCCTCCAACGAGACCTTCAGCTTTTCAAACTCGCCCACGTAATGCAGCCGTAGGTGATAATCTAGATTTCCGATTGCAATTTGATCCAGAACACCAGAAATCTCATCAATATAATCGATATTCTCTTTTAGACGGTGAATCGTTTTGTTTATTGCGTCAGCAACCTGCCCTGTTTCATCGGCAGATTCTACATCCAGAGAGACATCAAGATTGCCCTGCGCAATTTGTGTAGCGGCCTCAAATAAATGGCGCAGAGGGTTTGAAATGCTTCTGGAAACTATGATAATCAAAACGACAAGAAGCAGCATAGAAATACCAAATATGGTTATTATCGTTGTGCGTAAAACAGAGAGGGGTGCCTGAAATTCATTGTCAGGCAGGCCCGTGACCACAAGCCAGCCCGTATCGCTGACAGGTGACAAATAGCCGTGGCTACTTATGCCGTGAGATATGAAGTTCAAGTTACCCTGTCTTTTTTCGGAAACAGCACTTTTTAGGCTGTCTGAAAAATCCGTATCGGAAACGAATTTATCCAAATATTTTTCATCGGGATGATACAGAATCTGACCCGAGTTTGAGAACAGAATATAAAAACCGTTCTTTCCCAATTGATAAGATTTCATAATTTCAACCAGGCATTCAGCGGAAATATCCAGCCCCGCGGCTCCCAATAGCTCAGACGTTCCTTCTTTGTAGATAGGAGCTACCATTGTAATAACGGTAGTATTAATCGAATCATCCCAATATGGATCGGTAAACACCGTCTTGCCGGACTGGCCGGAATCGACCAGCGGCTGATACCATCCCCGTTGCTCTACATCCCAGCCTTCTTCAGAAATCCATCCGTCGGAAGCCCAAAGCCGACTGGAATCGATATCCGCAACCCAAACTGCCTGAATATTGCTGTCTGTTTTTGAAGCGTTGACTAAAGTGTCCATGGTCTGTTGAAAGCTTTCAGCGTCCGTAACATCCATGCCCGAACGGGTATTTTCCACAATATCACGGATTTGCTCGTTGGCTGCCACCTGTGTCGCTATTTGCGCAAAGATCTGAAAACATCCGTCAATTTGGTTTGAAGCCGCCTGTGATTGGGCAGTAAGTTCATTATTGGTAAGACTGGAAACTGTAGTGTTTACACTTCTTAGAATCAGCAATGATGCAATTAGATATGCGATAGCCAGAGGAATTCCGATAAGAATCAGTATTTTGCTCCTAAGGCTTCTGAATTTTATCTTTTTCTCCCATAATTGTTTTATTTGTATCTTCATTTTATTCATATCGTCCTTTCATCTTAAGAATCATCTTTACATACATTTTTATCATACCATTTTTCGGAAAAGGGAGATAGCACATGAAAGTAAAATCCTTTTTATATTTAATCATTTTAGTTTGCTTTCATATTGTTGTTCACAACTATCTTAGTGTCTTCTTCTGATTTAGGAACTGTCAATGATTTTATAACAGCCAGAATATCTCCAACAAGACAAATCATTGTAAGCACATACTTCCCCAATAATAACGGCAAGCCCTTCTGCCGGCAAGGAGATTTTTGCTAGTACTTCATCAAGTTTAAATGACAAGAATAGTGCCAATGCCGCTGTTCCCACTATCGCTATAAGGTAATTCCTTGAAAGTGAAAGCACAATACCGAATAAAGAAACCAACAGATAAACGGCGGAAGCCATCATAATACCAACGGTCGCGGAATCTATCGTAAATGCTCCACGATTTACATTATAATATTGTAAGTAGGCAAACACTCCGATAAATAGTATAACTTTCAATATTTTTGTTTCTACTTTATTCATCTTACTCCTCCTCACACTCACTTTCTGCGGTTGACATATAGCCGTATTCCGCTCTAATCATAGCTTCTTCAAGCCAAAACTGAACAGAATTCATTGATTGGGTATCATAACTTTCTGATAATATGTCCAACGAATCTGAAACTGCTTTGCAAAGAAGAAGATACATCTTTTGTAATCCGCCATCTTAAGTTCCACCGAATTGTAATCTTTGAAGATGATTATATCACACTCAATACCATTTATGCAACTTGTATTATAACATAAAATACTTTTCACGTTGTCGATTTAATTTCAAAAATTCCATACGCTATACTTGGAGGTAAATAGCGTATGAAACGAAAACATTATGAGGAATATAGAAAGTTAGGATTGAATATTGCGTATTATCGCAAAGAACGTGGATTGTCTCAAATACAGCTTGCTGATGAGGTTGATATAAGCCGTACACATATGTCTCGCATTGAAAATAATGATTGTGCTGTATCCCTTGATGTCATTTTCAGCATTGCAAAAGCTCTTGATGTTCCAGTCGTTAAATTGTTTGATTTTAGAGAGTGATATTTAGGATTAATGTTATAGAAGAACAGTAAATCAGCCTTGCGTTTCTTGTTTGAAATTTACAAGGCTGATTTTAGGTAAGCCTTGATAAATAACTGGAATAAAAAAGTGTGTATTTCCGATGAAGTCTATATACTGGGCGATGTTATACGAAAAGGAGCGACATACGCCGTAGAGATATTAACGAAACTGAATGGATATAAGTACTTGATGAAAGGAAACCACGATAGATTTGTTGACCAAGAAACCTTTGATAAAACTGCTTTTGCATGGATTAAAGATTATGATGAATTAGAATATCAGGATCAAAGGTTTATTCTGTTCCACTATCCAATAGAAGAATGGAATCACTTTTTCCGTGGTTCTATTCATCTACACGCACACCAACATAATCATGCAGATTATAATGTTCAAAACCTTGAAAAAGGCTTGCGACGTTTTGATGTCGGGGTAGACGCAAATAATATGTCTCCTGTAAGCATAGATAAGCTAATAGCATTTTTTAAGTAGAAAAATAGTATTGCACTCAAACTGTACTCAAAAAGCAAAATAAAACGCCGGAAACCCAGCAATCATGCGGATTTCCGGCGTTATTTTGTTTACTCCCATTCAATAGTAGCAGGGGGCTTAGATGTAATATCATAGACGATGCGGTTTACCGATTTTACTTCATTCACGATACGAACGCTAATACGATCCAACACATCATAGGGGATTCTAGCCCAGTCGGCAGTCATAAAATCTGTTGTTGTTACACCGCGAAGGGCAACGGTATAATCATAGGTTCTAAAGTCACCCATAACACCAACAGAACGAACATCCGTGATTACGGCAAAGTATTGGTTGATGCTGCGGTCCAGCCTTGCGGACGCAATTTCTTCACGGAAAATAGCATCTGCTTCTCTTAAAATGGCCAGCTTATCCTCAGTAACCTCCCCAATGACACGAATGCCAAGGCCGGGGCCGGGGAAGGGCTGGCGCCAAACAAGATTTTCGGGAAGACCAAGTTCAAGGCCCATTTGCCGTACCTCATCTTTAAAGAGAAGGCGCAAAGGTTCAATCAATTCCTCAAAATCCACAACAGAAGGCAATCCGCCCACATTGTGATGGGATTTTATGACGGCAGAATCCCCCAAACCGCTTTCAATGACATCGGGATAAATGGTTCCTTGTACCAAATATTGCACCTTACCAATTTTTCTGGCTTCATCTTCAAAAACACGGATAAATTCTTCGCCGATGGTTTTTCGTTTTGCTTCAGGCTCCGTAATTCCTTTCAGCTTGTTTAAAAACCGCTCTTGGGCATTTGCCCGTACAAAGTGTGAGTCGAAGAAACCGTCAAATACGGCTTCCACCTCGTCGCCTTCATTTTTGCGCATTAAGCCATGGTCAACAAACACACAAGTCAACTGCTTTCCGATTGCTTTTGAAACCAAAGCCGCAACCACACTGGAGTCCACGCCGCCGGAAAGGGCACAAAGAGCCTTGCCGTCACCCACTTGCTTGCGAATTTTTTGAATCTGATCTTCAATATAATTTGTCATCGTCCAGTCGCCGCTACAGCCGCATACCTCGTACAAGAAGTTATGGATCATATCTGTTCCTCTGGGGGTATGGTTCACTTCGGGGTGGAATTGAACACCATAAAAGCCCTTTTCGGGAGATTCAATGGCAGCGGCAGGGCAGGTGGCGCTTTTGCCCACAACACGGAAGCCTGCGGGCAATTCAGTCACAAAATCCGTATGGCTCATCCAGCAGATTTCCTTCTCCCCAATGCCTTTGAGCAGCTGACTGGTTGTATCAAAGGAAACCTCAGTCTTCCCATATTCGCTTTTTTCCTGTGCGTGCCCAACCTTACCGCCAAGGGTGTAGGCTATCAACTGACAGCCGTAGCAAATCCCCAACACCGGGATGCCCAGATTAAAAATTTCGGGATCGCAGTGGGGCGATTTTTCATCATACACACTATTCGGCCCGCCGGTGAAAATGATGCCCTTAGGATTCTTTGCCTTAATTTCTTCTATTGGCTTATTCCAAGGCATGATTTCACAATATACATGATGCTCTCTGACACGGCGCGCAATCAGCTGATTATACTGTCCGCCAAAGTCTAATACGATAATCATTTCGTGGTTCATCACTAACCTCCATAAAAAGTTCGTTTTCTTCCGCTCTATTGAACAGAAAAGCCGCCGAAAAATTCCGACGGCAGATTCTTTTTTTATATTAGCATAGCCCATAAATCTTGACAAGAGAAAAAAACATGAAATATACTGTTAATCCGTGAATCTTTGTGTGATATACGCCGATAACCGTTGACAGGCAGGGTTTACTTTGTTATCATTTTTAAGTCATTGTCTTCATTTTACTTTTTTTATTTATACCTATTATTAAGGAGGAGAAACGATGGGTTTTTTCGAGAAATATTTTAAATTAAAAGAAAATAACACAACAATGAGAACCGAGATTTTTGCCGGATTAACTACGTTCATGACAATGGCGTATATTTTAGTGGTGAATCCCAGTATTTTAAGTGTTTCGGGGATGGACGCAGGGGCCCTTTTAACGGCAACCTGTATTGCGTCGGCATTGGGAACGCTGTTTATGGCTTTTTTTGCAAACTATCCGTTTGCATTGGCACCCGGTATGGGGCTGAATGCCTACTTTGCGTTTACCGTCTGCGGGCAATATGGTTACAGCTGGAAGGTTGCATTGGCGGCAGTATTTGTAGAGGGACTTATTTTTATTTTGCTTTCTGCCGTAAAGGTGCGTGAAGCAATTTTTAACGCAATCCCTGCAAACATGAAGAAAGCAACCAGTGTTGGTATCGGTATGTTTATTGCGTTTATTGGCTTGCAGAATGCAGGTGTCATTGTTCCTGATTCCTCTGTTTGTGTGGCATTAGGTGACATTCAAAATATTTCGGTGGCATTATCTTTAATTGGTACGATTCTTACCTTGGCTTTGGTTGTTAAAAAGGTGAAGGGAGCCTTATTTCTCGGTATTATTTTAACTTGGATTTTAGGTATTCTCTTTCAGCTGACCGGCATTTATACAGTAAATGTGGAGGCAGGGATGTATTCTTTAATTCCCCAGGGAATTCTTTCTGCACCGCCAAGCATATCTCCCATTGCGCTAAAGTTTAGCTTGGAGGGAATTAGAATTTTAGACTTTATTACGGTGGTCTGTGCATTTTTATTTGTTGACTTGTTTGATACCTTGGGAACATTAATCGGTGTTTCCACAAAGGCCGGTTTTGTAGATAAAGAGGGCAAGCTTCCTCGCATTAAGGGCGCCTTGTTTGCCGATGCCTGTGCAACAACTGTGGGTGCGGCACTGGGTACTTCAACGGTTACTACGTTTGTGGAAAGTGCTTCCGGCGTATCCGATGGGGGACGCACGGGTATGACTGCTTTTACAACGGCAATCTTATTTTTGGTTGCATTGTTATTTTCTCCGATTTTAACAACAATCCCCTCGTTTGCAACAACACCTGCATTGATCGTGGTAGGGTTATTCATGGTTGAAAACATCAGAGACATTGATTTTAGCGATTACACAGAGGGATTCCCCGCTTTTATGACCATTCTGATGATGATTGTTGCATACAGCATATCCGAGGGTTTGGTTTTCGGCGTTATTTCCTATGTGCTGCTGAAGCTGTTAAGCGGCAGAAAAAAGGAGTTAAACCCGGTCATCATCATCATCGGCATTTTATTCTTTATCAAGTTAATTTTAGGGTAAGCTTGCAAGCATATGTCTTGTAAAAAAAGGAATCACCGGATAGGGAGACGGAGGTTTTCGTCGTTGCCTTATCCGGTTTTTTATGTAACCTTGCCGCAAGGAAAGTTTTGAGAAAAATTGGTGTTGTTTCTCATGATAATAAAATCTATAATAAGTTTCAATAAAAATATGAGGATGAACTTTGGAAAGGCGGATAGCAATGAAAAATTTACTGGTTGCGCAGTCGGGTGGTCCTTCTGCGGCAATTAACGCCACCCTATGCGGTGTGATTGAGAAGGGGCTGGCCAATCAAAATATAGACAAGGTTTATGGTGCACGCAATGGAATCATCGGACTTTTATCGGATAGAATGATAGAGCTGAATGCTTTGGTTTCTGATCCCCAGGCTTTGCAGCTGTTATGCCAAACACCTTCCTCAGCTCTGGGTTCCTGTAGGATGAAGCTTTCCCATTGGAAGGAAAGTGCTTTTGAGTATGAAAAAATAATTTCCGTGTTTAGAAAATATAATATCGGCTATTTTATTTATATCGGCGGAAATGACTCTATGGATACCGTACATAAGCTGGCAGAATACTGCCGTTTCAAAAAAATAAACGATATTTGTATTGTGGGTGCCCCAAAGACCATTGACAATGATTTGGTAGAAACGGATCATTGCCCCGGTTTTGGGTCTGCCGCAAAATATATTGCCACAACCTTTTCGGAAATTGCTTGCGACTGCAATGTATATGCATTGCCTGCGGTTACCATTGTCGAGGTTATGGGACGGGATGCAGGCTGGCTGACAGCAGCCTCGGCCTTAGGAAGAATCAACGGTGATGCTGCGCCGGATTTCATTTATTTATGCGAACGGCCCTTTTCTGTGGAGGATTTTTTGCGGGATGTTCGTAAAAAGCTGGCAGAAAAGCACGCAGTAGTGGTGGCTGTCAGCGAAGGCATTCAAAACGAAGCGGGGGAATATATTACCGAATGTATGCAGATGAAAGGTGAGGACGCTTTTGGGCATAAAATTCTTGCCGGAGCCGCACGGTATTTGGAGGAAGTCATTCGTGAGGAGATTGGCTGCAAGGTAAGAAGCGTTGAACTGAATTTGATGCAGCGCTGTGCCTCCCATGTGGCAAGTGCGGCAGATATTTATGAAGCAAGGCTCCTTGGCATGGCGGCGGCGGAGTATGCAGTGGCCGGAGGCAGCGGAAAAATGGCGGCAATCAAAAGAGCCTCTACAACCCCTTATCGCTTTGCATTGGATTTTGTGGATATTGAAAAAATTGCGAATAAAGTGAAAACGGTTCCCGATGACTGGATTAACGAAGAAGGAAACGATGTTACGCCGGAAATGTTAGACTATTTGCTTCCGCTTATTCAGGGAGAGCTGCCTTGTACCTATCAGAATGGCGTTCCGGTGCATTTTAAATTGTTTTAAAGGAAGCATTTTAAATGGCTGCTTTCGTCTTAAACAAAATTTGTTGTTTTATTGTATAAAATTTTCCAAAAGGGTGCATACTTTTTTTGAGGTGGATATTTATGAAGAAAAAAGTTGTACTTTTGGCCCTTGCCGGCTTTTTTCTATCGCTGGGGCTTGGATATTTTATGACAACGAAAAAACAGGAGCTGGAAAACCCCGTGCAGGAGCAGACTGTGTTGGTCGCCAAGAAAGAAGTTACGGTGAAAAAAGACGGTAAAATCATTTACCAATATTACTATACGAAGGATGCAATTACGAAAGAGATCGAAGAGACCGTTCCGGACTTTTTGGAAGGCTTGAACCGTGATCAAATGCAGAGTATTTATAATGGTTGGCAAATTGTATATTTCTCCCCGGAAAAAGTGATTCTCCGCTGTTCCGTGGAAGGAAAAAGCAGCGAGGTTTTCTTGTTAAAAGAATATGAAGGGAATTTGGCGGTTTTTACCGAGGATTTTGATAAAAAAATGAAACTAAAGGAAACAACCCAGGTTCCCATTTCTGTTGTGCCGGAGCCGGAGCGGCAACAGCTTATGGAGGGCATTTATGTTTTGGGGGAGGAAAATTTGGTACGGCTGTTATCGGATTTTACAAGCTAAGATGTGCCCGTTGATTTGCGGGAAAAACTCATCTAGAGGTATTATTTTTTTCAAATTTAACAAAATCCCCGATTCCCTAAAATTTGTTAAATTTTTATTATTTTTTCCTAGACATTTTTTGTCCCACGTGCTATAATGAATTTGTGAAAACTCCCCAATATTTTCACATTGCGGTAAATCCGTAATCCCAATAAGAAATACCTTCTCTTTTTGGAAAAAGAGCAGTCATCGGCAGGCTGCTCTTTTTTCGTTATGCCCATGCATATTGCACCCGCTATGTTGGAAGAATGCTCTTGTGGAGGCTTTGGTGGTTTGTTAAGATAAATTTTCTTTCTTTTTTTCTCTTTTGTGCTATACTTTTGTGAGATAATTATCTCAATAAATTTTATATAAACCGCTTCGGCGGATTGATAAAACAGAAAGGCGGCAGATATATGTTAAACGATGCAGCATTTTCTTGGCTACGAAAGATTCCTTATTTTTGTTCCCAAGCAATTTTTAGCGATGAAACAAGGAATTACAGGATGCCGCCGGAGCCTTCAGAATATGACAGTGTTCGTATTACCCTTAGAACGGGAAGAGATATTGCCCTACAGCCATATTTGTGCAATGAAGAAAAACGCTTGCCTATGGAAAAGAAGCGTGCCGATTTTGTTTTCGACTACTATCAAGGAGAGCTTCCGCCTTCAGCCGAAACAGAGCGGTATTATTTTTGCGTAGAAGGGGAAGGGTTTACTTTATATTATACGAAATATGGTGTTTTTGAGGAATACCAAAGGGAAGGCTGGTTTGAGCTTTGTAAAAATTATCACACACCAAAATGGGCAAAGGGTGCGGTCATGTATCAAATATTCCCCGACCGTTTTTATAACGGAGATTGTAAAAACGATGTTTTATCCCAGGAATATATGTATTTGGGCAAGGCGGCAAAGCGGGTGGAGACATGGGAGAAAGATCCAGAGCCTGAGGATATTCGTAATTTTTACGGCGGAGATTTACAAGGGATTATAGAGAAGCTGGATTATCTGGAGGATTTGGGCATTGATGCCATTTATTTGAACCCCATTTTTCTCTCTCCCAGCAATCATAAATATGATACTCAGGATTATGAGCATATTGACCCCCATTTGGGTGTGATTGAAGAGGAAGAGGGGGCCTTGCTTTTTGGCTCGGAAGACAATCGAGAGGCCACAAAATATATTACCCGCATTACCAGTGAGGTGAATTTAGAAAAAAGCGATATGCTGTTTGCCGCCCTGACCGAGAAAGCCCATAAAAGAGGCATCAAAGTCATGATCGATGGGGTGTTTAATCATTGCGGTGCATTTCATAAATGGATGGATAAAGAAGGCATTTATATCGGCAAAACCCAAGGCGCTTTTCAGTATGAAAACAGTCCCTACCGTCCTTATTTTTATTGGGATACACAGGGCAAGGAATATGAAGGCTGGTGGGGATATGAAAATCACCCAAAGCTGAATATAGAGGGCTGTGCCGAATTACGGCAAAAAATATTGGATATCGGGGCAAAATGGGTTTCTCCGCCTTTTTGTGCAGATGGTTGGCGGCTGGATGTGGCGGCGGATTTGGGCAAAACGGAAGAGTTTAACCATGCCTTTTGGAGGGCCTTTCGCAGTACAGTGAAAAAAGCAAACCCCAATGCCTTGATTTTGGCGGAGCATTACGGTGATGCAAAGCCTTGGCTATCCGGGGATCAGTGGGATAGTATCATGAATTATGATGCCTTTATGGAGCCGGTAACATGGTTTTTTACAGGGGTATCAAAGCACAGCACAGAGGCACGGGATGATTTGTATAATAATGCCGATGTTTTTTGGGGCAGTATGATTTATCAAATGTCAAGGCTTCCCTTTCAAGCAGTTTCCACCGCCATGAATGAGCTTTCCAATCATGATCATTCTCGGTTTTTGACCAGAACCAACCGGCAATTGGGCAGATTGGACAAAGCGGGCACCCAAGGCGCATCAGAGGGAGTGCAGTTATCCGTGATGCGGGAGGCCGTTTTGTTTCAAATGACTTGGCTTGGTGCGCCTACCATTTATTATGGAGATGAAGCCGGTGTTGCTGGCTGGACTGACCCAGATAACCGCAGGCCTTACCCTTGGGGCAGAGAAAACCAAGGGTTGATTTCTTTTCATAAAGCGTGTATTTGTTTGCGAAAAGAAAACGAGGCACTGCGTTACGGCTCTCTAAAGCAATTGTTCGGAGAATACGGTGTCATTGGGTTTGGCAGGTTTACGGAAGAGAATCGTTGTGTTATCGTCTTCAATAATACGGATAGCATGAAAGAGATTTTCGTTCCTGTTTGGCAAATTGGCGTGGGGGAAAAAAGCAGAATGAAGCCCTTGCTCATAACGGATGAAAAGGGCTATGAAACCAAAGGTGAAAGCTTTATGGTGAAAAATGGACATATTCAATTGCCGATGCAGCCAAAGTGTGGAATTTTATTAAAGGAAGTGTAAGTATGGATTTTAAAATACTCTTTGAAGATGAGACCATGCTGGTGGCGGTAAAGCCCCAAGGAATGCCAACCCAGGGAGATAAAACGGGGGATTTAGACCTACTTTCGGCGTTGCAGCAGCATTGCGGCCATGGCTTAGGCTTGATCCACCGTTTAGATAGGCCAGTAGGCGGTCTTTTGGTTTTTGCAAAAACAAAAAAGGCGGAGGCGGCCTTGCAAAAGCAAATGCAGGAGGGGCTTTTAGAAAAGAGCTACCGTAGTGTACTTTGCGGCGAAATGCCTGAAAAGCAGGGGACGCTGGCAGATTTTTTGAAAAAAAATATGCGCACCAATCTTTCGGAGGTGGTTTCACCTAAGGAAAAAATGGCAAAAAAGGCCGTTTTACGGTATCGTGTTTTGGATACATTAAAGGAAGAAAATCAAACCTTAAGCTATGTGGAAATTCAATTGGAAACAGGCAGACACCATCAAATACGGGTACAAACGGCCCATGGGAACGCTCCGATTTGGGGAGACAAAAAATATAATCCTGCCTTTCAAGGGAAAGGACGTACGGAAATTGCTTTGTGGTCTTATGCGTTAAAAGGCCTGCATCCCGTTACAAATCAGCTTTGGCGCTTTCAACAAATACCGACCCATGGAATTTTTCAGCTTTTTTCTGAAAAATTATAAAACAAGCTTTGCATTTTCCGAATTTGTGTATTATAATATGGGTATTAAATGATAATGATGGGACGGATGCATGGTTTTCTGCTGTATTCCCATGGATTTTTGGCATCTTCAAATCATTTTTACCGTATAATTATTATATTTGGCAAAAGAATAAAGAACTGAAAGGTTCTTTATATTTTAGACGACTATTAGCAATCACAAGCCTTGATGGCTAACAAGATAAGGAAGGTGAAGCGCATGGAAGGGAAATATACAAAAAAAGCACAGGAAGTTTTGGCAAGAGCGCAAGAAGCTGCGCTAAAGCTGGGAAATAAGTATGTGGGAACCGAGCATATTTTACTTGGGCTGACCCTTGTTCAAGAAAGTGTGGCGGCAAAAGCATTAGAAATACAAGGGGTTACCTATCATCAGATTATGGAGCGCATTGTTGCGTTGAACGAACACAACAGAACCTTTTTTGTCCCTGTGGATTATACACCTAGAGCAAAAAGAATTGTTGAGTTTGGCCTGCAGGAGGCAATGAAAATGGGTATGGGCTATGTTGGAACCGAGCATATGCTGATTTCCTTAATTCGTGAGGAGGATAATATCGCAACAAAAATTTTGATGGATTTAAACGTAAACCGTCAGCAGGTGTATGCTGATATTATGAGTATGCTAGGCGCCGGTGAGAATGAAGCCGCAGGAATGCGGGGTATGAATACAAATGGGGAGGAAAAGGAAAAATCCGCAACGGAAACCCTGGATAAGTTTAGCCGTAATTTTACGGAAATGGCAAAAAACAATAAATTTGATCCCATTGTGGGCAGAGATACGGAGATCGAGCGGATTATTCAAATTTTAAGCAGAAGAACAAAAAACAATCCCTGTCTTGTGGGGGATCCCGGTGTGGGGAAAACTGCAATTGTGGAGGGATTGGCACAAAAAATTGCCGAGGGAAACATTCCCGAAATGCTGAAGAATAAAAAAATTATCAGCTTGGATCTTTCCGCTGTCATCGCCGGTTCAAAATACCGGGGTGAATTTGAGGACAGGATGAAAAAAGCCTTGGTCGAGGTGAAAGCCGATGGAAATATCATTTTATTTGTGGATGAAATTCATACCATTATCGGTGCAGGTGCGGCGGAGGGGGCAATTGATGCCTCTAATATTTTAAAGCCCTCCCTTGCCCGGGGTGAAATTCAGTTGATTGGTGCAACCACGCTGGATGAATACCGCAAGTATATCGAAAAGGATGCCGCTTTTGAACGCCGTTTCCAGCCTGTCAAGGTGGAGGAACCAAGCGAGCAGTCCGCCATTGAAATGCTGCGGGCACTGCGGGACAGATATGAGGTGCATCATAAGGTGACCATTACAGATGAAGCGGTGGAAGCGGCGGTAAAGCTTTCCATGCGTTATGTGACAGACAGGTTTTTGCCCGATAAAGCCATTGACCTTATTGATGAGGCAGCCTCTCGTCTGCGGTTAAAAACCTATGCTGCACCCATGCCGGTGAAGGATTTACAAAATAAATTGGCAGAGATGGAAAAAGAGAAAGAGGAGTCCATTAAAACCGAGGATTTTGAAAAAGCGTGCGAAATTAAGAAACAGCAGGATGCATTGCGTTTGCAACTAAAAGAAGCCCAGAAGGAATGGGAAAAGAATACTGTGACCAACGACCATACAGTAACGCCGGAGGAAGTGGCGGAGGTGCTTTCCCGTTGGACGGGAATTCCTTTGCAAAGCATCAAATCCGAAGAAACGGCAAGATTACTTGCCCTTGAGGATACACTCCATGAAAGAGTAGTGGGTCAGCACGAAGCGGTGAAGGCCGTTGCCAAAGCCATTCGCCGGGGGCGGGTAGGCTTAAAGGACCCTAATAGACCCATTGGCTCCTTCTTGTTTTTAGGGCCCACAGGTGTAGGAAAAACGGAACTGTCGAAAGCATTGGCTCAGGCACTTTTTGGGGATGAAAGCGCAATGATCCGCATTGATATGTCTGAATATATGGAAAAACACAGTGTGGCCAGAATGGTTGGTGCCCCTCCGGGATATGTGGGCTATGAAGAGGGCGGTCAGCTCAGCGAAAAGGTGCGACGCAACCCCTATTCCGTAGTGCTTTTTGATGAAATCGAAAAGGCGTCTCCCGAAGTGTTCAATATCCTTTTGCAGGTGCTGGATGACGGCCATATTACCGATGGACAGGGCAGAAAAATTGATTTTAAAAATACTGTGATCATCATGACCTCCAATGCCGGCGCAAGAAGCATTGTTGCACCAAAAAGGATGGGCTTTACCAGCGTGGAAACGGCGGAGCAAAGCTATGAAGTGATGAAAAAGAATGTTATGGACGAAGTGAAAAACATATTCAAGCCGGAATTTATCAACCGTATTGATGATATTATCGTGTTCCATCCTTTGGGACAAGAGGACATCATAGAAATTGTGAAAATCATGGCGAAAACCCTGTCACAAAGGGTGCAGGAAAATATGAGCATCAAGTTGACCTTTACAGACAAAGCGATTGAAAAAATTGCGGAGGTAGGTTATGACAAGGCATACGGAGCAAGGCCCTTACGCCGTGCGCTGCAAAACAAAATTGAGGATGCTTTTGCGGAGGAATTTTTAAGCGGGAGTTTCCAAAAAGGAAGCAAGATTTCTGTGGGTGTGAAACCAAACGGATTTTCCTTTAGAACTGTAAAATAATTGAAATTTTTCCTTTTGAATTCATGCATTTAGCTATATACCAAAGATTTGTTTTGTGTTATAATCAATCTAATCCAAATAGAAAGAGAAATTTGGCGATATATTAGCTTTTATATCGAAAGCATACTGCGAAAGTGATATTTTTGGGAGGTAGCAAAATGGCTGTAATCGAGGAATTGATCCGTCAGGAAGCAGATGGAAGCATCAGTTTTGGCAATTATCTAATGGATGAAAAGAAAAAAGTTTTGGATTTTGAAGTAAAAGGGGATCTTTACAAGGTTAAAACATACAATGAAATTACTAAGCTTGAGAAAAACGGAAAAATGCTTATGGAGGTAGTGCCCGGCGCTACCATACATAAGTTTACATTCACAGAAAAGGGTGCGTTTTTCATGGTAGAAGGTCATGAGGATGTACAGCTGACCTTGGAAATGGAGCCCACTACGGAATATAAGGTTTTGATTGATGATGTGAATGTTGGAAAAGTAAAAACCAATATGGCGGGCAAGGTAACCATCGGTGTAGAGCTGCAGAATAATACGCCTTTTATAAAGATCGAAAAGGTTTGAGAACCAAAAAGATGGATTAAAAAATGGTGAATAGATTTTAAGTGGACTGTATTGCATACAGCCCACTTTTTTCTAAATATAGATTGGAATTTGTTGGGAGTGGGGAAATGAAGACAAAAACTGTGTTTGTTTGTTCCGAGTGTGGATATAAAAGCCTAAAATGGGCGGGAAGATGCACAACTTGTGGAGCATGGAACTCATTTGAAGAGCGGGAAGAGATAAAAGGGCAAAGGGGACAGGCTTTTGGAAAAGCACCAGCCAAATCTTCCTTGGCACAAAGTGTTACCCGTTTGTCAGAGGTTGAAATCGTTGGGGATGAACGCCTGCTGACAGGGATTGCCGAGTTCGACCGGGTCATGGGCGGCGGTATTGTGCGTGATTCCGTTACCATTATTACCTCCCCTCCCGGCGGCGGAAAATCCACGTTATCCCTCATGGTGGCGGGAAAACTGGCGAAAAGCGGAAAGCGGGTGCTTTATGCTTCCGGGGAAGAAAGTGACAGCCAAATCAAAAGCAGAGCAGACCGCATTTTGGAAAAAGTAGAGGAAAATATTTGGATATTGGCGGATACCTCTATGGACCGCACCTTGGAGGCAATTTTAGAGGTGGATGCGGATTTTATTATTTTGGATAGCATCCAAACCTTTGCTTTGGCGGAATTTTACCCCTCCAGAGCGGGAAACCCCACACAAACTATGGAGTGCGCCTCGGCATTGGTGCAAAGTGCAAAAAATAAAGCCAGACCTCGGGCGGTTTTTATGATTGGACAGATGAACAAAAACGACGAAATTGCCGGACTGCGGGCATTGGAACATTTGGTTGATACAGTCCTTGTTTTAGAGGGAGAAGGGGCGGAGGAGCTGCGAAGCTTGATCGCTACCAAAAACCGCTTTGGGAGTACGGGGGAAATGGGATTTTTTTCTATGACAGAAAAGGGCTTGTCTTCCATTGATAATCCTTCGGAATATTTTATGACAAAAAGGCACAAAGAGGATGCTGTTTCCGGAAGTGCCCTCACAGTTTTGCGGGAAGGCTCCAGAGCAGTTGTGGCGGAAATTGAGAGCCTTGTTTCCAATTCCTTTACGCCGTATCCCTTAAGAATCAGCGAAAATATGAAAAAAGATACCCTGAACACCCTTTTATCCGTATTGGAACAGCGGGGCGGGTTAAAACTATATGATAAGAATGTGGTTGTGAAAACAACAGGCGGCCTGTATTTAAAAGAGCAAGCGGCAAGCCTTGCGGTGCTGATGAGCATTGTATCCGGCGTAAAGGATGTTCCTTTGCCCTCCGACTGGGCTTTTATTGCCGATGTTGGTTTGACAGGCGAGTTGAAAAAAATACCGGCTATGGAAGGGCGCATTCGAGAGCTGGATAGAATGGGCTTTACCAAGGTGTTTGTAGCCGCCGAGGCGGCAAGAAAAGTAAAATTGGATAATTTAGAGGTCATTGAATGTAAAAACCTGCTACATTTATTAGGAGTGGTTTTCCCCAAAGCAAAAAAATGACGAAGCATATAAGTTTTACTTATACAATTCTCTACAGATTTTTAGTTTACGAATAAGCTAACGTATATTATAATAGAAAACAAGGTTTTTATTGTGAACTTTGGGTTTTCATTTAAAAGCATAATGATTAAGGAGGTATAAAAATGCAGGAAGTACAAATTAAGAAGTTTAAAAAGGTGCTTGTAGCGAACCGTGGCGAAATTGCCATTCGCGTGTATCGTGCCCTGAACGAGCTGGGCATTCAGACTATAGGTATCTTTTCCAAAGAAGATAAATACTCTCTTTTCCGTACAAAAACAGACGAGGCATATATGCTAAATCCCGAAAAAGGGCCTATTGACGCATATTTGGATATTGATAATATTATTAAGATTGCGAAGGCGAAGGGGGCGGATGCAATTCACCCCGGATACGGCTTCCTCTCCGAAAATCCAGACTTTGTTTCTGCTTGTAAAAAAGCGGGCATTGCTTTTATTGGCCCTGAGGTTGAGGTTATGTATGCCATGGGAGATAAAATCTCCTCAAAGCAAATAGCTATTGAATGTCATGTACCAATCATCCCCGGTGTTGACCATGCAATCCGTGATTTGAACGAAGTGTTAGCCGTGGCGGATCAGGTTGGCTATCCCGTTATGCTGAAGGCAAGCAACGGCGGCGGCGGCCGTGGTATGCGTATTGTAAACAGCGCAGATCAAATGCCAAAGGAATTTGAAGAGGCAAGAAATGAAGCCAAAAAAGCATTTGGCGATGATAAAATTTTTGTTGAGAAATATCTGCGCAACCCCAAGCATATTGAGGTACAGATTTTGGGAGATAAATACGGCAACGTAGTCCATCTGTTTGACCGTGACTGTTCCGTACAAAGACGCCACCAGAAGGTAGTGGAATTTGCCCCAGCCTTCACCATCAGTGACGGTGTCAGAGAGAAGATTTTTGCGGATGCCGTTCGGTTGTCAAAGCACGTTCGATATAAAAATGCCGGTACCTTGGAATTTTTGGTGGATGCCGATGAGAATTACTATTTTATCGAAATGAACCCCAGAATTCAGGTGGAGCATACCGTAACGGAAGAGGTAACGGGGATTGATATTGTGCAGACACAGATTTTGGTGGAAGAAGGATATGCCCTGGATTCTCCTGAAATCGGCATTGCTTCTCAAAATGACATTACCTGCAATGGTTTTGCCATTCAGCTGCGTATTACAACAGAGGACCCTGCAAACAATTTCTTGCCGGATACGGGGAAAATTAATGTTTACCGCTCTCCTGCGGGCAACGGCATTCGTTTGGATGGCGGCACTGCATACACAGGCGGGGAAATTACCCCTTACTATGACAGCTTGCTTGTAAAAGTCATTGCCCACGACAGACGCTTTGCAAATGCCACAAGGAAGGCCATTCGTGCCATGAAGGAGACAAGAATCCGTGGTGTGAAGACCAATATTCCTTTCCTAATCAATGTGCTGCAAAGCCAGATTTGGAATGACGGAAAATGTACAACAACCTTTATCGAAAATACACCCGAACTATTCCATATTATTCCTGGAAAAGACAGGGCAACAAAAATTGCCGAATTTATCGGCAATAAAATTGTCAATGAATCAAAGGGAAAAAAACCGGAATTTGATAAAATTGCCCCTCCTTCCTTTGGACAAAATGAGGATGGCTCCACCATTGAAGTAAACGGTGCGAAGAATGCTTTCTTAAAGATGGGTGCGAAAGACTTTACCCAGAACTTAATGAAGGAAAAACGCCTGTTTGTGACGGATACAACAATGCGTGATGCCCATCAGTCCTTGATGGCCACACGTTTGCGTACCAACGATTTAATCGTTGCCGCACCGGCAACCAATATGGCGATGGAAAAGGGCTTCTCTGTGGAAGCATGGGGTGGCGCAACCTTTGATGTTGCTTACCGTTTCTTAAAGGAATCCCCTTGGATTCGCCTACAGCAGTTGTCCAAGGCAATGCCAAACACTCTCATTCAGATGCTTCTGCGTGCCTCCAATGCGGTGGGCTATGCAAACTACCCCGATAACGTGGTGCGGGAATTTATTAAAATTTCTGCGGAAAGAGGCGTGGATGTGTTCCGTATTTTCGATAGCTTAAACTGGATCGAAAATATGAAAATGCCCATTGAAGAATCCTTAAAGACAGGAAAAATTGTTGAGGGTGCCATCTGCTATACCGGCGATATTTTAAATCCCAAGGAAACAAAATATACTTTGGACTATTATGTGCGCAAGGCAAAGGAATTGGAAGCCTTGGGCTGTCACATTTTTGCCATCAAGGATATGGCAGGCTTGATGAAGCCTTATGCCGCAAAGAAATTGTTTACGGCATTAAAGGCTGAATTGAATATCCCTTTGCATCTGCATACCCATGATACCACAGGCAATGGTGTGAGCACTGTGTTAATGGCAGCCGAGGCCGGGGTCAATATTGCCGATATGGCAATCCAGTCCATGAGCTCCTTAACTAGCCAGCCCTCCATGAACTCTGTTGTTGAGGCATTAAAGGGAACAGAACGAGACACTGGCTTGGATACCGATCAGTTGGTTGAATTGAGCCGTTACTATGAAGGGGTTCGTCAAATTTTCACAGGTTTTGAAAGTGAAATGAAAACACCCAATACAGAAATCTACAAGTATGAAATTCCCGGCGGCCAGTATTCCAACCTGTTAGCCCAGGTGAAGGCCATGGGTTCCGCTGATAATTTTGAGGAAATCAAACAGCTGTATAAGCAAGCCAATGACCTTTTGGGCAACATTATTAAAGTAACACCTTCCTCTAAGGTAGTTGGAGATATGGCGATTTTCATGTCGAAAAACGGCTTGAACCAAGAGAATATTTTGACGGAGGGCAAGGATTTATCTTATCCTGACTCCGTTGTAGATTATTTCATGGGCAATATCGGCCGTCCTGAGGGCGGTTTCCCCGAGGAACTGCAAAAGATTGTGTTAAAGGGCAAAAAGCCCATTGAGGGCAGAGCTGGTGCATTATTGCCGCCTGCGGATTTGAAGGCAATCGAGAAACATTTGCTTGAAACCCATACCATGAAGCGCATCAACCCCAGAAACATCATCAGCTACGCAATGTATCCCAAGGTTTACGATGATTATTGCTATCATTGGGAATACTATACTGATGTTTCCAAGCTGACCAGTGACGTATATTTCTTCGGCCTGGCAAAAGGGGAAGAGACCTCCATCGAAATTGGTGAAGGCAAGAATATTCTCATTAAATATTTGGATATGTCTGATCCGGATGCCGAAGGCTTCCGCAACCTGACCTTTGAAATCAATGGGGCGGTGCGTGAAGTAAAGGTATTAGATAAAAACTTGGAAGTAAAGAGCGACCGCAAATTGAAGGCGGATAAAAACAATCCCTTCCATTTAGGTTCTTCTATCCCTGGTACCATCAGCAAGGTCTTTGTAAAAGAAGGGGACGCAGTGAAGAAAAATCAGCCTTTGCTTACGGTAGAAGCAATGAAGATGGAGACCTCCATCGTGGCGAAGGAAGATGGCATTATTGATAAGATTTATGCCGTTGAGGGCGAAAAGGTAAGCCAGGGAGACCTTTTGATTTCCTTTGCAAAGGAGTAATCAAAAGCCGTCAAGTATAGAAGCTTTGAGGGTGCTTTACAAGAGAAAAAGCAGGTATTCATGAGTTTGTAAAAAACTTGGAGTACCTGTTTTTTTCATTACGAATATAAAAGAGTAGGGAAGGGAAATGATTTCTGTATCACCGGAAAAATATGAGTTTTTAAAATAAAGAGTCGATGGCTGCGGAGAAAAAGCCCATGAAAAAACAGCGATACCCAAAGTGGATATCGCCGTAGACTACAATTTGATGCTATGAAATTAGGCTCCTTTAAGATACCGCAACTTTTCCCACACGAACCCTCTGATATTTGCGCTCTGCAACCTCGCAGACCGCACAAACCTTATCAACAAAAGTAAGCACATAGGATTCGATGTATCTGGGAGGAATGATTGTGCATGGCCACATATGCTTTAAAATAGCATCTTTTTCAACCTTATTCAGCTCTGTAATTTTTTTTGCATTATCCAAAGCTACCCTTGGGTGCCAAGACGCATGGCTACTGCGCAGCCCCTTTTTTGTTCTCCAATCATAGAAGAATAAATCATGAAGAAGTCCCGCTCTGGCAGCAGAACGATAGTCCCACCCCATGCGGTAGCAAACCAAAAAGCTGTAGTAAGATACGTTAATACTATGCTGTAACCTGCTTGTATTGCAGTGCTGTACGAAGGAGTCCATTTTTCTAACCATTGGGTTATCAATGATATTCTGTACGCAAGCATTATACTCGGCCAACAATGCATCCTCATCCAAATTGGCGAAATCTTTCTTGGAACCAATTGCCTTGTGCACTGGCATCACTTCCTTTTTTAGATTTACATAATCATAACACGATGGAGTTGACAAGAGCAAGAGGGAAAACGAAATACCAACATTTCTCACGAACCAATTTGAAACCAATTCTTCATCTGCAAGAAATCCCCAACTCAAATCAGCAACACTTTGACTTTTTTATTATAACATAGGAATAATTCGCATACAAGGAAAAAAACAAGCAAAATTCTAACAAATCTTTTCCCTTTGTTTGGTATGATTGGACACTGAATTTTCAATCCAAGCCTTACAAAATTAACAAAATAAGACAGAAACGGCACGTAAAAACACTTCGTCCCCTGATAGAATAATTGTATTTAATTTCACAAAAATACTTGTTTTAGATTTTTTTTACAATCTATTTTACTTTACATAAATATGGAAATAAAAAAAGAAAAATCGGCTATCCCCTAGAACATATTTTTTTGAAGCCATAGCTTTGGTATTACGGATGAAAAGAAATGATAAGGTTTGTAGAGAAAATCTACTCTTCTTAACTTACTATTTTTGAGGATGCATCCATATTTTGTGTCTGTGCTATTGCAATTTTTAGGAAGAAAAACAGCAGGACATAAAAGTGAATTTTCTAACAAATTGATTCACAAAGGAAAGCTCTATTTACCGAAGTATTTATATTTTTTATAAATTTTAGCCAGAAATTTTGGAAAACTTAATTGAAATAATGATAAAGGAACCCATAAAACAGAAAATAAATTTGTCTAAAAATACATTGTTAGCACTCTTTACAAGTGAGTGCTAACAATGTATAATAAATCCATAATAAAGTTGAAGAGACAAAAGAATGTCTTGAATAGAAAGGTGGAATGGTTATGAACTTGCAAAAATTTACACAGAAGTCTTTGGAAGCCATTCAAAATGCCCAGTCTATGGCTGTGGAATACGGAAACCCGCAGATAGAACAACAGCATTTACTGGCTGCCATGTTGACCCAAGAGGAAGGGTTGATTCCTCAGCTTTTGCAAAGAATGAACGTGAATGTGAACGCCCTTTTACAGTCAACGGAAGGGGCAGTAAAAAAGCTTCCTCGTGCATCCGGGGGGCAGACCTACGCAAGCACTGCCTTTGAAAAAACATTGGTGGCAGCGGAAAAATTGGCGGAAAATATGACGGATGAATATGTGTCTCTGGAGCATATTTTTATGGCCATACTGAATGCGCCAAACGAAGTTTTGAAGCCTATTTTGAAGCAATATGCTATCGGCAAGGATACTTTTATGAAAATTCTGGCTTCCATCAGAGGAAACACCAGAGTAACCAGTGATTCTCCCGAGGCTACCTATGATGCTTTGAAAAAATACGGCACTGACTTGGTAGAAAAGGCAAGAAGCAAAAAGCTTGACCCTGTGATCGGGCGGGATGACGAAATCAGAAACGTAATCCGAATATTATCCCGTAAAACAAAAAACAACCCCGTGCTGATCGGCGAACCCGGTGTGGGAAAAACTGCCATTGCCGAGGGCTTGGCACAGAGAATTGTGAAAGAGGATGTGCCCAATAGCTTAAAGGATAAAACCATTTTTTCCTTGGATATGGGGGCATTGATTGCCGGCGCAAAATTCCGTGGTGAATTTGAAGAGCGTTTAAAGGCGGTCTTGAACGAGGTACGTAAAAGTGAAGGGAAAATCATTCTCTTTATTGATGAGCTTCATACCATTGTGGGTGCGGGAAAAACCGACGGCGCCATGGATGCAGGCAATTTACTGAAGCCAATGCTGGCAAGGGGCGAGCTGCATTGTATCGGAGCCACAACCTTGAATGAGTACAAACAATATGTTGAGAAGGACCCTGCGCTGGAAAGAAGATTCCAACCCGTTCTGGTCAATGAGCCAACAGTGGAGGATACCATTTCCATTTTGCGTGGGCTAAAAGAGCGTTATGAGGTTTATCATGGCGTAAAAATTCAGGATCAAGCCATTGTTGCGGCGGCAACCTTGTCGAACCGCTATATCAGTGATCGGTTTCTGCCAGATAAGGCCATCGACTTGGTGGATGAGGCCTGCGCCATGATTCGTACGGAAATTGATTCTATGCCTACAGAGCTTGATATTATTCAGAGAAAAATCATTCAGCACGAAATAGAAGAGGCAGCTTTAAAAAAGGAAAAGGATAAGCTTTCCATGGAGCGTTTGGCCGAGACCCAGAAAGATTTGGCGGAAATGCGAGACGAATTTGCCGCTTTAAAAGCAAAGTGGGAGAATGAGAAAAAATCCATCGAGGTTATACAGCGCTTGAGGGAAGAGCTGGAAACTGTAAATGCCGAAATTGAGGCGGCGGAAAGAAAATATGATTTAAACAAAGCCGCAGAATTAAAATATGGTAAGCTGCCCCAGTTACAAAAGGAGCTGGCGGAAAAGGAGCGTATTGCCGAGGAAAGCAACGGAAGAAATACTTTGCTGCGTGATAAAGTGACGGAGGAGGAAATCGCCCGTATTATTGAACGCTGGACGGGCATCCCTGTTTCCAAATTGATGGAGGGCGAACGGGAAAAGCTTCTGCATCTTGAAGATATTTTGCACGAAAGGGTCGTTGGTCAGGATGAGGCGGTAACAAAGGTTTCCGAGGCTATTTTAAGAAGCCGTGCGGGCATTCAAAGCCCCAACAGACCCATTGGTTCCTTCTTATTCCTTGGCCCTACGGGCGTGGGGAAAACGGAGCTTGCGAAGACCTTGGCGGAGTGCCTGTTTGATGATGAGAAAAACTTGGTGCGTATTGATATGACGGAATACATGGAAAAATTCAGCGTGTCTCGTTTGATTGGTGCGCCTCCCGGATATGTGGGCTATGAAGAGGGCGGTCAGCTGACCGAGGCTGTGCGGAGAAAGCCTTATTCGGTAATTCTTTTTGATGAAATTGAGAAGGCACATCCCGATGTATTTAATATCCTCCTGCAGGTGCTGGACGATGGTCGTATTACCGATTCCCAAGGACGAACCGTTGATTTTAAAAATACAGTTATCATTTTAACCTCCAACTTGGGCTCCTCCTATTTATTGGAAGGGTTAAAAGAGAATGGGGAGATCAGCGAAGAAGCTCGCTCCGCTGTGGAAGCACTCCTTCGCCAATCCTTCAGACCGGAATTTTTAAACCGTCTGGATGAAATTGTATTCTATAAACCTTTGACCAAGGAGAATATTACTCACATTCTTGATTTAATTATGGAAGATTTGAATTCTCGTTTGGCAGAGCAGCAGCTGCGTTGTGAATTAACGGCAAAGGCACGGGATTTTATTGTAGAGGAAGGCTATGATCCTGCCTTTGGCGCCAGACCGTTGAAGCGAATGGTGCAGAGAAATATTGAGACACTGTTGGCAAAAAAGATGATTGCAGATGAAGTTGCGCCGGGCAGCACCATAACGGTGGATGTGGAAAATGGGGAATACAAAATCGTTTAAAAAAGAATGCATCCATTCCTGTTCTTGAAAGAGAGCCGTTAAAATAGTGATACAATAGAAAAGAGAAAAGTCCGTTTTGCAGAGAGCTGCTTGAAGAGCATCAATGCAAGGGGGCTTTTTTCTGTGTACAAAATTTTTCCAGGGCAGGGAGCGTACGCTTCAATGCCTACCATAAAGGAAATTTAAGTTTTGGAAAAAAATAGTTTTTCCTTTCCTTGGTAATGCCCCAATGCTGTGCTATACTTTTAACAGCGATTTTAAAATCAAATGAGGTGATGACATTGAAAAGCTTTTTTAGCACATTCATAATTTGCTTTCTTTCTGTGGCAGTCTTTTTCTTTTTTCTGGGAGGCCTGCTATTTGAAAGCTTTTGGGGCTTGCTTATATTTATCGCACTGATATTTTCCATTGCCATTCATGCATATATGGAGTTGGCGAACAAAATTGAGAATCTGGAAAAAGAAGTAAGTACCCTAAAGGGGACAGAAGGCGATGAAGGAGCTTCGGAGGACGATGCAAAAGGCACAGACAATTAGTGCCCCTCCTGCTTTTGGTATCTAAGAATAGTGAAGCTTTATCGGGGAATATACCAATTCCCCAACAAAAGGAGAAATCAAAAAAGGGCGATATAAGGCCCTTTTTGTCTTTCTGGAAATACCTTTTATTTATAATAATTCTGCATAGCTTTTGATGTAACGGTCCGCCATAGAACGAATGGCAGGGTTATCGGCCTCAGTTGCAGGGTCTGCAACGGCATAAACAGTAAAGCCACCTTTTTTTGCACCCTCTACCGCATAAAGGGCATCTTCAAACACAATAGTATTTTCTAAAGTTCCCCCTAGTTTTTTCATTGCAATGCAAAAAACATCTGGCTCTGTTTTATAGCAGCCTGTTTCGGAGCAGGTTAAAATAAATTGAAAATATTTCAGCAAATCAAGACGCTCCAAAGCGGGGCGGATATAGCTGGCCTCAGATGCAGTTAAAACACACATTTTTGTACCGTTTTTCTGCTCTTTCTCCAAAAATTCCCGGGCATAAGACTTGAGAGGGATTGTATTTTTATATGCATCCTCCACGTATTGAATGATTTCGTTTATAATTTCTTCCGTACTGTGGGTAACACCTAAGGTGCTGCGAAAATATTCCGCAGTTTGGCCGATGGTCTGTGATTTTACAATGCTATGTAAATTTTCCGGCACAGCAAAGCCATGCTTTAGTAAAAAGCTTCGGCCGGTATCCTTCCAAACAGGCATGGAATCAATCAGCGTGCCGTCAAGGTCAAAAATAATACTTTTCATAGGTTCTCCTTTGTTATCTGTATTTATCTGTTTTTTCTGCAATCGTCAAAACACCCTTAGGATTGTGGAAAATTTTCACATAAGCCTTGGTGGAGGGGGCGCCAAGCTCAATGGGAATCTCTTGGCAGCGTTTGATAATCTGTATCAGAACGTCGAAATCGCCTTCCACTGTCGTTTCAAAAGGACTGACCATATAATTACAGCCTGTGGAAGCGATATATGAAATTACGCTGTCAACGATGGCGCAAAGCTTGTCTGTTTCCATGATGTCGGGTAAAACTTGAATTGCAATGCTTGTTGTATACATTTTCATCTCTCCTTTTTTAAGAGTTTACCATCTTCCGCGCAAAAAAACAAGAAACAGGCAATTCTTTTTCCCATGGAGCCATAGGATTTTTGGAAATCTTTTGTTATAATCAATGTAAAACAATCAGAAACTATGCATAGAGGAGACAGTGGTTATGGAATATCGTATTGAAAAAGATTCAATGGGTGAGGTTAAGGTGCCTGTAGGGGTATATTGGGGTGCCCAAACCCAAAGAAGCTATGAAAACTTTAAAATTAGCACTGAAAAAATCCCCACAGAGGTGATCCATGGTTTTGCCATTTTGAAAAAAGCGGCGGCTCAGGCAAATTTTCGCTTGGGAAAACTGGACGAGAAAAAATGCAGCACCATCGGCAAGGTCTGCGATGAAATTCTGGCAGGCAAGCTGGCGGATCAGTTTCCATTAGCTGTGTGGCAAACAGGCAGCGGCACCCAGTCCAATATGAATGTAAACGAAGTGATTGCCCACCGGGGGAACGAGATTGCGGGTGAAAAGATTTTGCATCCCAATGATGATGTGAATATGTCCCAAAGCTCAAACGATACCTTTCCTACGGCCATGCATATTGCCGCTGTTTTGGAGATGAAAAACAAGCTTTTTCCGGCATTGGAAGGGATGATTGAGGAATTGCTGCGCTTGGAGGAGGAAAACCGGGGGATCATTAAAACCGGCAGAACCCATTTGCAGGACGCAACACCCATTGCCTTTTCCCAAGAAATCAGCGGCTGGAGAAATATGCTGGAAAAGCCAAAGGCAATGCTTGAAATGAGCCTGCCCGGTATGCAGGAATTGGCCCTTGGCGGAACAGCAGTAGGGACGGGGCTAAATGCGCCAAAGGGCTTTGCAGAGGCGGCGGCGCAAGCCGTTTCCGAAATCACAGGCCTACCCTTTGTTACCGCAGAAAATAAGTTCCATGCGCTGACTGCAAAGGATGAATTGGTATTTGCCCATGGCGCATTAAAGGCATTGGCGGCAAATTTGATGAAAATTGCCAACGATGTGCGGTGGCTTTCCAGCGGCCCCCGCTGCGGCTTGGGAGAAATTTTTATTCCCGAAAACGAGCCGGGAAGCTCCATTATGCCGGGCAAAGTGAACCCGACCCAGTGTGAAGCGGTGACCATGGCTGCGGTGCAAGTGATGGCAAACGATACGGCGGTGGGAATTTGCGCCTCCCAAGGGAATTTTGAATTAAATGTCTATATGCCGGTGTGCATTTATAATTTTTTGCAGTCTGTGCGCTTACTGGCGGATGGGCTTGTCTCCTTCCGCATACATTGCGTGGCAGGCATTCGTGCAAACGAAGCGAAAATGAATGACAATCTTCACAGGTCCTTGATGCTGGTCACGTGCCTAAACCCTTATATTGGCTATGAAAATGCTGCCAAAACTGCAAAGAAGGCATATGCTGAAAATATTTCATTAAAGGAGGCCTGTATTTCTTTGGGCTTTTTAACGGAAGAAAAATTTGATGAGGTATTTCAGCCCGAGAAAATGGTTTAATATAATTTTACTTTAATAAGGAAGAAAAAGGCTTTACTCTCGCCCCATGGAATTTATCGTCAAGTTTTTCTCTGTACTGCCCATTAAAAAATATGACAATGCCCAGAATACGATACCCAGTTTTCAAACGGAGGCAAAATACTTGCCAGAGGAATAAAAAGGAAAAACTATTACTTCTGCTTACGTTTGCAATAAACGGAAAAAAGGGGCTAAATTACAATTCAAAAAATCCTTAAGTAATTTGCAATCAATTATAAACATATCGTTTGCGGTAGAAGCTGTAAAATATTATAAGTTCCATACAAAAATCCGTTTTTTTTCAAGACTTATTGAAAAAAAATCGATGCAATTTGCATAAATTTCACTAAAATTTTTATACACTATTTACCAGTAAGTTTTATGTAATATTTACAAATTAATGGTATAATATTGACATTAGCAAACATTTAGATTTGTCTTGCGTAACCAATGAAGTGGAGGTGTTTGGAGCATTTTGTAATAGATAGTGAAAATAAAGGTGTAGAGTAACTTAAATCAAAGGGGGAATATTTAACGTGAATCACATAGCAAAAAACAAGAAAAAAGTCCTTTCCATGGCTTTGGCTGCTTCTATGGCAGTTGCACCGGTAAATGCCATAGCTGCTTCCAGCGATATTAGTGGGCATTGGGCAGAAAAAACAATTACAGAGTGGCAGGATAAGGGACTGATCAGTGGTTATGAGGATGGTACTTTTCAGCCGAATAAGTCTACAACAAGAGCAGAGTTTGCTCGTATGATGAATCAGGCCTTGGGCTTGAACACCTTGGGATCTGTTTCTTTTTCTGACGTTTCCGCAAGGGATTGGTTTTATAATGACGTGGCCATCGCTATAGGTGAAGCATATACTGCCGGCTACCCTGATGGAACCTTTAAACCGAATGAAACCATCACCAGAGCACAGGCCGCTGTATTTATTGCAAATGCCATCAATGCTTCCGTTGGCGCAACACCTGACTTTACAGATGCTTCCAATATTCCCGCTTGGGCAAAGGACGCTGTGGGCGCAGTTGTAGCCAATGGCTATATGAGCGGCTACCCTGACGGTTCCTTTCAGCCAAATGCTGTTTTGACAAGAGCAGAGGCTGTTTCTACTTTGAACCGTATTATGGGAGAAGAGCCCGAGAAAGAGGAAGTTGTAAACGAGAAAGATATTGTAATTGAGAAAGACGATACTAAGCTTGAAGATCAGACCGTGGAAGGAAATGTAACAATTTCTGAAAAGGTAGGAGACGGCGAGGTTTATTTAAGCAATGTTGAGATCAAAGGCGACCTGATTATTCAAGGCGGCGGCGATGACTCCATTTACTTAAGTGATACTACCGTTGCAGGAAAAACAATTCTGGATAAGAAGAATGTACGTGTTCAGGTTTCCGGAAAAACAGAGCTTCCCACCGTTGAAATTAAAAAAGCAGCCAACTTAAACGCAAAGAATTTCGAGGGCGAGGTTGGCAGAATTAGTATTTCTGCGGAAATCACAGACAAGATTACCATCGACGCACCTGCAGACAAGTTGTATGTGGACAATAAAGCAAATGTGCTGATTAAGAGCGATATTATCGATGTAATTGTTGATGAAGATGCGGAAGGAACTAAGGTTGAAGTAGCCAGCGATGCAAAAGTAACAACACTGACCGCAGACGGTAAGGTGGCTTTGAGCGGCAGCGGTAAGATTTCTACATTGGAAGCGAATGTGGATGGCATTACTTATTCCTCCAACCTTACTATTTCCGATACGGAAACAGCAAAAGACGTGAAGGAACCCACAAAATCCAATGGTAGCAACGGTGGCGGCGGTTCCGGCAGTGAATCCTCTACAAAGAGAACATCTTCACCAACCATAGATATACCAACAGCAGGTGCTGAAACAATCACTGGTACTGCTACCGCAGGTGCAACGGTTACAGTTACCATTGGTGAGGGTGAATCTAGCATTACGAAAACAGCCACCGCGAATAAAGACAATGGTAAGTGGAGTGTTGAAGTTGATGAGGCACTTACAGCAGGTGTTAAAATTTCTGCAGTTGCAAAGGTGAGCGGAAGAAAAACTTCTAATACTGTGACTGTGACTGTAAAAACGGTAGAAGAAAAGACTGATGTGGAAAAAGTAGCAGCAGATAAAGCACTGATTGAAGCTGGCACATATGAAATACCATTGACAAGTCAAACTACTCAAGAAGCAAAAACAGCTTGGGTACAAAGTGCTGTAGATGCGTTGATTGAAAATGGAACAACAGCAGTCGTAACATACAGCGAAAGTGCTTATGCTGTAGAACTGACATTGAATGAAGCAACTGGCACAGCAACAATTACGGTAACAGAGGAAGTTGAGAAGACTGATGTGGAAAAAGTAGCAGCAGATAAAGCACTGATTGAAGCTGGCACAT
>ENA-UOOM01000653-UOOM01000653.1-fermentation-metagenome-genome-assembly--contig:-NODE-653-length-38068-cov-4.674874_pt1 | contig 38068 bp, 21 predicted proteins | sample MGYA00245781_ERZ724031 | MGnify/ENA primary metagenome ERZ724031 (study PRJEB28704, sample SAMN03018317) | fermentation metagenome | biome: anthropogenic terrestrial biome; feature: soil; material... | reverse complement strand
GCCTATATAAAGGCTTTGGGCTGTTTTACCAAGCTTATAAGTGTCGAAGACCCGTACACAGAAAGACTGTCGATTTATGTCGACAATCTTTTTTTATATTATAATGGAAATAGTTAACTATTTGTGGTACTATTTAAGCAAAGATTATTTATATAATAGGAGGGTATGTGATGAAAAGAAAAGGTGTCTTCATTATCGTTGGTTTAATTGTGATTGTTGGAGTCGTAGCATTTATATATTTAACGAATAGTAATAATTCAATGCTTTCAGGCAATACCAAAGAAGTTGATAAAATAACTGTAAGCAGTAATTTTGACAGCTTATCTGAGCCTAAAACATTATCCGATGAAGAAATGAAAACCGTGTTGGACTTATTAAAAACCCTAAGGACAACTACTGTAAAACACCCCAAACACCTTGAAAGTATGGAAAATGACCCTGCTTACACAATTAAAGTTGAATATGAAAACGGAAATATAGATGAAATTTATTCAACTGAAATAAAAATAAAATATTTTAGATTTCTTGACAGCAAAGGTCCTGATGGCGATAAGGGTTATATTATTAGTAATAAATCTGACGAACTTCTTCAATTTCTGAACGAAAAATTTAATAAATAGATAATGCATTCACCCTATATTATGAGCATAATCTCCATAAATCACTTGCATCTTTTTTGTTACCTCTTTACATAACTGATACCGCAGATTGATACAATGTATCTTTCTGCGGTATCGTTTTTTTATCCTCTGGGAGCCTTATATATCAAGGACTATTGAAACCGCGTGGTGCATTTATACTCTGCCGATGCCTATATACAGTGTTATAAGGCTATGAAAACCTTCGAAATTATGGTGTGACTACAATATCTTGCGTTTTGCTACCGTTAAACAACCCCTATTCGTTAAACGACCATATGCAAATGAAAATCCCAAGGAAAGCAACAGCTTCTGCCATCCTTGGGACTCTATATTTCTACCGTGATTTCACTTCCATTCTGGAAGCTAAATACCAGACGCTCGTCTGTATAGACCGTCACATAGTCAATTGTCATGTTCCAGTGTTTTTCATCGAAGGCAATGTCCAGACAATCAAGTTCCGTTATTTCAAAGAGGAAACCACTCAGAACATCCGCCTTGAACTGCCGCTCCTCGCGTTCTTTCATGTAGCCTGCATGTTTATCTTTCAGTGCTTCGTATCTTTCCACAAGTCCGTCATACCGTTTTGCGTAGCATTCCTGATCCAACGTCTGGGAGGCGTTGTCCTCTATGCACTTCTTGATGAGTCCGGTGACAACGTCCATTTCCGGCAGAACCCTATCTATTTTTGTGTCTATCCCGGAGCAGTCGCTCAATTCATCTTTTACAATCCTACCGTCGTCAAGCAGTGCCTCGCGGTTTTCAATCAATGTGCTGAGCGCAATAACAAAATAATCCTTTATCTGATCTTCTGTCAGGTGCGGCGTCCGACACTTTTCTTTACCTTTGAACTTGCCGTTGCATTGCCAGATGACCCGCCGATATTGGTCAGTAGAGTGCCATACCTTTGAGCCGTAATATTCACCACAGTCACCGCAGATGATTTTCCATGAGAACGGGCTTTGGCAGTTGTGTCGCCTAGGATTGGACTTTCGGCGTTTCGTTTCCGTTTGCACCTTCTCCCATTCCTCTGGCTCGATGATTGCTGGGTGGCTATCTTCTACATAATATTGAGGAACCTCACCTTCATTAGCTTTCATCTTCTTGGTCAAAAAATCCAGCGTAAACGCTTTTTGCAGGAGAGCTGAGCCCTTGTACTTTTCATTTTTGAGAATGCTCTCAATCGTGCGTATCTGCCATTTTGCCTTTCCTCCCGGCGTTGTGATTCCTTTCTGTGTCAGGTACTTCGCTATAAAACTTGTGGATTTTCCACCTATGAAAAGTTTGTAAATTTCTCGAACAGTCTCAGCTTCCTCCGGCACGATTTCCGGCAATCCATCCGGGCCTTTACAGTATCCGAGAAACTGCCCGTATGGTAGGCTGACCTTTCCGTCTGAGAACTGTTTGCGTCGCCCCCAAGTTACGTTTTCAGATATACTCCGACTTTCCTCCTGCGCCAGAGACGCCATAATCGTCAGCAGCAGTTCACCCTTACCGTCAAAAGTAAAAATCTGCTCCTTCTCAAAATAGCACTCCACGCCTTTCTCCTTGAGCTTTCGTATGGTGGAAAGACTGTCCACCGTATTTCGGGCGAAGCGTGACACGGATTTTGTGACGATAAGGTCGATTTTTCCGTCAAGGGCATCATCAATCATTTCATTGAAGCCGTCACGCTTCTTAGTGTTCAAACCGGAAATACCTTCATCGGTATAAACCTTGACGAATTGCCATTCCGGGTTATCGCTGATGAATTTGGTGTAATAATCCACCTGCGCCTCATAGCTGGTGAACTGTTCGTCACTATCAGTGGAGACACGAGCATATCCGGCTACCCGTCGGCGAGACACCTGTTCTATGGGTCTCCTAGTTCGTGGATTGAACGTGGCAGGTATCACCGTCACATTTTTTGCTGTTGCCATAAAAGCGCCTCCTTGTAATAAAGTGTATATTCAGATGGATGAATCCATCGATGATTTCAGGTTTTCAAGTTTTTTCTTGCGAGCAGCAGCTTTCTTTTCATCCGTCCAGCTTTCCGCTCTGGAGCGGTCTTGCCACCGTTTAACGCTCTCTGTGCTGTCTTTGAAGCTGAATACCAATATGTTGTGGTTCTTGACTCTGATTGCCGTTATTTCGCTCTGAAAGGCTTTCGTGTCAAAGGAATCGAGGTTGAGCACCTCGGTTGTGACCTTGTATAATGTCTCTTCTGGGATCTGCTTGGATGCGCAGTATGCTTTGCCCATTGTGTTAAAGGTGCTACATATCCAGACCGGGCGAGTCGCTGTTATTTTGCGGTGGTAGTACTTTCCGCAGCTGTCGCAGATGAGCATTCCAGTAAAGGGGTAACTTTGAGCAGGCTGCTCAGAGCGGTTATACTTCTCTGCTCGGCGTTGAATTTCGTCCTGCACGGCCATGAATGTGTCCATGTCAATAATTACTTCATGGGTATCTGTAGCGTGATACTGCGGCAGCTCGCCGTGATTGATGAGGGTTTTCTTGGTGAGATGGTTTTCCCGGTAAGTCTTTTGCAGCAGGAGATTGCCGGTGTATATGTAATTCCGCAGAATCTTTGAAATACCGGTTTTGCTCCATGTACTGCCCAGCCTTGTTGGAACATTACCTTCAATAAGCTTTTTCATAATTGCCGTGACGCCCATACCGGTAAGGTAATATGCAAATATGGTTCTGACCGTCTCAGCTTCATCTGAAACGACTACGTACTTGCCATGATCATAACGGTAGCCTAGCAGAGTTCCGTTCCAAGGCTTGCCTTCCTCGAAATTCTTTCTTATTCGCCATTTTTGATTCTCACTGGCGGACAGGCTTTCTTCCTGCGCATAAGATGCAAGGATGGTCATCATCAGTTCGCCGTTGCCGCTTATGGTATGAATGTTCTGCTCCTCGAAATACACGTCGATGCCCATGCTTTTGAGCTCCCTAACAGACTCCAACAACGTGACCGTATTCCGGGCAAAGCGGGAAATGCTCTTTGTGATGACAATATCGATTTTTCCATCTCTGCAATCGGAAAGCAGAAGCTGGAAGTTTTTACGAGTGTCTTTTGTTCCGGTCAACGCCTCATCCGCATATACGCCAACATACTGCCAGCCTTGATGCCTTTGTATAAAGTCGCTGTAATAACTGACCTGCGCCGACAGAGAATGTAGCATGGCGTCCTTACCGGACGAAACACGAGCGTAAGCTGCGACCCTCATTAGCTTTGGAAGATCGGCATCGGGAAATGCTACTTGTTCAACAATTCGAGCCATTGGGATACCTCCTTTGTATCAATTAGGTGTTACTATATACAGCCATACAAACCGAGATATTTTTATCTGCCAGCGGCTTTCTTGGCCTGCCGCCGGTGCCAGGTTGAGGGCCTCGATTACCCATTTACATCATCCTTTCTTTAAACTTATGGGGTTAATACCCCTAAAACTTTCCCGTTTTTCTACACGAAGCCCCACGCCGCTGTCCGCTTTAAAAAGCTGTGGAGATAAGACCACCCCCTATGGGGCTTCTGTGCTCAGGACGCATATTCGGTTCGAGACTCCCGTAGGAAACCGTCATCGCCGAAGTCGGCGTCTGTGAGACCATGCACCAGAGCATACAGTTTATCTACCCATGCACCGATGTCGCTCTGCGGAATGTTCTCGATAATCTTAATGATACGACGCTTGTCTTTCCAGAGATAGATACGCGCTTTCTTACTGAGGCTGGAAGTATTCACACCGGAGATTTCAACGTCATAGCCCTTGCCAAAGTCGCGATAGATGACGCGCTCAAGGTCAATGTCGGCGATGCAATACTCACTGCCGAGCCTTTTGCAGAGTTCCTTCATGTGTCTGGTCGGCTTGGAGACCGTCCAAATGTTACCCATGTAATTTCACCTCTTTTTTAATAGTGTAAAAAGAGCACCGAAACCGATGCCCACGTTTTTTTGTCCTTTCTGTCACGCGTCCTTATGCGTATACAGCGGTTCATCAGTGAATTGATATAAAAAGTAGTAATTTAACGATTATTATTTTTATTACTTTCAATATATCTCCACCCCTCGGGACACCGCGACAAAAAGGACAAAAGACCATTTACGTTTCATTTTCATATAAACACGGATTGACGAGATAGGTCTGTGCTGCGGGTCGGCCTTTGCCGGAGTACGTCTCTTCTTTCGGAGCAATGTACCCGTAATCAGCGAGATGGTTCAGAACCGGCTGGACTTCTTCCACAGTCTTGATGCTGCGGCAGAGGCGCATAATATCTCTGCGCCTGAATTCCACAAGACCGTTCTTTGTGATAACCGACAGCACATATTTACATTGTTTGACCATAGCATCCGCACCCATAAGCGAGAATGCAGCTTTTGCATGCTCTGTGAAGTACTGACCGATTGAAATTGCGTTTTCCATTGTCTTTTCGTCCACGATCAGCGGAGGCGGATCATCGAGGAAATCATGACTACGGCAGACGGATGCCCTGCACAGGATTCCGGCGATAGGAAGAACGGCACCAGCAAGCTTGCCAACCCAGTCTGTTATATCAGCAAAATCTGTTTTTATTTTCGGTTCCAGATCTTCTACAAAAGTTTCAAGCAGCTTATCTGCTTCCGGGGAAAGAGTAATCAGTTCCGGCTCTGCAAGCTGTTCATCATCAAGCAGATTGCGGATCAAGGAGTCATATCCTCTGTACACATCCTCTGAAATAGGTTCTGTGCGATACTTTCGCGTTCCAACAATGGATGTTGGCATGCAGTAAAGGAATCTGGCAGTAAGACCTCTGCCACGAAATGTTCCATTCTGCATCAGGCCGGACAGCACATTTGGTTGTACAGTGAGAAGTATGGTCAAGGCGGGATTCATAATGCTTTCGCTTTCTCTGCCGACCCTATCAACTCTAATACAGTCACCGGAGTGACCTTTCAGGAAGACATCAATATTGACATTCTTGGTGTAGATTCCGGCAAGCATGTCGAAGATACCGCCTTCCGAAGACACAATTGCAGTTTTGCCGCCTCCATCAGAAAGAGCTGAGTTCAACTTTTCCGTAGTGATGTCATCGACATACAGCCGGAGCGGGTTCTTCACTTTGTACTCTGCAATCTCTGAAGCAATGCGGTCTAGCTCTCCATCTTCCAGTTTGCCTTTCGCAGCCTGGTCCTCCATAGATTTTTGCCTTCGTTCCAGTACACGCTTATGCATTTTGCTGGCTTCAAAGGAGCCGCTATTCTGCTTGTTGTATTCGGTTTCATATGCATTTAGCGGCTTTGTTTCTGCGTTTATTACCGCAGACTTTCGCTCAGACGGTTCTGCCACTTCAACAACATACAAGTTCAGCGGCTCTATCCAGTCGGGCTTACCGCGAATACGGTACTTGCCCTGCATACAGAGTGCCATGATAGCAATTGAAGCACTGGCGCTCATATCGACCGGAGTCTGTGTGCTTTCAGCAAGCGCAACGGTATACATCCGTATGACTTCCGGAAGTGCCTCTACCGGGAAAGTCGGCAGCGTATATTCGTCGAAAGGTATCGGCGTTTCCCACTGCGGTTCCTTAGGACTGTTGTATTCCTCCGGGCTTATGTATCCGGGTTGCATTTTGACCTTCTTATAGAACTTCTGAGCACTGTGCCAGATCCGATCGACCTCTGAATCCGCTAGCGGCGGATCGCATTTATCTGCATATTGAAGGAACATTTTATATGCATGGTCGGTATCTCCGTGACGTTTGATTGTTTTCCCGGCAATCAGTGAAAGTGTCGAGTTTCTTCTTCCGTCCGGGATCACTTCATCCAGCTCTGCAAATGCCTGTTCTGATTCCCATTCGGCAACGAACTCGGTCAGACTTTTTCCACCATTATGGATAATGACCTCCGCATCGGGATTGCCATAAAAGAAGCGCCCGGCATCAAGGGCATTCTCATCAAAGAACGGGAATATGGTCTGCACCTTCTTCATGAATGCGGAAAATGCACTTGGATCCTTTATAGAGCCGACCCGGAAGGTCACATGATATCGTGGGCGCGGAGACTTATTGTTTTTCTGTTTCATATTGGATCGGCTAGTGGTTAAAACGAAATCAAGACTGCAAAAAAGCTCCTTGGTATCGGCAGGATCAATCCAATCTTCTGGATTATCTGAATGGTCGTTGTCATTATCGAACGTAACGACCTCGGCACATCAAAATTGTCAACGCTCCGATAGCTGCCTTTGAACTTAATATTCACATGGTCATAAGCGACAGCCGCTTTTATTTCCTCGATGCTGCGGGCCCGGAGTTCAGTGTTGTACTGGCAGTTAAATGCGTCCCCAACACAATCAGCTAGGTAATACGGAAGAGTAAAATTGCTTGGAGGCATTATGAATCACCACTTCCAGACTTTTTCATGAGCCAGTCATGAAAAGCCTCAACCGGTACCAGAATTCTTGTGCCAATACGGAGTATGGGAAAGCCGGGCTGCTTTACAAGTTCATATGCCTTTGGAAGGCTTATGCCCATCTGTGCCGAAAGCTCCTGTACACTCATCGTCGATTTCTCCATTTGCGGTTTCCTCCTTTTCTTGATATTTGTTTTGGTTTCAGCATCCACCATTCGCTACCGTTCCTAAGGCAGCCCCTTACTTGAGGTCTCCTCGTATTGGCTCGGCGTTCCAACGCTCCGGCTTTCACCATCGTGGCATGTCTTCGCAGAGTATCTCTTGCGGGCGGACTATTCAGTTGTCAAGGTACATAAAACAAAGAGTTTAGTAATTTGCTCTTGTGTTTAATGTAATTGTACAGTATGATGTAACGGAGGGCAAAAATCTAAACGTTACTCTTAATGTTACGGAGGTGCACTCATGCCATATGATGGAATGGGTAATTATATAGAATCAAAAGCCAACAACACTTCTGATGTCATCGGCTTTGGGGATGTTGGCGGTATTGGCCAGCTGATATATCACACATTCAGATTTAAAGATTATGAGTTTCAAGAAGGTGCAGGCGAATCATGGTACTTAAAGCCGATTATCTACAAAGGTATGAAGCCGGATTTAGATAAGGCAAATGGATTTTCCGGGAAGGAACTATTCCGGGAGCTATATAATCTGGGCAGAAAAATAAACGACTTTTCGGAAGAAAAGCCGTATGTTGATTTAATTATAGAATTTTGTAAGGATGTTGCCCATCCGTACTATATAGACACTGTGTATTCCTTGATGACAGAAAAGCAGTTTGATATCGCAGATGATGGTGAAATGCTTGAGAGGGAGTCAATGTTCAGTCTCTCCACTTTTCTGCATGACCTAGAAAGTTTCTATACAGCGGCACAGTTCTATTTTGCGTTGAAAAAAGTATGTGCCGGTGATGGAGACGATGCTTTTGATTTAGCACAAGAGGGCAAGTTCTTTAAAGGTCTACCGTATTTTGAAAAATACAAATGTGAAGAGTACTTGCAAGAACATGAGCTGGAAAAAGGTGAAATTACTCCGCAGCAATTGCTCGATGAAATGATAGCTGAGAGGAAAAAGAATAAAAAGCAGGGGCAAACGGAGGGCACATGGTTTGCTCGTGAGCCATTCGACTATTATGAAGAACTACGGGATCAGTTGATGGATATGATACCGGATTTTCACATGAGGCTGAAAGTTAATCCGAAGAATAATCAAGTAGTCTTTGCTGCGGATGTCCATTCCGTCTTTGATATTTGTTGGTACACTCTTGCTCGTATGATTGTTGACTTCGGCCCACCGGAGGAAGGCGGCCAAACAAGAGAACTGAACGAAGGTGCGCTCATTACCTGTCTGCACTGCGCAGAAGCTTTCATTCGTGACAATAACCGCCAGATTTACTGTAAAAAGGTCGAGTGCCAAAGGGCACATAACGCTGCAAGGCAACGAAAATATCGCGCTAATAAAAAGTTATCAGAGACAAGGGCTAAGAATAATGGATAAAAATAGGCCTCGTTGCCATCGCTCAAACGAGCATGGTAATGAGGTCTTTGATTATCGACATATACAACATCAAAAAAGCACACTCCCAATCATAATGCAGGTGAAATTAATATGAGGGACAGACATAGGGTGAGAGACAATCACAGAAATATGTGAAATAATATTGGAAAAATGAGTAATCCGTAGTATAATTAAACATATGATTGCTTGTGGAGGTTAGTATATGGCAATTTCATACAACAGACTATGGAAACTTCTGGTCGATAAAAAGATGAGTAAGTCTGATCTCCGTAAGGCTGTCGAGATGTCTCCGCAGACACTTACAAAAATGCGTCGTGATGAGCCTGTTACGCTTTCGACGCTCGAAAGAATATGCCGGGTGCTAAATTCCGACTTTGGCGACATTGTGCAGTACATTCCCGATGAAAGTACTGAAAGCAGCAAGAGCATCACACGCTAAAGTCCGTTTTTAGGGACAGTAGATTATTTATACTTGTACTTAATGTGGCGCATTATGCGCATTTATGCTGAGTACAGGTAGGGAGAGGGTAATTATCGGTATGGTAGATTATGCACCTGGTATGAGAGCCATCATCCGTGATGAGGAATGGATGGTCAAAAAAATAGAGACAAACAATCTCGGTAACAAGGCGCTTCACTGTGTAGGTATTTCAACACTTGTCAAAGATAAGGAAGCAATATTTCTTACAGACCTGGAGCAAATCACACTGGTGAACCCGGCAGAGATTATGCTGATTCCGGATTCTTCACCTTTTTTCAGAAGAACACAACTTTATCTGGAGAGTCAGTGGCGTCAGAAGATTCCAACTGATGCAGATTTACATATAGGAGATAAGGCAGCAATGGATTTAATGCCTTATCAGCTAGAACCTGCTCAAATTTCACTGCGCAGACCGCGTCAGCGTATCCTTATTGCCGATACGGTTGGCCTTGGGAAAACCCTGGAAGCCGGTATTCTCATGTCAGAACTGATAATTCGTGGAAAAGGAAAACGCATTCTGGTCGTTACCGTTAAGAGTATGATGACGCAGTTCCAAAAGGAAATGTGGAACCGATTCACCATCCCTTTGGTTCGCCTTGACTCCAAAAAGATACACGATATAAGAGCTAAACTGCCTTCGAATTATAACCCGTTCTTTTATTACGATAAAACCATAGTCTCTATTGATACGTTGAAACGCGATGTTGAATATCGTACACACATTGAAAATGCTTATTGGGATATTATTGTCATCGATGAAGCACAGAATGTAGCAGAGCGCGGCTTTCACCAGGCGCAGCGTGCGAGATTGGCGAAACTGCTGGCAGAACGGTCAGATACGATGATTATGCTTTCGGCTACACCACATGATGGGCGTGCCAGAAGTTTTGCTTCTCTTATGAATATGCTTGACCCCACAGCCATTGCAAATCCCGACGAGTACACAAAAGATGATATAAAGGGCCTTTGCGTCCGTAGATTCAAAAAGGATGTCAAGGATCAGGTCAGCGGATCTTTCCTTGAGAGAAGAATTGAACTGGAACGCTGTCATGCATCTGCGCGCGAAGAATACGCATTCGATATTTTTGCAGAAATGCAGTTGCAAATGGATCTCGGAAAAACTAGGGGCGTCGGTCAGCTTTTTAAGACAAGCCTTGAAAAGTCCTTATTCTCAAGCCCTGCCGCCTGCATTAAGAGCATTGATGCCAGGCTTTCAAAACTGCGTAAAAAATACACCGATAATGAAATAAAAGATATTAGCTCCTTGGAAAACCTGCGAGAAGCTCTTGTTAAAATCAAACCTACAGACTTCTCTCGTTATCAACAGCTTCTTCATTTATTGCATAGTAAGGAATACGGATGGACCGGTGCTACTGATGACCGAATTGTTATCTTTACTGAACGCATTGAGACCATGAAATATCTGGCGGAGCATCTCCGAACTGATCTCGGCTTAAAGAGCAATGCTGTTCAGGATATCTCCGGTGCCATGAGTGATGCCGAACAGCAAGAGATTGTAGAAAACTTTGGTCGTGAAGAATCGTCTATACGCATTCTGGTTGCCTCAGATGTTGCTTCCGAAGGTTTGAACCTGCACTATCTGAGCCACAGGATGATTCATTTTGATATCCCTTGGTCATTAATGGTTTTCCAGCAAAGAAACGGTCGTATTGACCGATACGGTCAGAAGCAGCGACCGGATATCCGATATATGTTGATTGAGAGCGAAAACAAGCGTATCAAAGGTGATATGCGAATCATCGAGATTTTGTTAACCAAGGAAGAACAGGCACTGAAAAATATCGGCGACCCTGCTTTGTTGCTTGGTAAGTTTTCCATTGAAGAAGAAGAATTGGTTGTTTCTGATGCAATTGAAGGAGGTTCAGATGCAAGCACATTTGAATCCATCTTTGACAGTGGCGAAGAGGAGTTCAATCCCTTTGAGGCTCTTATGGCTGCCGCAGCTGCAGATTCTGCTCCGGTACAGGTGAAAACTGAGGATACGCTTTATTCCGACATTGCTTATCTTTACAACGCAATGAACTACCTTAATCAAACCGAAAGCCATCCGGTATCCAAGATGGAAACGGTGTCCGGGCTTGAAATTAGCATACCTCCCGATATGCGCCGCAGACTGAATGCATTGATTCCGGAAGAAGCAATGCCTGCCGGCGATTATTTGCGACTCAGCGATGATAAGGAGTTCTGCATGGGTGAAATGAGGCGTAGCATGCAGAACAATATGGCGGAGACTGCATGGCCAAAAACCCAGTATCTTTGGAAGCTGCACCCTATCTTTTCCTGGGTCAACGATAAGTCCGGGTTGCTATTTGGTCGTAGCGAAGCGCCAATTATTGGCCTGCCGGATAAGATGAAGCCCAATGAGCTTATATATATTGTAGCCGGCAGCATTCCGAATCGGAAGTCCACACCATTGGTTGATGAATGGTTTGGCCTTGGCTATGAAAATGGTCGCTTTACAGAAGCTTATTCGATGAACGAGGTAATTCGGAAAACAGGGATAAGTAGAATGAACATCCCGAATACGGACAGCATTTCTGCTGCTGCAATTGATAAAGCTAATGCTCTTCTACCAGATGTAGTTGAGCACGCAAAGGAATATCTCGGTGGATTCTACCAAGAGTATCAAGACCGTATGAATCCGCTGATTGACGAGGAAATTGATAAACTTGCCGCTCTTGAGGAAAAGCATAGGGATTATCAGTTGTCTTTGTTTGAAAGTGAGCGGAAACGTGGTGAACAAGAGCGCAAGGTGAATGAATTATTTGACAAATTCACCTCTTGGGTAACGGATACATTGACCATACAGGACAATCCGTATATTCGAATTATCGCTGTATTGAAGGGGGTATAAGGATGAGTATGGACTTAACTGGAATCACCAATCAAAACGAGTATTATACAAACCATTACTTTTCATCCATCTTTGAGGAAAATGCCTCTGCAACGATTTCTGCGTGGAGAGCTGCAGCAAAGGAAAGCGAAGAAATAAGGACACCTTGGGCGCTACTGCGCGATGCAGCAAGACAGTATTATCCGCTGCATGATCGTCATTTACGTGCCAAATTTGATACCCAGATTCTGGCGAATATCCGCTTACTTGCTGATACCTATCTGAAAGCACTCGGTTATCCTGATGCACAGCCAGAATGGATTGAAATCGACGATACGCTGAAAGTTCCAGTCTACTTGGAAATCAAGAAAGCAAATGGTGCTCCTGCGTTATGGGTACTACTTGCCGCATCAGAAGACAAAGACGCCGGGGTTCTGAAAAAGTTTTGCTTCTTTACCGAGAATAACGGGGAAGAGAGCTCAAATCTTAGCTCACAAGCCACATTAACCACACTGGAGAATGAAGACCTGGCGACAAAGATTCTGTTCGGTGCCGCCGAGCCTCCACGTTTTTTGATATTTATCGGCATGAATCAAATTGCCCTAATTGATCGGAATAAATGGAATGAAAAACGCTATCTCCAGTTTGAACTGGAAGAAATCTTCAGCCGCCATGAAGAATCCACATTGCAGGCGATGGCCGTGCTTCTGCACCGAAACAGCCTGTGCCCGGAGGAAGGAGCGGCCCTGCTAGACGAATTGGATGCCAATTCCCAGAAGCACGCAGCCGGAGTATCGCAGGATTTGAAATACGCTCTGCGTGAGAGCATTGAACTCCTTGGCAACGAAGTCCTTTATGATATGGCTCACAGACAGGGTCTCAATATTGACGTTAATGCTGTCGATGCCGGACAGCTGACCATGCAATGCCTGCGCTATATGTATCGAATGTTATTTGTCCTCTTTATCGAGTCTCGCCCGGAACTTGGCTACGCGCCCATCAAGGCACAGTCTTATATGTCCGGTTACTCCCTTGAGAGCCTTCGTGATATAGCCGATAACATTCGAGACGATGTGGACGAGGTTGGCAGCGGCTTTTATTTGCATGAAACCCTTTCCAAACTATATGACCTGATTTATAACGGCTATCCGGAAACCGAAGAGGATATCCTGAAATACAGCAGCGAAGAAAGCCTTCACGATATGTTTGTTATCGCTCCTTTGAAGGCTCACATCTTTGATCCGGAATATACAAAGATGATAACGGGTGCCAAGCTGCGCAACAGCGTTATGCTCCGCATTATCGATCTGATGAGCCTGACCCGAAGCAACGGTAGAAGAAACAGTCGGCGCGGTCGTATTTCCTATGCAAATCTCGGCATCAATCAGATGGGTTCTGTTTATGAAGCGTTGCTGTCCTACCGTGGTTTTATTGCCGAGCATACATTGTTTGAGGTAAAGCGAGCGGGGGACAGCTTTAATGAGTTGGATGTCGGTTATTTTGTTTCCGAAGGAGAACTGGATCAGTATACTGAGGACGAACGCGTTCGCTATGAAAAAGGTGAAAGCAAGGGCAAGCTGCGCCGTTACGAAAAAGGAACCTTTATTTACCGCCTGGCAGGTCGTGAACGTGAGAAGTCTGCTTCCTATTACACTCCGGAAGTGCTGACGAAATGCCTGGTAAAATATGCGCTGAAAGAACTGCTGGAAGGTAAAACCGCTGATGAGATTCTGAGACTCACGATTTGCGAACCTGCTATGGGAAGTGCTGCCTTCTTGAACGAAGCCATCAATCAGCTGGCTGAGGCTTATATTGACATGAAGCAGAAGGAACTCGGTGAAGTCATCTCCTACGAAGACCGTTTCACCGAACTGCAAAAGATAAAAATGTTCATTGCTGATCGCAATGTTTATGGCATTGACTTAAACCCCGTGGCTGTCGAATTGGCAGAGGTATCTTTATGGCTGAATACCATTTTCGGTGGGGACTTTGTTCCGTGGTTTGGTACACAGCTTGTTTGCGGCAACTCTCTTATCGGTGCTCGGCGGCAGTGCTACCGTATAGAGAACCTGACAGCTACTTCCAAGGGAATGCGCTGGTACGAAAACGCACCTGATCGCGTACAGCTTGGTACAAAACGCCAGGTTCGGAAACAAGTCTACCATTTTCTACTAGGTGATACTGGTATGGCAAGCTATTCCGACAAGGTTATAAAGTCTCTTGAGCCAGACAACATCAATTATATGAAGCAGTGGAACAAGAAATTTAATACTCCATATGACAATGAAGATATTGTTACCTTACTGCGTCTTTCTGCTGCTATTGACGATCTGTGGGAGGCGCAGGTTAAACTCCGTAAAGAGGTGAATTTAAAGACCAAAGATTCATTGTCCGTCTACGGTCATGAGGATAACAGCACTGATTCTCATACTAGCATACGCCAGAAGGATAGGATTTTAAGAGAACTTTATAAATCTGAACACATGAAGAACGCCGGTCCATATGCACGCCTTAAGTTTGCAATGGACTATTGGTGTGCCATGTGGTTCTGGCCGATTGACAAGGCGGATTTGTTGCCGACACGCAGCGAGTTCTTCTTTGATATGTCCCTCATTTTGGAAGGCACGATGGCTTCCGTCAATGTCCGTAATGATGTTAAAGACGGTCAGTTGTTTATGTTCCCGACGGATATGGAGCAGATGGCTATGGATATTATCGACACCTATGGCACTGAAACTGTGGTTGATATCCCAGCGCTTCGTGCGTCTAACCCACGCCTCAACTTGGCTTATGAAATTGCGGAGCAGAACCACTTTATGCATTGGGAATTGGAGTTTGCTGATTTGTTTGCTGAACATGGTGGTTTTGATTTGATTATTGGGAATCCGCCGTGGATAAGACTTGAATGGAACGAACAATCTGTACTTTCAGACAAACAGCCGATGTTTGCAGTAAAGAATTTAAGCGCAACACAAACTACTCATCATCGCAGTGAGACTTTGGAAAATACGGAAACAAAGGCTTTATACTTCTCAGAATATGAATCAATGGCCGGGCAGCAGGATTTTCTGAATGCCATTCAGAATTATGCTGCTTTGAAGGGTCAGCAAGCAAATATGTTTAAGTGCTTTTTGCCACAGTCTTGGATGTTTAATGGGAAATCAGGCATCAGTGCTTTTCTGCATCCAGATGGTGTGTATGATGATCCGAAGGGCGGCACTCTCAGAGAAATACTATATCCGAGGCTTCGTAAACATTTTCAATTCCAAAATGAGAGGAAACTTTTCCCGGAGGTTGCAAACCGAGCGATTTTTTCATTGAATATATATTGTAACGAGATTCAACCCGGATTTGACTCAATATCCAACCTGTTTGAGGTGCACACAATTGATGAGTGCTTCGATCGTAGCACCGACTTAGGTCCTGTCGGTGGAATTAAAGTTGGGAACGAATGGAACACTGATGGACACCCAGATAGGGTAATTCATATTGGGGTAACTGAACTCAAGCTTTTTGCAAGGCTTTTTGATGATAGTGAAGAATGGAGATCTGCTCGATTACCAGTATTACATGCTCGTCAGATGGTTGAAGTATTAGCGCGTTTGGCAGAAAGCAAGACCATAAAAAAAGCAAATTATGAATTGTGCATGGCTAGAATATGGGACGAAACTGGTTCTCAGAATGATGGTTCGATTATTCATAGGGAACACTTCCCTGTCTCACCGATTGATATGGTTTATTCTGGTCCACTTATTGGAGTCGCAAATCCGTTGTTCCAGATTGCACAAAGAGAATGCAATACACATAGAGCTTACGACAGTCTAGATTTGCTAAATATACCGAAGGATTATTTACAAAGATGCAAGTATGCACCCAACTGTACACACGAAGAATTTGTCAGACGCCAACCAAAAACACCATGGGGTGTTAAGAGTACGGAAGATTACAGGATCGCTCTGCGTAATATGTTCAATCAGAGTGGCGAGAGAACATTGATTCCAGCCATTGTTCCAAAAGGTGCTACGCATATTCACCCTGTATTTGGGATCACTTCACACAACGAAAAGCTTCTTGCAACTATTGCGGGATCTATGGCATCTATTGTTTGTGATTTTTATGTTAAAATTTCGGGAAAGGCTTCCTGCGGAATAGACTTGGTCAGCAGTTTCTTTCTCTTAGATTACACAAAAAACAAAAGGCTTAGGCTTTTGAGCTTGATGCTTAATTGCCTAAGCGTATATTATTCAGAATTGTGGGGCAGTTGCTTCGATGATGAATTTAAAGATCAAAGGTGGGCTAAATCAGATTACCGCCTTAGTTCAAAAAGGTTTACGGAATTGACTGATAAGTGGACGTGGGATACTCCACTACGTACTGATTACGAACGTCGTCAGGCATTAATTGAAATTGATGTCCTAACTGCTATGGCTCTTGGTATGACACTTGACCAACTGAAAACAATTTATCGTATTCAATTTCCTGTTCTTCAACAGTATGAATCTGATACTTGGTATGATGCCAATGGTCGCATTGCTTTCACAAATAACCGCAGTTTAACAAGCATAGGGGTGGAGCGTGCTCGGTTTGAAAGCGAGATGTTAGATGCGTCTTACGGTCAAAAATTCTATCGCACCATCATCGACGATACGATGCCCAGTGGCTCTGTAGAACGCACCATTGAATATGTTGCCCCCTTCGACCGCTGCGACCGTGAACAGGACTATGAAACTGCATGGAAATTCTTTGAGGAGAAATACGAGGAATAACATCGCTCGGTTTGAGACAATTCACTTGTAAAAGGAGGATAATCCATGGCTGTATTGTTTTCAATAGAATTCAACATTCCTGAAGAAAAACTGCATCAATTAGGCCTGTTTAATGTCTTCCTGGATGAGGATAGTCATTTCTTTATTAATATCAAGCGACTTCAGGCTACAACTGTTCCAGAGTTTGTCGGTGCATATGAAAAGGTTAATCGATATTTTTATGAGATTGGATTGCTTCTGAAACAATCCAGCTCAAATAAAGACAGGACCTATCGAGAAGCGATAAAACGATTTGACTTTCCCGAAGTAAACGGTATAAATTTAGGCTTTTCATCCGGGCACCATGGAGCGGGTTTCGGGAGTATGCTTCGTGAGCAAATCATTAAAGATGCCCACGAGATAATTCGGAGCGGATCTGAACAACCGGAAATTTTCCATCTTGTTGGGTTGTTTGAGGAGAATGTCGGCCCGGACAGATTGAGTGATATGGTTGCAAGAATCATCTATGACAGCATTCTTACTTATTCAAAAAGAGTCTATCGCGAACTTGAAATATCGGCTAGTACTTTTCCGGAGTATAAGTTTTCTGACGGTATACTTATCAACCCGTACAAAGGCATCAAACTTCTGTTACTACCAACAGATATTTTGCATGAACTTCCGATTGCCCGGTGTTGGGATGATATAGATCGAGTTTGCAGAGAAAATGATGCTATCCGTGCAGAAATAAATGATCTGGTAAGTGCTAAATGGGCAAAAATGGCTTCCTCCGAGAAAAAGCGATACTTACGCGAATGGGTTTTCAAAAATCCGGAACGTGTCAGTCGTATTGTTGACTCTTATAGAAAGGCTACCGTCGATGCCTATGACCCATTATCAGATATCGATTATTTAGTTGGCTATATGCGCAATACTTTTGCGGTGACATCAGATAAGAATACATCTTCTTTTGAAACTTCACTAGATATTGTTGATAACTATCGTGAATGGGTGGAATATCACAGAGGATCATCTATCATACAAAGCGCCAGTTCCCGCACAAGGGAAAAAACCGTCCAACGTACTCTCCACGCAATAGCTCTGATGTATTGCAAGAAGTTTGATTGGGATATTAGCCCTGAAGTAGATAGCGGTAGAGGGCCCGTTGATTTCAAAATTAGCCGTGGCTCTGACAAAACCGTTATTGAAATAAAACTTACGTCAAACACGGAATGCGTGCATGGGCTAGAGGTTCAGATTGAAGAGTATGCCAAATCAGAATCAACAAATAATAAGCTGTTTATTTTGGTTAATACGGGTCAGAATGAGGGACGTGTAAATACCGTATTGGAAAAATACGAAGAAATGCTCCATGCAGGCTTAAATCCTGCGCAAGTTGTCATTATAGATGCCAAAGAAAAGGCTTCTGCCAGTACATACCAGCCAGGTTAATTATGTACCCGAACAGAAATATAAGGAGGGCATAGCATGCTACCATCCATACTTGCAAAACAATTGCAGAAAGGCATCGGTGATTACATAGAGACCACATTCCCGATGACGAATGAGCCATTCCGTGGTTCTCTGCAAAATATGTTGAAGACAAAGGGGTCTGTTTATCATGAACCCTATGTTGCGGTACGTCTACCGTTCCGTGTTATGGATGAGATGCCGTCTTGCTTTGAAGCAATACATCCCGAGCATCTGCCTTATGTACACCAGCAACGTGCTTTTGACCGGTTAACTGGGAATGATGGTAGATCCACGTTAATCGCCACCGGCACAGGTTCGGGTAAAACCGAATGCTTTCTGTACCCGATTTTGGAATACTGCTATAAGCATAGTGGTGAACCGGGTATCAAGGCACTAATTATCTATCCAATGAATGCACTGGCAACCGACCAGGCTAAGCGGATTGCGAAACTGATTTATAATAGTCTGGAATTGAAGAATAATGTCACTGCCGGTATGTTTGTCGGTGGTCGGGAGAAAACACCAAGCACCAGAATGAGCGAAACAAATGTAATCACTGACCATGAAACAATGCGGAACCGAGCACCGGATATCCTGCTTACCAATTATAAGATGCTCGACTATCTGCTTGTTCGCCCAAAAGACGCTGCGCTGTGGAAGGACAACACCCCGGAAACTCTGAAGTATATTGCCGTGGACGAACTGCATACCTTTGACGGCGCGCAGGGTACCGACCTTGCCTGTTTGCTTCGCCGATTGAAATCTCGCTTGTGGACACCGGGCGGATATCTCTGCTGCATTGGCACCTCTGCTACGATGGGTTCCAAGGATAACTCCAAGAACATAGTAACCTATGCTTCCGAAATATTTGGCGAACCCTTTGAGGAAGATGCCGTTATTACGGAAGATCGTCTGACACCGGACGAATTCTTTTCTGATAAAGACATTACCGATTTTACCATGCCCACTGCCGAGCAAGTGATCGAGCTGAACAAGCTTACAGAACAGGACGATGAGGCCTCTTACCTTGAATGCGCTGTTAAGGCCTGGCTTGCTCCTTTCAATGAGGATATTGTTACTGATGAAGGACGCATTGCCCTTGGAGAGCATTTGATGCACCACAGCTTTATGCAATCGGTTGTTTCTCTAATGGGCAGCAACTATTGTCAAGTCTCTCATATTATTGAAGAATTACGGGTCAATTATCCCGATTTAGATGCCTTGGACGAAAGTAGAGCTGCGGTGAATGCGTTGTTCGCCTTAATTTCCCATGCCCGAATTGGTAGCGTGGGACATCTGCGTCCGTTCTTGAATGTACAGGTTCAGCTTTGGATTCGCGAGCTACGCCGTTTGGTTGCAAAAGTATCACCCAAGGATGTGACTTATTCCATTGCGTATGATTTGAATACCCAGCAGGCAAAACAATATCTGCCTGTAGTAAACTGCCGTGACTGCGGAGTGACGGGTTGGGTTTCTATTCTAAATGAGCGTATGAATGCAACTATCATCAATCTGGAAGCATTCTACAACCTCTATTTTAAGACGGATGACAAAGTCATTATGCTCTTCCCGTATTCCCATGATAATGCACCGAGAGGGCTTGTCAAAGCCAAACTCTGCCCGAATTGCCTACAAGTGAAGCTCGGTGAGGACAGAGATAACGGATGCAAAAACTGTGGTTCTGATATGGTGGAGGTACTTGTGCCGAGTCCAAACTTGACTACTGGTTCGAAGAGTCATAAGCAGTTTGTATGCTCATTCTGCGGTAGCCGACGCGGTCTGTCTCTTATGGGCCTGCGAAGTGCAACGGAAATCAGTGCCGGCTTATCACAACTTTTCGCCTCAAAATTCAATGATGACAAGAAAACTCTGGCGTTCTCTGACAATGTCCAGGATGCTGCACATAGGGCTGGATTCTTCAACTCCCGCACTTGGAGGTTCGGGCTCCGAGGTGCTATGCAAAAATATGTGCTAAGTGGCGGTGCCGGTCAGAATCTGAAAGATTTCACAAACGGCTTCCTGAAGTATTGGCATGATAATATGAGCGATGAGGAATTTGTTAGCTTCTTCATTGCTCCAAATATGACTTGGATGTATGCCTACGAAGACCTGGTTGGAAAGCGAAAACTAGGCAAAGATCAGAGAGCACAGAAGCTGATGCTGGATGTTGAAAAACGCTTGTCCTATGAAATCATGCTTGAATACGGCCTTACAGGCCGCATTGGCCGCACCCTTGAAAAATCTGGTTGCTCTGCTATCGCATTTGATAGCGATGAAGTACATGAGGTTGCATTCTCGGTTTTTGAACGGATACAGAACGAACTTGGTACATTAAAGGAAACCGGATTGGATAGCTTTGAGCAGATGGTTATCGGCTTTCTCAACATCATGCGCCGGAATGGTGCTTTTGATGACCAAGCCTTCAGCCGATACCTTTATGAGAACGGCAACGGTTACTTTATTTCCAATGAATGGGCCAGGTGGATGCCCGGCAGGCAGTCTGGCCGCAACACACCACGATTTATAGCGCAGCAAAGGATTGCCGGAAGGCGTAATTATAATTTTGATTCTGTATCGGACCGGAAATATACAGATTGGATTTTCTCCTGCTGCGATGACATCCTTGTAGAGTCTGGTACATTTAGCTTTATCAGTCAGATAATTCTTGAGGAATTGTTAAAGAAAAATATTATCGTCAGCATTCCTTTTTCTGCAGAGTTTTCTGTATACGGCTTGAACAAGGAGAAAGTTTTTATTACCAGTGAGGTTATACAGATGAAGTGCGACAACTGCGGTTCCGTGTATGCCGTTGCAGCAGAAAATTTAGATTTTTGGCAGCAGGCTCCTTGTGCGAGAAGTGTCTGCTTCGGAATGATTGAACAGGATGAAGGTTCTTCGCTGGACTATTACGGGAAATTGTTCAGTTCCGGTGATCTTTCCCGTATCAACGCCAGAGAACACACCGGACTTTTGGAACGAGATAATCGTGAAGCTTTGGAGATTGACTTTAAGCGAAATAAAGACACCCTTCAAGTGTGGGATCCCAACGTGCTGTCTTGTACGCCAACACTGGAATTGGGTATTGATATAGGTGATCTTTCTACAGTAATCCTTTGCAGTATTCCGCCTGCACAGCCCCAATTCCTTCAGAGAACCGGTCGTGCCGGGCGTAAGGATGGCAACGCCTTGACACTTGCAGTGGCCAATGCTCGTCCGCATGATTTATATTTTTACACAGACCCCCTTGACATGATGGAGGGCAATGTCGTTCCACCGAAAATCTTCCTCAAGGCATCTGCCGTGCTTGAGAGACAGTTTGTTGCATACTGCATGGATTCCTGGGTGAAGCGTGGTATATCAGAGAGAGCTATCCCAAAGAATGTAGGTATATGCCTTGGTAAGCTGGAAAGCCACCCAATCGATGTCTTTCCTTTCAATTTCCTTAATTATATACAGAACAACCTGACCCATCAGCTCAATTCCTTTATTCAGCTTTTTTCACAGTACCTAGATGACAATGCTACAAACGAGCTTCGCATCTTTGCCCAGGGCAACAAGCTAAAAGAAAGCCCGATGCATTTGCGTATTCTGGAAGCATTCAAAGCGTTGAAGAAGCAGCGCGATTCCTTGAAAGCAAGTATTAAACAGCTGAAATTAATGGTTAAAGAATTGGAAAGCAGGCCGAAGGATTCTTCCTATGAGGACGAAATAAAGGAATTAAAATCAGAACAAGCAGCACTGCTTAATGTCTTGCGTGAGTTAAATCGAAAGGATGTGTTCAATTTCTTGTCGGATGAAGGCTTGCTGCCAAACTATGCATTTCCGGAAGCTGGCATTATTTTGAAAGCAGTGCTATACCGCAAGGAAGAAACCGGAGTAGAAGAATCTTCCTCGACAAAGAAAAAATATACCAAGAGTGTATATGAATATAGTCGTGCTGCATCCTCTGCCATCAGCGAGTTTGCACCGAACAACAGCTTTTATGTTGATGGTCGTAAGCTGACCATAGACCAAGTTGATTTGACCTCTGCTCAAACTGCCAGATGGCGTCTTTGCCCAAACTGCGCGCATGCTCAGATTGAGGAGACAGGTAAAAACACAGCTAGCTGTCCACAATGTGAAAGTCTTTCTTGGGCTGATGCTGGACAAGTCCGAACAATGTTGAAGATTCAGATGGTCTACTCTAACATGGATTACACGAAGAGTCTCATTAACGATGAGAGTGATGATCGATCCAATGTTTTCTACTGCAAGCAGCTACTTGTGGATGTCGATGAAGATCATGATATTGCCAGCGCTTATGAGATGGACAACGAAGAATTTGTTTTCGGATATGAATTTGTAAAGAAAGCAACGCTGCGAGAAATTAATTTCGGTGAAAGCGATATAACCGGAGAGAAACTGACTGTCTCTGGTGTGGAGGAAGTCCGTAAAGGCTTCAATATCTGCAAGTACTGTGGAAAGATTCAGCCTGATCGTGGAACCCCGGTACATACTTTCTACTGCAAGACCAGAAAGATGCCGGATTTGGCCAATGATCCATATGAAGAATGTCTATTTTTGTATCGTGAATTTGCCACGGAGGTACTGCGTCTTCTGGTTCCTGCAACTACTATGGATTCTACTAATGTCAGAATGGAATCCTTCACTGCTGCCTTCATGCTTGGTATGCAGGAATACTTTGGCAATGTGGATCATCTTCGTGCTACTGTCAGCGAGGTACCGGTTCCAGAAGCCGACTACAGGAAGCAGTATCTTGTAATTTATGATTCTATCCCCGGGGGCACCGGCTATCTAAAACAGCTTATGCATGAAAAAAATGCTCTGATTGAGATTTTTGAAAAGGCATTGGCTGTACTTGAGCAGTGCTCATGTAAAGAAGATCCGCAAAAAGACGGCTGCTATCATTGTCTTTATGCATACAGGCAGAGCAAAAATATCGGCAATATCTCCAGAAGCACCGCTATACAAATCCTGAAATCAATACTCAGCGGCAAAGATAATGTGACAAGGATTGAAAAGCTCGGGAATATACCGGTCAACTCATTATTCGACAGTGAACTTGAGCGTCGATTTGTAGAGGCTATTGCTCAGATGGGTAACGAGGACAGAAAAGTCGAGATCTCCAAAGCCCTTATTCAGGATAAAGAAGGTTATATTCTTAAGGTCAATGGTTCCACTTGGGAAATTGAGCCACAGGTGCTGCTTGACGCAGCGGATGGCGTGGCTGTTACTTGTAAGCCGGACTTTATTATCCGTCCTGTCGGTGCGTCCATGAGACTGCCAGTTGCTGTGTTTACAGATGGCTTTATCTATCACAAAGACAAGGTTGCCGACGATACTCTTAAGCGGGAAGCAGTCCGTCGCAGCGGTAGATACCGTGTTTGGTCGCTCAGTTGGCGTGATGTGCAGTCTGTATTCCAAGCACAAGGTGATTATGCAACTCAGACATTGGCTGCAGAGCAGATGCCTTCCGGGAAATCTATGTACCAGCGGACTGTTAACGATGCGAAAGCAGATTTAATTAAGCCCGATAAAATGTCCACTTTTGAATTACTAATGAGATATCTCGATATTGCGAAAGCAGAGGAAATTTTTGCGACTCATGCAAGAGCTTATTCTTTATCTCTCCTTGAACCGACGAAAGCCGTTAATACCCTTGCTTTTCTTGAATGGAATACGACAATGGCAAAAGTGGCTGAAGCTACGCACTTTACCGATGATGATTATATTCAGCCAGGCACTTTCTTCGGTAAATGGACTCCTCGCAGTTCAAATGCGCATTTGTCCATGTATGCAGGAGTATTGCTGAACGATATGAAATCAAATAAAGACGCACCTGTTTCTGTATGTGCTGTTCTCGATGATCAAAAGGACGTCCGAACTGATAAATATGAGAACGAATGGAATGGCTTCTGGCAATTCTGTAATGTGATGCAGTTCGCAGAGCGGTTTATGGCTGTTTGCACCACAGGGCTTGAACAGATGGCATACATTGCTTTGCCGGTTGACCAGGCAACAGCACATTCTATCGATATTGCGCCTGCAGAAGCAGGCGATAAATGGGGTAGCATCAGAGAATTGCTGTTTGATGATGAAGCTATTGATATGGCGAGCCAGCTGCGTGATCTGGGTATAGCTGCACCAGATGAGGTAGGATATGAGTTGATTGATGCTTCCGAAGAAGTCATTGCAACAATCGAATTAGCGTGGACTGTGCAAAAAGTCGGATTTGTAACAGAAGAACAGTTTGAAGACAAAGAAAAGCTGGAAGCAATTGGCTGGAAAATATTCACTGCTTCTGATGGGATAGATTTGAAACTATTTGGAGGTGAGAACTGATGGCTCTAAATGTTAAGGTTGCTATTTCTTCTGACTTTTTAACTGCATTTGCGGTTCTGCCGCGTCAGATTCAAGGAAAAGTAACGGAGTTTATTAATAAGTTCCGAAATAATCCGCAGTCTCCTGGCATTAATTATGAAAAGCTGAAGAATGGCAGTGACAACAAGATCTGTTCTGTACGCATTGATAATACGTATAGGGGAATTGTTGTGCGCCAGGCTGAAACAGGTGTTTACCTTTTGCTATGGGTAGATCATCATGATGATGCCTATGCATGGGCAAAAAACAAAAAGTGTGAGGTCAATCCCAAGACAGGCGCAATCCAGGTTTATGATCTGATCTCTGCACCTGCTGTCAGCCCGGAAGCAGAGGCCTTCATGCTTTTCGCAGAAGTGTCAGATACTGAAATGATAGAACTCGGATTGCCAGAAGAACAGCTGTCATTTGTTCGTTCTATTAAAGATACAGAAGATTTTTATAATAAAGAAAGCAGTTTTTCGAAGGATGTATTTGAGTCGCTGTCGTGGGTTGCAGAGGGATTCCCAGTAGCTGAAGTAATCGAAATGATTGCTGCAGAGAAAGAAAAGCGTGAAGTTACCGATAGCTTGGCTGATGCGCTTGACAGTCCGGAAACCTTAAATTCTTTTGTCATAGTTGAAGGTGAAGATGAACTACGGCGTATCATGGCAGAGCCTCTTGAAAAGTGGCGTGTTTTCCTTCATCCTACGCAGCGTAAAATTGTCAACCGCACATATTCCGGTTCTGCACGTGTCCTCGGTGGTGCTGGTACAGGGAAAACCGTTGTTGCTATGCACCGTGCAAAACATCTTGCATCTGAGCTAAAGGTCAAAGAGCGCATATTATTTACAACATTTACAGCCAACCTGGCATCGGACATTAAGGAGAACCTGCGCAAAACATGCACCCTTGAAGAGATTCGAAAGATAGAAGTTATCAACCTTGATGCCTGGGTCGCTCAATTCCTGCGGGAGCATGGTTATTCTGCTGAAATTGTATACAGCGAAGGTTTGCATAATTTATGGGAAGATGCTGTTTCTATGAATGATTTGGACAGTGAATTTCCTGTAAGTTTTTACGAGGAAGAGTGGAACCGCGTGGTCATTGCCCAGGAAGCATTGACCCTTAATAAATATGTAAAAGCAAAGCGCAATGGTCGCGGTACCCGGCTGGATCGTAAAAAGCGCATACAAATCTGGAACGTGTTCGAGTCCTATCAAAATCTGATGAAGGAGCGCAAAATCAGAGATATCAATACCGCGATGTACGAGTGCCGCCTTCTGGCAGCAAAAACACCTGCAGAATCCCGCTACAAGCACATTATTGTTGATGAAGGCCAGGACTTAAGCGCAAATGCATTCAGATTACTGCGCACCATAGCCGGTGAAGAACACGCCGATGATATTTTTATCGTTGGTGATGCTCATCAGAGGATTTATAAAAATAAAGCAGCCTTGTCAAAATGCGGTATCAACATCCGCGGACGTAGTAGCATTCTTCGAATCAACTACCGAACGACGGAAGAAATCAGGAAAGCAGCTTTTGCCCTATTGAACGGTATTTCCTTTGATGATCTGGATGATTCTATGGACAATGATGACCGTTGCCAGTCGCTTACACATGGTCCGATGCCGAGCATATTGTCTTTCAAAACTGCTAATGAAGAATTTGATGCTGTGTTGGCTGAGATTAAAAGCCTTACTGCATCCGGTGTTGCTATAAAGAATATTTGTGTGGTTGCAAGGACTAATAAGTTGCTAGAAGATTATATTACGCAGTTTACCTGCAACGGGATTCGTTCATTTAAAATTAAGCGGAGCAAATCCGATGATCGCTCTTTGGACGGTATCCGTATTGCTACTATGCACCGTGTAAAAGGGCTTGAATTTCAGTATGTGTTTATTGTAGCAGCGAATAACCGCATCATACCATTAGCATCTGCTATAGACCATACGGATGCTATCAGTGAACAGGAATCCATCACTGCTGAAAAATGTCTGCTTTATGTCGCGTTGACGAGAGCGCAAAATGGCGCTTATATAAGCGGATATGGGCAGATGTCGGAATTTGTCGTTTAATGAGCCTTGGAATAGATAAATTATCTTGGTAACTAAGGGCAATAGAGAGGATTTTATACAGAGCGGTTTGTATGATTTTTTCAGAATTAACGAGGTCCTGTTCAGCTATGATCAGCCCTTGTTAGGAGGATGACTATGCTTAATTTAGGGTGGATTGATTTTTCAAAGAGCGACCGGGATATGGTTCTGAGTGTGCTACGCCAACTGACAGAGCCGGGCGCGGTGGACGAGCTTGGCATCGGATCAATAAGGGACGGCTTTTCCGATATCCTCTTTCCTGGCACCTCTACTATCCAGACGAGAGCAAAATATCTTTTCATTATACCGTATATCTGCCTGGAGCTTGAACGAGGAAAGAAGTTATTACCGCGTCAGTTTATAGAGGCGTTAGAACAAAGCGAGCTTGAACTTATTGACACCCTCGCCGTTAATGGCGCTGTGGGTGTTATCGGGCAGCGTTCTCGGCAAACGCTGAGAAGAAAGCCGTCGAGTATTTACTGGAGTGCACTGCGAACCTACGGTTTTATTTCAGAGCCGGTTACGCTATCTGAATATGCGGCGCTTTTTCACGCGCGAAAAACTGCGTCAGAGCAGGAAAAAGGACTGGGAAAGCGCAAAGCCAAACATGAGGATGATACAATCGATGACTCCGATGCTGGGATGAGCGGAGCAGCCTTTTGGCGCGTACCCGCCGCAGAAGAGAATTGGCGCGAAAGCCTAACAATTAAGTTGACTTTAGACGAAGCTACATATTTGCGTGAGCGTATCACGTCCATGCCCGGCACCCGGGACAGCCTACTTGCGTTGGTGTTACGTGAAAATCGGCTGGACTTCACCGAATATGAGGAATTCGATGATATCAATGCTATGCAAAGCATTATGCCACCTGAACTATTGAGAGATTATAAGCTTGCTCGCGATTTTTCGCGCTTCATTTTTGGCGCACAGGTCAGGTACAATGTCATTTATTCAGATGGACAAAATAAACTTGCCAATGAGTTATGGTCTCAATACAAAGAGGAACAACCGACCGTGAGCCTTGCCGATATTCAGGCACGACTCAAGCCCCGCGCCAGCGTGATGCGGTTTCTCAAGGCATATAAATCTGCAATTGATAACGAGAGCGAACTGGACAACCTTGTCATTCGCCGCGAAAAAGAACTTAAAGGTGCGGCGCGTGCAAAGCTGATGAATACAGAGCTGTATAAGTACGACGATAATAACGTAAATATGTCTTCGCTTGTTTACCGCTTGCCCAATGTTCAGCGTATCATCAAGGACATTTTCGAGAGGGAATGCAACCATGCTTAATGCACAATCAGATCGCATTGATTATAGGGAGCTGCTTTCACCACCTCCGAGTTATAAGGTGTCGTTTGCAGTCGGAACGACATATTCCCTTGACCTTGAGACACTGACAGCTGTATGCGCTATCGTTGGCCTCAATGTGGAAGCGGATACCGAGCTTACGCAGAGTCCGTTACATATGCTCGAAGCAATTCGCAGGGCAAGCGGAAAGCTGCTTATTTTCTGCCAGAGCGGTCAAATAAAGATGCCGGATAAACCCAATAAATTGCTACCACTGCTTGAAAACTGTGTGAGCGAGGTCAGCCTGCGAAACAAACGGTCGTTTCATCCCAAAACGTGGTTCTTGAAGTTTAAAGCAGACGGCTTGCCCGACAAGTACCGTCTGATTGTCATGTCCAGAAATCTCACCTTCGACCGCAGTTGGGACGTTGCACTGCGCCTTGATAGCGCAGTAAGGGGTGAAATGGTTATTGAGCAAGATGAAAGCACAGGCGAGGCAATGCGCTCATTTTTGCAATGGCTGCATAAGAACGCAAGCACACACAACAGTCAGCTCAAGAATAAAAGAAAGCTGTTGTCTAAGCTTGCAAATGAAATTGTTGATGTGGAGTGGCGTTATCTTGGCAAGGAATTTGACAGCTTCGACTTTATCCCTTACGGCATCGGTGTTTCCTCCACCGACAACCTTGGTGACAGCTTCCATAAGATGCTGGTCATATCGCCATTTTTGAGCAAAAGCGTCATTGAGGGCTTTGAAAAGAAGCGCCTTGTGAATCCTGACTGTACGCTTATTACAAGGAAATCGGAGCTATCGAAGCTAAGTACGGTGTTGCTCAAGTCATTTGATACCTACACCATTAAGGACGATGTAGTTGATGGCGAGGAGCGAATCTCTGAAACTGGAGATTTCAAGACACAGGACATCCATGCAAAGGTCTATCTCCGCACAAAATGGTTAAACAGTGAGTTATACGTGGGCTCGGCAAACGCGAGCTATAACGCTTTTTTTGGCGGCAATGTGGAGTGCATGATTGCCCTTTGGGGTAAGCAGCGGTATTTGAACGTCGATAAACTCAAGCAAGATCTGTTCGGTTCTGACGAAAAGGCGAATCCGTTTGAGAAAGTCGAGCCGAAGGAGTATGTTGCCACTAGCGACGATGCTGTTATTATTATGCTTGAAAGCACTGTGCGTGATTTTTGCGCTCTTCGAAAAACAGCAGTCGTAACGGAAAAAGAGCATTTCAATGTGACCGTGACTATGCCGCCGTTTCAAAGCGAATCCAAAATGACGTTATCTCCCCTAATGATGGTAAATCATCAGCTGTTAAGCGAGAGTATAAGTTTTACCGGCCTCGGTCTGCGCGACATCTCCGAATGGTATGTCGTCACGGCAAAGAGTCGTGGCAAAGAGGTTAGTCGGGTACTGAAAATCCAGACCACAGGGATCCCCGAAAACCGCGACTCTGCTGTGTTCAGCGAAGTTGTAAGGGATAAAAACGCATTTTTGAACTATATCGCGTTCCTATTAAGCGACGATTTCCTTGCCGCTTTTTTGGAGAGCATGAAAAAGGGCAAAGGCGATTTCCGCTTCCTAAATATGAGTTTCGATGTACCGATTTTGTACGAACGTATGTTGAAAGCTGCGGCAAACGACAAAGATAGCCTGCGTGAAATTAGAGAAATAATATCGCTTACGAATGATAATATTATTCCGCAAGACTTTCTGAAGCTGTACGAGCAGTTTGAAAAGGTGGTGAAGCAATGAGCGCGATTACACTCGCTGAAAGGGAAAAAATCATATTGTCCGAACTGAAAGACTTCCAACGCGCTACGACAGAACGTTGCTTCGACCTGTTCAGATCGGGACAGAAGCGCGTCCTCGTCGCCGATGAGGTCGGACTTGGAAAAACGCTTATCGCAAGAGGCGTAATAGCCAAGCTCGCAAACTATCACAAACAAACAGGCGACGAGCTTTTTAAGGTGCTTTATATATGCTCAAATACATCTATTGCCAACCAGAATATTCGCAAACTCAAAATATACGATAGTGTGACCGTGGACGGCGTATCTGACACAAGGTTGTCAATGCAACATCTGAAAATCTTTGAGCAGGAAAACGACTCTAAAGTTCGGGAGGGCTATATTCAACTTATCCCTCTCACCCCAGCGACCTCCTTTAACATCACAAATAGCAGCGGTCTTGCGCAGGAGCGCGCGTTGATTTTCGCAATCCTGAAGCGGCTCGATATGTTCAGCACCTCAAAAGACGAGCTTGAGGTTATCTTTGCAGATGGTATAAACGGTTTCTACACATGGGCTAAGGACTGGATAGAGCAGCGTGTCATCGACTGTGATAATGCGTCTAATGGCGTATATCTTAAAACCATATGCCATGATGTATTAACGCATTTTGACGCGAAACTGACGGAAGAACTCCTTGGCTTGTGCGAAGCGGTTCACAATAACAGATATGACGCCACGGTTGGCAGGCGGACAATCCGCAGTCTCCGCGTCCTTTTCTCACAGGTCAGTATCGGCAGGCTCAACCCCGATCTCGTCATAATGGACGAGTTTCAGCGGTTCCGTGAGTTGATTACCGCTTCGCCAGACAGTGAGATAGGTCTGCTCACCAACGCTTTTCTTAAGGGTAAGAACACGAATACCCTCCTGCTTTCCGCGACACCGTATAAATTATATCAAACCCTTGAAGAAGCAGCTGAAAGCGGCGTTGATGAACACTATCAGGAATTCTTAGAGCTTATGCGATTCCTGTTCTCAGATGAGAATAAGAACATGCAATTTGAGGAAACGTGGAGCAGTTTCTCTAACTCTCTTCGCGAGGTTACGTCCGATTTTGGAACGCTTATAAGCATCAAGAACAAAGCGGAGCAAGCGATGTACAGTGGTATCTGCCGTACAGAGCGACTCCTCGTTGGCGAGAGCGGGAGCTTCTTTGATGACAGCAAGACAAAAGCACCTCTTGACATATCCGAAACAGATGTTCAATCGTTTATGGTTGCCGAAAACCTCAGTGATACGGTTCATATTCCAGTTGAGTATGTGAAATCGTGTCCCTATTTGCTGTCTTTCATGGAACATTACAAATACAAGTCGGATATCAAGCATTTGAAGCCGAACATATCCCGTCAGGCCCGTAAGCTACTGTTCATAGATGAAAAGAAGCTACGTGAATACGAACCACTGCCTCCCAACAACGCAAGACTTGAGCGCCTTATGGATGTCTCCTTGGCAAATGGAGCAGAAAGACTGCTTTGGGTTCCGCCATCAATTCCATATTATAAGCCGGGCGGTGTTTTCAAGGGCAGGGATGGATTTTCAAAGGTGCTTGTCTTTTCAGCATGGGAAATGGTTCCGCGAATGATTGCCTGCACCCTTTCGTATGAGTGTGAGCGGCGCACAATTGGAAAACTGTACTCAGATGAGCCAGATAAACGCAATAAGGGCTATCTAATTGAAGATGACGTCTCAAGTAGTGGTTCTAAGCGGAAGGTTACCACCCGCTTCCCATATCGAAAACTCACGGAAAACAGGATTAAGCCACTTACGACTGCGAGTACGACGCTCGCCGAGTTTTACAACCCAGTAGAGCACATGGGCGAATCGCTGAGTGATATACGCAAAGGCATTAAGAAACAGATACAACCGCTACTTGACGGTATAAAGTGTGAATACGACCTCACAGAACGCGGAGCACCGGACATGGACTGGTATTGGGTTGCACCTCTGCTCTTTGACGAGTTCATGCGGTTCAACATCTGGCCTGTAAATAAGAAAATTGAGATTCCAAAGAGAAAAATGCCTTCCGATTTGGCTGACGTCCTCACGTCAATGGCAATAGCGTCACCCGCCATATGTGCGATGCGAGTTTTCAAGGGCGACCGTAGCCTTGCAGAGAGGTTTGCAAAAGAAGTCGCAGATATACTTGACAAGCCCGAGGCGATAGCTGTTATTGAACTGGCTTACGGCAAGAGTGACGATGCCCATTATAAGAATGTTCTGAAATACTGCGTGGATGGCAACTTCGCCGCCATGCTCGATGAGTACGCTCACGTCCTCAACGACAGAAATATGGAGAGCCTGTGCAATCAAATGTGCGAAGCTCTACAGGCAACAACGGCAAGTTATTCTATTGATACCTACACAAGCTTTACTGAGAATAAAAAGGCACAGATTCGTATGCGTTCACATTTCGCCGCTGGGTTTTATCAGACAAAGAGCGACGAGAAAACCTCGCAGCGGAAAGAAAATCTACGAACGGCCTTCAACGCGCCGTTTCGACCATTTGTGCTTGCCACCACATCAATAGGTCAAGAGGGTCTGGATTTCCACAACTACACCCGTAAGATAATGCACTGGAATCTGCCGCACAACCCCGTCGACCTTGAACAGCGCGAGGGGCGTATTAACCGCTATAAGTGCCTTGCAATCAGGCAGAGTTTGGCGCAGAAATATAGGGACGCTGATTTTACGAGTAATGTTTGGGATGAAGTATTCCAGTTTGCCCTTGACGCCAAAGGCGATGATGAGCCGGAGCTTGTTCCGTTCTGGTGTCTGCCGGAGGACGGCTCAGTGAAAATCGAGCGTATTATCCCGATGTACCCATACAGCAAGGATAAAGCAATATATAACCGATTGCTGAAAATCCTGTCGTTGTATCGTGTCACAATGGGTCAGGCGCGGCAGGAGGAATTACTCGAATATCTGTCCAATAACCGTAGCCCGGAGGAGCTAAAAGAGTTATTTATAAACCTGAGTCCGATTAGAAAGGAATGAACACAATGGAAAGTCTTGTTTTCTGCAAAATCTCCAGTATGAAGTATTACAAAGGCGCAAGTTGGAGTGATGTTCCCTATAACGGCGGTAGCTTCGTAAAGGAAAACGGATACGGCCATGAAGAATATAACTTCCTTGTGCGGGATATTCCTGCTGATTGGATAGACGATTCCGGCACGGTGGCGGCAAGTAAATACTGCCTTGGCTTTGTTGAAACCAAAAGTACAAACGCCAGTAAAAGTAATCAGCTTCATGTTGAAAAGATTCTTGGATTCGGAGATGCGTTCAATAAGGATCTGTGTGTGACTGGCGTTACCGTTATTTGGTGTGCCACTTCTGACCTAAATGAAACGTCGGTGGTCGGCTGGTATAAGAACGCTACGGTGTTTCGTGAGTACCAATTATTTATGGATGAGAAGAATAAAGAGCGATTTTACAATGTACTTGCTCACTCGTCTAATTGCGTTCTCCTTCCGCAAGGCACTCGACATCGGCACATATGGAGCGTACCCTCAAAGAAGTATACAAGGGCCTTTGGCTTCGGGCAATCCATGTTGTGGTATGCACAGGAGGAAAAGGCGGTGCCTTATTTGCAACGCCTAACAGACAATATCAATAGCTATATGGAGGAGAACTGGTTGCTCAAATACCCGGAAAAGTAGCAGGCCATGACTTGCATGTAAAGACGGTAAACGATTGGATTAGTTATCGATTTGAGCCTATATAACAAAAAGTAAGGGCTTTTAAAGAAGGTAAAGAAAGCGGGTGATTATTTGGGTCTTTTTGATATTGTTCCAAGCAATTTTTTCTCAGTACTAGTGTCCGGTAATCGGGAAATATATGTTGAATCACTCATGCTTTTGCACGACTTATTTAAGTTCGAGTTGAACATTAAGGTTGACGATTATATATCCTCCTTAATCTCAATTTTAGAGGATAGAGCTTATGTTATTGAGGAGGATGACGAGGAGTCCGAAAACAGTACGACGCTCAGCGGTAAAGCACGACTCATATTGAACCGATTTATCAAAACAGGCTGGGTTGACAAGGAGTTCCTTGATAGCTCATTTGTTGAGATATTGACACCTCGCAACTATGCAATTCCAGTTATGAAACTGCTCAGTGAATTAGGCGAAAATAATATTCATGAGTATAACTCACTTGTTTTTGCAACCTATTCCGGATTAAAGCAGGCAAAAACCGAACATGAGGAGCAAATGTATGAAGCTGTGCTGTCGGCGAAGGCAAACACGCAGCAACTTCAGTATGAACTACGCACGCTTTATCATGGCATTAGAGGATTCATTCGAGATATTCAAGAGCAGGGTGATGTAAACCTACTTTTACAGAACCATTTTGAAGAATACAAAAAAATGTCGGACCGAATCTATCACCCAATCAAAACAATGGACTCTATTCACCGGTATATGGCACCAATACAGAGCCTTTTGGCGGATATTTTGGCAGATGAACACTTACTACAAATGATGAGCGAGCGTGCTATGACAATTAAAAAGCACGAAGACGAGAATGAGGCAGGGCATGAAATCATCAGTGCAATTGATTATATTTTAGACACCTATCAATCGGTTGGTGGCGTTATCAACGAAATTGACCGAAAACACAGCACCTACACAAAAAGCTCGATTGAGAAAATTCAGTATTTAATGACGGCTGACCAAAGTATTAAAGGTAAATTGCTTGATTTGATGAAAGCATATGCATTCTCTGAGGATGAGAACCGCGAAAAAATTGGATTGCTATTGGAAAATAATATTCGAGTAAATCGTCAGGAATTCTTGGACGGGAAATCCATTTACCACAAAAGCGTTAGGAGCCGACGTGTGGATACAAACCCACTTCCCATTGATAAAGATGAGGGCTTCTCCGATGAGGTTATGGCTGGGATGCTGGAACAGTTAAAGAAGGGATACCCGATAGCGAGAGTTCGCGCTTATGTGGACGGGCTATTCCCTGATGGCGTAAAAGAAATACATAGTAGCGATATTCACTTTGATGATGATTCTGAGTTCATCCTTTTTATGTTGGCAACTATGCGTGCAACTGATAAGGGTATGAATTATTTAATAGCTATGGAAGATGGTCGTGTTTTGTAAGATGGCTACCGAATACCCAATATGACGTTGCATAAAATGGAGGGCAAATAATATGTGGAACGAAAAATATGAGGCACTCTCGACTTACGAAAAAGGTGAGTTTCGAAGACTTTCAAATTATTTGCTATCCCACACCTATATGGTGCGCTATGAGTACCAGCCCTCCCAGCAAATGACATTGCCGAATGCGGACTATAATATGTCGGCTCGTTTATTTTCTGTATTGCATGATTATTTTTCAGTATCCGGCTGGCAATTAGAGAAGGATGATAACTACGGAATTTTATCCCTTATCAATATCTATGACCACAATCGGCTTAGGATTGACAGATTCACAACACTTTTTCTGTATACCTGCAGACTGATTTATGAAGAAAATCGTGAGAATACGGGAAATTTTCATACAGTAAAAACAGATACGCAAACAGTGGTAGAGAAAATGCGCACCTTGGGAATCATAGGCAGAGGAAAAACGACACAAAAAGAGCGCATTGATGCGCAGCGCACATTGGCACATTACAATGTGATTCAAAAAATGGAATCTGCGGCATGGAGCAATGATGGCAACCAACTGCTAATACTACCTTCTATCTTGTCGATGGTCTCCAATCAAGGTATCAATGATATGATAGCACAGCTTGAAGAAATGAAAACAGAGATTTCAGTAGATGAAGCACTCTTCGACGAGGTGGCAGAATGAAAAGATTAAACAAACTTCTGCTTATACACTGGCATTACTTCACCCATGAGGTGATAGAATTTGACATGCTCAACTTCCTAACTGGAAAAAACGCTTCTGGTAAATCCACTATTATTGACGCCATCCAGCTTGTTTTACTCGGCGATACAAGCGGTAACTTCTTTAATAAAGCAGCAAATGGCCGAGGCAATCGCACGCTAATGGGATACCTAAAAGGCGAGCTTGGTGATGACGAGGAGTCTGGATTTAAGTATTTGCGAAATGGCAGATTTACGAGCTACATTGCATTGGAATTTTTAGATGAAGAAAAGAAAAAATCCTTTACCGCAGGTTGTTGCTTTGATGTCTATTCGGAAAACGATATGAAAAAGCTTTTCTTTCTCTATGATGGTCCAATCCCTAATAACGAATTCGTTTCAAATGAAGTTCCCGTGGATATTATTGCGCTAAGAGCATTTATTAAGGAAAACTATTCAGGACATTGTGCAACTGATGTAGGCAGAACCTTTGCAGAAACACTACGTGGTAAAATGGGCGGCTTGCGAGAAAAATTTGGCTCTTTGTTCAAAAAGGCGGTTTCGTTCAATCCGAATGTAGAGATTCAGCAGTTCATTTCAGAATTCGTATGTGATGTTCAGCAGACGGTTGACATCAGTCAAATGCAGGATAATATTCGAAGCTATAAAAGACTTGAAGAAGAAGCTGATGTTCTAAAACAAAAAATCTCTCTACTCGAGCAAATCATTACAACTCATCAAAGCTTCGAGCGTGCCAAGCAGGATGAGCAGATGTATACTTATCTCATTTCACGTGCAAAAACTGAAATGAAGAGTAGCGAGCTTTGTGCCGCTGAAGCGAAAAGCAAGAATCTTACACAACAGTTAGTCGAAATTGAAGAAACCATTCTTGCTACCTCCGTAAGACTTGAGGCGCTACAAAATGAACGTAATGAATTGCAAGCACGGTTACTCAACGATGAGCAGGCGCAGGCGCTGCAACTAATTGAAACACAAATCGCAGAGAAAACAGCCCGAATTGAAGCTCTGTGTAAAGATTATGAAAAAACAGTTTCTCTTATTTCAAGTTGCATTTCAAGCTGGAACACGAATATTGGAGCTATGCTTTCAAAGACGGACATTCCCAATGGCACCATTTTTGACCCACTGCTCATTTCAAGAATCAATGACATATGCGGGGAAGGGCGTAGATTCTTAGCACAGCTTCAAGACATTCGAGAGCTTGATGAGAACAGCATAATGAAAGCAGGTAAGGACGGCTTATCTGAGTATATCAAGCGGGCAAAACAAATCACTGAGCACTCCATTGCACTAAAGGAGCGTATTGCGGTAGAACAATCTCGTTTGGGCGGTTCCAGAAAATCCCTACAAGAGGAACAACAGTCACTCGAAGGTGGTATTTACCGTTTTCCGCAGGATGCAATTGACCTTAAGGAAGCAATATCCTCTCGTCTACGTACAAGCATCGGCGCAGATGTGAAGGTACTCATTGTAGCTGAGGCTGCTGAAATCAAAAATGACCGTTGGCGCAATGCAATCGAAGGTTACCTGAATTCGCAAAAGTACTATATTATTGTGCCCCCAGAGCATTTTGGTATCGCTTTGCGTGTGTTTGACTCAATAAAAAGTCAACGGGCACTGTATGGAACGGGGATAGTGGATATTGAAAAACTCAAACGAAAAAATCCGACCATTGACCCCAGCAGTCTTGTGGAAGAAATTGAGACTGACGATGCAAATGTGCGTGTGTTTTTGGATTTTACGCTCGGATGGGTACACAAAAGCGACCGTGTAGGCGACTTGCGCAGATATAGGACAGCGGTGACTGATGATGGTATGCTCTATCAAAATTATGTTGTTCGGGCAATGAATCCAAATCGTTGGGCAAAGCCTGCAATTGGACAAGGCGCTATTCTCAAACGCCTTGAAGCTGTCAAAGCTGAAATTGCAGTCTTGCTCGAACAAGTTTCATTATGCGCATCCATAAAGATCGGATTGCAATACTGTGGAGATATGCATTCCCTTAGTCCCACAGAAATAAGTCAAGCGATTGTGGCCGCAAAAGCTATGTCGGAGGTGCCAACCCTCCAAGGTGATGTTCTGTCGCTTAAAAAGAGTAAAGATGCGATTGACCAAAGCGCAATCAACGCACTACAAGAACGTATTGATACGCTGGATGTTACTCTACAGCAGTACATTTCACAGAAGACCACTCTGTTATTGATACAATGTTCGTATCTGAAACAGAGTGGTTTTTCTATGCGAAAAGCCTGTAAAACAGCCACTTTACTGTTTCAAATTTTTTTGAATGAGCTATTGCATTCTATATACATTATACCAAATCGCTTACGCGATAGCTACCGTTATCCTGCAGTTTTTTAGTATGTCACTCACTGCTGTGTTGATATATTTCCCTTCTTTGACACATCATAAAAAGATAATACTTTGCAGGACCTTGCCATTGCAGGGTTTTTTTATTGTAAAAAATAAATTTTATTTATGAGCTAATTGCGATGTCCGCGAACATAGTAAGGCTAAAGGTTTGGAGGTAGACA
>ENA-UOOM01000652-UOOM01000652.1-fermentation-metagenome-genome-assembly--contig:-NODE-652-length-38079-cov-9.936172_pt1 | contig 38079 bp, 36 predicted proteins | sample MGYA00245781_ERZ724031 | MGnify/ENA primary metagenome ERZ724031 (study PRJEB28704, sample SAMN03018317) | fermentation metagenome | biome: anthropogenic terrestrial biome; feature: soil; material... | reverse complement strand
GACGACAACCTAACATGAATGTCGGTACTCCTTCAAATGCAAATACAGGCACGCAACCGACCGGTAATATGGGACGACAACCTAACATGAACATCGGTACTCCTTCAAATGCAAATACAAGCACGCAGCCGACTAGTAATATAGGAACTCCTCCAAATGCAAATATAGGTTGGCAGCCAACTGGCAATATGGGGCGACAACCTAACATGAATATCGGTACTTCTCCAAATACAGGCAGACAACCGACTGGTAATATGGGGCGACAACCGACTATGAACACGGCAACTCCTCCAAACATAAGTACAGACAGGCAACCTGCTGCAGAAACAGCAGACAATATACCGACAATGGAAACCCCTGAGGAACTTCCTCCAGGAGTAAACAGCACAACAATTGCAGGGGCGGAACCTAAGACAACGCAGTCCTCCTTTTCCGAATCTCAACCCCAAGATTTGGAAAATGTGCAAAAAATCCAGCGTTCAGACCTTTCCATTCTCCCACGCAAATATTGGAACATTGCCAACAACAGTTTTCTGATGCATGGATATCACAATTATCATCATCTGATGCTTGTGGAGTCGAACGGTCACTACTGGCTTGGAGTTCCGGGGGTCTTCAGTCCCCGGGAAGCACGGGCGGCAGAATTGTTCGGGTTCCCCCAGTTCACCAAGTCTCATGTTAAGCGGCTGACTCTGAGCGATGATGAGAGAGATGATTCTGAGGAGTTCGGACACTGGTGCCGTTATATGATGTAGATCAGTAACCATTCAGCTGGGCCAGCCCGTCCTGTTTACAGTATAAAAAACCCTATAAGATAGAAGCAACTAAATTCGAAAGAACTTTCCATGTTCGCTTTCTACCTTATAGGGCTTTTTCTATTTAGATATCAATCCTTCACTCTGCAAAAATTCTTTTGCCACTTCCCTGGGAGTCCTCTGGAGCTGGTCTACCTGATAATTAAGGTCTGTCATAACCTCATCTGTAAGGTGTTCGCCCAGTTCTTCCAGCAATGGTACGATTTCAGGATATTCCCTTAAAGCCTCCGACCGTATGATCGGTATAGCATAATAAGGAGGAAAATAATTCTGGTCATCTTTCAGCACTTTTAAAGAAAACTTTTTGATAAGCCCGTCCGTTGCATATGCATCGATAACATCCACTTCCTTATTTGACAAGGCGGTGTAACGGGGTGCTCCATCAAATGTGAGAACATCGCCAAACTGAAAGCCGTACTTTTCCTGCAGTCCTTCCAGACCGTCATCTCTGTTTACAAATTCATATGTCATCCCGGCTTTCATTTGACCCGCCGCATTTTTCAGATCACTGATAGATTCAAGCCCATATTTATCGGCCGTTTCCTGGCTCACTCCCAGGACAAAGGTGTTATTGAACTTCATCTGTTTAAGAACTTCAATATTGTACTTATCTTTAAACTCAGTTTTTACTGTCTGATATACCTTGTCCATATCACTGATCCCCGGATGTTTAAAAAAGTCTCCGTAGGCCGTACCGGTATATTCCACATACATATCAATATCACCGTTTTTGATAGCCTCAAAACAAATTTGAGTGCCACCCAAGTCAACTTTTCTGTTTACCTCAATATCCGTATTTTCCTCAATAACATCCGCGATCATGTTCACTACTATTCCTTGCTCGGTAAAATCTTTTCCTGCCACTGTAATGGTCCGTGAATCGCCGGATGAATTGCTCACCGCGGCAAATACCATAACTGCAGCGATGGCCGCCGCTGTTGCTCCTAAAATCGTCCTCTGCCTGTTCCGTTGTTTCTTCTTATTCTCACTGCTGCCTTTTTGTAGGCTGACAGGTGTCACAAGTTTTTCTACTGTTCCAAATAAAAAATCCACAAACAATGCCAGCAGGCAGGCTGGAATGGCACCTCCAAGGATCTGATTATTATTTACTGTCCGAATACCGGAAAATACCAGAAAGCCTAATCCATCAGCCCCAATAAATGATGCCATAGTCATTAGTCCCACTGCTGTTACGGAAGCCACCCGCACACCAGCCATGATAATCGGAAGAGCCAAAGGTATTTGTACTTTTGTCAGCACCTGAAAGGGTGTCAGACCAATCCCCTTGGCCGCCTCAAGAGTCTCTGCGTTGATATTTTCGATTCCGGTATATGTGTTTTTTATTATAGGGAGCAATGAATACAGTACAACCGCAACAACCGCCGGCACTGAACCTATTCCCAAAAGTGGGATCAAAAATCCTAGCAGCGCCATACTTGGAATCGCCTGTATTACGTTAGCCACCGCAAGTACCGGTTTGCTTATTTTTTTTGCATAAGCGATGATAATTCCCAAAGGTACACCGATAAGTATTGCCAGACCTACAGAGATGGCTGTCAGCCTGATATGGTCAACCAGTAATCCTAAGATTTGGGGATAATTTTCCTGAACATATTGGATAAAACTCATTTCTCACCCTCCTCTTCATCCATGTATTGCTGGCTAAGAGTCGTTACCAGACTGCTTTTGGTGATCAACCCTGCCAGATGGTTCTCCCCGTCAACTACAGGAACAGGGGAATACTGCTCATCCGTAACAATTTTCAGTGCATCCACCATACTCTGTTCCGGCCGAAGCGTCAAAACATCACTCTCCACAAAACTTTCTGCCGGCTGCGCCTTATCTTCTACTCTTCTTAACCGGCTTGCCCGCAGAATTCCAAGGAAAATATGGCTTTGCGGATCCACAATCAATAAACTGTCCACCTTGTTCTGCCGCATTCTGTCAATACACTTTAAAACAGAGAAATTCTTCGCGGCAGTGACCGGCCGCTCAGTCATAATATCTGAAACTTTTATGAATTCCGGTGAAGACCAGATTCTGTTTTTCCCGACAAAATTAGATACAAACTCATTCTCCGGATTTTTCAGAATATTTTCCGGTGTATCATACTGGAGTATCTTTCCATCCTGCATAATACAGATTTTATCAGCAATTTTTACTGCCTCATCCATATCATGGGTAACAAAAACAATCGTCTTTTTTAATTTGGACTGAAGCTGAAGCAGCTCGTCCTGCAGATCCGAACGAGTAATCGGATCTAATGCGGAAAAAGGCTCGTCCATCAGTATAACATCTGGGTCCGTGGCAAACGCCCGGGCAACCCCCACCCTTTGCTGCTGTCCGCCGCTTAATTCCGTAGGATAACGATCCAGATATTCCTCGCTGTCAAGCCCTACCATTTCCATCAGCCGCTTTGTGTTCTTTGCTAGATCTATTGGTTTTGTTTTCTGCAGCTTTGGAATCAATTCAATATTTTCCCTTACCGTCATATGAGGAAACAAACCAGTCTGCTGGATGACGTACCCAATATTTCTTCGTAATTCAACTTCATCCATTTCTTGTATGTCTTTTCCCTCTATACGGATAACACCCGAAGTTGGCTTCACAAGGCGGTTGACCATTTTTAAAAGCGTAGTCTTCCCGCAGCCGCTCTCCCCGATAATTGTGACAAGACTTCCTTTGTCCACTTCGAAACTGATATCAGAAAGAACTTGTCTCGCTTTGTAGCTCTTTGTGATGCCTTCAAATTGAATCATAAAACACCTCCTTAGTGAAATACTGACTTATATTATATGTTTAATTTATTATATTGTCAAATCTGTGTGTGATTTTAGGAAAATAGTCTGTATTTTTTTGACTTTGCATTAGCTTATTGCAGATTTCAAATAATTTTCAGAAAAAAGTATCTATCAGGCTACTGAAAGAAGACCGGAGCTCTGCCCGTTAGAGTCCGGTCTTTTTTAGTATTAATGAAAAAACTCATAAGATTTTTTCAATATATCATCTGTGTGGTTCGTGATATCGGTATATATGGGCAACATTTTTGCATAGAATTCCACGTCCTCAGCCTTTGGTGTAAAACTGTCTTTAATCCTTACCATGTTGGCAACTGCTTCCCCAAATCCATCATAAATGCCTACTGCCACAGCCGCACATATTGCAGAGCCCAGCCCCGCTGCTCCATTTACCTCGTTTCGTACAGCTGGAATGTCAAATACATCTGCAAATATCTGCATAAATAAATCACTGTTGGATCCGCCTCCGGTAATAATAATCTTTTCCAAATTTACTCCCAGCTCATCACACATATCATTTAAATGTTTTTTCATCGTCAGAGCTACTGCCTCCAGAATAGAACGGTAAATATGGCCTCTCGTATGTCTTCCATCAAAACCAATCATAATACCTTTTTTATACATGGCATCTACCGGTGCCAGCCAATCCAGCACTGTCATCAGGCCATCCGAACCTGCCGGAGCCTTTTCTGCCTCTTGGCTGAGCAGCTCCTCTGCAGATAATCCTTTTTCTTCTGCGGCCTTTATATAGCTGTCCCCAAGAACGTCTCTGAACCAGCTGACAGTCCACATTCCTCGACGAATTCCGTTGCTGTCATAAAGATATTTATTCGGAATACAGGAAAACTTGGGCCAAACACTTTTTGTATCCCGTAAAAACTCTTTTCCTTCCATCATAGCTGCCGTATAAGTGCCGAGGGAAATGCACGCTGTTGTCTCTCCCATGCACCCTGTTCCAAGTCCTTCTACAGCCTTGTCATTGGAGGTGGCTACAACCGGAAGCCCTTCTGGGAATCCCGTTGCCTCTGCTGCTTCTTTCGTTACATATCCAAGTATATCCCCAGGCATTACCAGATCAAAAAGCATCTCTCTGGGTATTCCTACAGCCTCATAAGCAGCCGGATCATCCGACCAATTCCACTTATCAACGTCAATAGGCCACACGCCTTCATAATTTGCTACCGTATCCTTAAATTCCCCTGTAAGACGATGGGTAATATAGCCGGAAGATGCAACAATATACTTCACATCAGGGTTCGTGTGCTCATAAGGCTTTGCCACGCGCACATCCATCCAGCTTAAAGCCGGCTGTGCCAACGTTCCGTCTTCTTTTAGATAGGCTCGACAATAGCGGATTGTACACAGGCCTATACTTACGATATCTTTTACATCTCCTTTAAAGTTGCACATGCATTTCTTTGCCGCTATGCAGATTGCTTCCCACCAGTCATCCCCTGGATGTTCTACAAGGCCGGGTTGCGGCAGGTTGTAAGGCTGCAACGCGTGTTTTCCCTCGCACACAATATTGCCCCTTGTATCAAATATTAAAATCTTGGCGCTCTGGGAACCCTCGTCAATGCCGATTATATATTTCTCGCTCATTGGATTAAACCTCTTTCTTTTGTTTTCTAAATATCGGACATCTGTAAAGTTATCGCACGAGATATCCCCCATCCACAACTAGTAAAGTACCGTTTACATAGTCTGCAGCATGGCTTGCAAGAAATACTGTGGCACCCATGAGATCCTGTTTTTGTCCCCAGCGGTCCGCCGGAATGTGATCCTTAATCTTGTTATATTTCTCGTCGTTCGCGCTTCCTGTTCCTGAAGTCATCGCCGTCTGGAAATATCCCGGAGCAATGCCATTTACAGTTATTCCATGTTTTCCCAATTCATCTGCATAAGCTTTTGTAAGACCCATCAGGCCTGCCTTCATAGCTGCATATGCAGGAGAGCCAAGTCCACCCAGGAAGGAGAACAAAGAACAAATATTGATAATCTTTCCGCTTCTTTGAGGAATCATATATTTTGCAACTGCATGGCTAAGATCAAATGCTCCCGTCAGGTTAATTGCGATCATCGGATCCCATTGTTCTCTTCCAAAATCAAGGACATCCGCAATATTGCAGATTCCCGCACAGTTTATCAGAATATCAATCTGTCCATATGTTTCTACACATTTTTCAGCAATTTTATCACACATGCCGTCCTCTGTAATATCACCTTGCATAAACGTATATTTTACTCCACAATTTTCAATTAATTTCTGTGTTGTTCCATCATCATCGACAAACGCAAACGCAAAAATATTAGCCCCGGCTTTTGCCAGCGCCAGTGCGAAAGCCTGTCCCAATCCACTGTTTCCTCCTGTTACAATTGCATTTTTCCCTCTAAGTGAAAAAAAATCCATTGAAAAATCGTTGATGTCAAAGCTCATTTTTCTACCTCCATGTACTTTTATAATATGTTCAAAAAGCGCCCTCACATTCCGCCTTATGCAGCAATTGTGTAGCGAAGTATGATTTAAGGAACAAAAAAAGAGTAACTTTTACCCGCATTCCACGGGTAAAAGTCACTCTCTCTTTCGCTCTTTTAGTAACTATAGACATTATACCCCCCCATAATAGGGTTTGTCAATATCGTGATTATACTTAAAGTCATCCTTTAATTTTTATACATATTGCACAACATACTAGCAGTTCCAGATTCCCCGGTTCGTAGTAGACACGGCAAACGCACCCGCTTTAAGCGCTCCCATCACATCCTCCTTGTCCATAATCAGTCCACTTGCTACCACAGGTTTATCAATTTCTTCCAGAAGATATCCTATGATCTTTGTAAGCCCTGCTGGAAGAAACTCCACCACATCCGGGTCACAGCTCTTCACATGCTTTACGATGTTCGCATATGTCAGAGCGTCCATCATATAAAACCTCTGTATCGTAAACATTCCCAGTTCCTTGGCATGCTTAATCAGCATTGGTTTCATACTGATGATTCCGTCCGCTTTTGTGTGCTTTTGTATAAAGTCAACACTAATCTCCTTAGTAGATAACCCTGAAATCAAGTCTACATGAACAACTGCCATCTTTCCCATGGCTTTTACACTATCCACAATATCTGCAATTGTGCAGATATCCCCGTAAATGATATACACAATATCACATTCTGCGTCTTTGCAGCTCATGAGCCACTCATCATTTTTAATTGCAGGAATTACCGGAGAGCTTGCCGTTGCTTCCATAAAGTATTCTATGGTCAATGCCATTAATATTACTCCTTTCTACTACTCAAATGATTTACATTTAAGTCTCTCTATCATCTTTGGAACAATCTCATACAAATCCCCACACACAGGATAGTGGGCTATTTCAAATATTCTGGATCTTGAATCTGTATTGATTGCAATAATATTTTTTGTCTGCTTTATGCCCGCCATAAACTGTACCGTTCCGGATACACCACAAGTTATCATATACTGTGGGCTGACCGTATTTCCAGACAATCCAATCTGTTCACCCGGAGACATCCAGCCCTTTTCCACTAACGCTCTACTAGATGCCAAACCGCCGCCAAGAAGCTTTGCAAGTTCACGCAGCATTTCAAGATCTCCCTTTTTTCTCACTCCTCTTCCTGCAACCACAAGTATCTTCTGATCAGTAATGCTGTCCCCTCTTTCTGTCTCCTTCATCCCCAGAATCCTTACTCTCTCATCCGTCACATTCATCCTTCTCCTCACCACCGCCATTTTCTGAAAGTGTCCTGCCGTGACAGGCTCCATGATTCCGGCCCTTACTGTGGCGAACTGAGGCCTGCTCTGGGCTGTCAGAATGCTGGCCATCACATTTCCCCCAAACGCCGGTCTTATTTGTATCAAGTTTCCTTCTTCATCTATTTCAAGAGATGTGCAATCCGCCGTAAGTCCACTTTCAAAAGCAACTGCCAGTCTCGGTGCAAGAGCTCGTCCCTCATGAGTACCGCCAATAAGAACAATGGCAGGCTTTAGCATTTCTATGCATCCTGTTATAATCTTTTCATAAACCACAGGGGTATATTCGTCCTCCGTCTCAAACAAATAAAGCTGTTCTAGAGGACAGTCCGCAAGCTGCCCGGACACATCATCAAGCCTGGCACCTGCCGCTGCTGCATAGACAGAGGTCTTTAGTTTTTCTGCAAGCCGCCAGGCTTCCCCGATTAGTTCGCGCCCCACCGGATGTACCTTTCCCTTTCTGCATTCCACATACACAAGGATTCCTGACCACTCCTCAATATTTGCTTTTTTCACATCCGTTCCCCTTTCAGATTAAAATAAATTCACATCGCTAAGCTGAGACAAAATATATTCTGCAGCCTTATCCCCGTCGAAAGTTACCGGTTCCTGATGTTTTGTCCGAGGGGGAGGAAAAATTTTACGTACCTTTGTGGCAGAGCCGGACAGTCCGTAATGTTTCTTATCCTGATCTTCCAAGTCCTCTATTGTCAACACATGTACTGTCTTTTTCTTTCCGCTGATCTTTAACTTCAAAGAAGGCATTCTGGGTATGAAAAAATCCTTTTCCACCGATACCAGACAAGGCAGACTCATAGAAGCGGTAACAGTACTGTTCTCCATATTATACCTGACATTTATTTCTTTATGGGATATATTTATGACCTCCGTGACCCAATTTGCATGAGGAATATCCATCCATCTAGCAAGCCCGCCACTTACCTGGGCCGTGTCTCCATCCGTAGTCTGTTTTCCGCATAAGATAAGGTCAAAATCTCCAACCGCCCTGATCGCCTGCATCAATGTATAAGATGTGGCAAGCACATCAGCCCCCGCAAATGCCTTATCACAAATAAGCCAGCCTTCATCTGCCCCCATGGCAAATGCTTCTCGTAATACGCTCTCTGCCTTTGACGGTCCCATCGTAAACACATGGATACTGGCATCTATACTTTCTTTCATTCTCAGTGCTGCTTCCAGTGCAGCTAAATCATATACATTCACAATAGCTTCCATACCGGCACGCAGAAGAACCCCTGTTTTGGGGTCCATATTTCCTTCTGAAACCGCCGGTACCTGCTTCATGCAAACCGCAATTTTCATACTTGACCCGCTTTCTCTGGGAAAATGTTTCCCCGGTTCCATATATTTTCCTTATCAAACTCTGACTTGAGTTCCCGGCACAGCTCAATATATTGTCCCGATATCAAATCCCCCAATATTCTCTGTTTTAACTTTCCAATTCCATGCTCTCCCACAATTTCTCCATGTTGCTCGTTTACTTCTGCTGCCCATTTTCTGATTAGACCTATTCCCTTTTCATAATCTCCATAACACTCCGGCAGTATATTCACATGAAGATGGTTTTCCAGAGCATGCCCGAAAACGCATCCCTTTAGACCTGCATCATCCAATTCTTCCTGAATATCTGCAAGAACACGGGAGAAAGTAAGATTTGAAACAATCATGTCTGTCCCAAGCTTTGTAATTCTTTTATCATCTCTGCGCACCTTCTCTATATAAAGATTAGAGGTCTCGGCGGCCCCGTGGCGAAATGCACGCAGTTTCTCCACATCTGTCTCGCCTGATACCGCCCAAGCTTCGTCCGGGTCACTGTTACAAATTATGGCAGATTCCATCAGAGATTCGGCGAGTTCTTCAATCCCTTCTTCCTCGCCGTGGATTTCTATATACACCATACCTGCCCGGTTTTCATCTATATTGGGAAGTTCTTTTATCTTTGTCATAGTGCCCTTATGTGACTCAATCAGGCTAATCGACTCTCTGTCGATATATTCCGCTGCGGCCACCGCAGCATTTTTACTCTTTGGCAAATCCCGTTTTAAAGTGTCTACGAACTTTCCTGCATCTTCTGCTTGTTCAAAGAAAAAAGCAATACCCCATATACTCTCAGGTTTCGGTATCAGTTTCAGTGTTAACTCGCTGATTACTCCTGTGATGCCTTCTTTACCCAATACCGCATCCAGCATTTCTATACTTTTCCCCGACGGCAATGTAAATTTTTTCCCTCTCTCAATAAAATGGGCCTGACCCTTGCTGTCTATTATCCTCAATGCTTCAATATAATCCCGGCTGTCCCCATAAAGCAAACGGCTGATACCCTGAGCATTAGAAGCTGCAACGCCACCCACTGTGGCGGAGGTCTCCGTAGGGTCTGGTGGCCAAAACAAAAGATTTTTCCGAAATGTTGCATTAATTTCCTTCCTCAGGTCCATCAAATTAATACCGGGCTCTACAACTATAAGCCCGTTTCCGCCTTCCAAAAGGCAACCATCTTTCATTTGATTCATGTGAGAAAGATTCATAATATGTCCGCCTTCCGGAACCCCGGCCCCTGTAATTCCTGTTTTTCCTCCTTGAATTGTAATTGGTATATGCTTTTCCCCAAGCTCTTTGATTACTTCCCGTATCTCTTCTTCGTTCTTTGGGAAAGAAATACTCTGTGCATAGCCGGAAAATTTAGACTCATCAATAATAAATTCTTCATATTGTTCCTTCATTGGATAAATCAGCTGTCTCATAAGATGTACTCCTATCGTTTAATTCTCTGCCAGTTGTCTGAATGCTTTTATCACAGTTTCGTAATCATCTGCAATCACAACATCCGCCTTCTTCATAATTGGCGCCTTTTCGTCTGTGTTGATAGCTACAATAAATTTACTCTTTTCAATACCCGCGAAAAATGCCGCTGCGCCGGACACACCAGCCGTAATACAGATTTCCGGATGTATCATTGCACCGGACACACCAATTAACTTGCTCATAGGCGACCACGCATTCATAGCAACAGGACGGCTGACACCCTGTTCTCCGCCAAGAGCTTTTGCCGTTTCCTCTAAAAACTTCACGTTTTCTTTGCTCTTTACTCCTCTGCCAGCTGCGATTACAAATTTGGCACTTTCCAGTCCGTCTGTTGTCTCCTCTTCTCTTATCTCCCTGGTAACCACAAAATCACTGTCTGCCCGACACGGAATTTCTTTTAAAGTGCAAAAATTCTTTTTATCTACCTTTTTACGCTCCATTCCCTTTGCCAGAGAAATGCAGAAGGGGCCCTTTTTCATTTGGAACATTCCCTCCATATGGTTTGAGTATACCATCTTTTTAACCATCAGGTTTTCCGTGATTTCTAAGCTGTGTACAGCTGCAACTGAACTTCCGTTTACCCTTTCGGCCAGTCTTACCGCCAATTCTGTCCCGCAGGGTCCGCTTCCGAAAATATACAGGTCATCCTCCGACGTTTCCTGGCATAGTCCCTCCAGAAGCACCTGTGGGGAGTAATCCTTCCTTATTGCCGAGCCTTCAGAACCCAGAATATAAGCTTCTCCTTCTTCAAAGTGCTCCAGAAATGCCTCTTTAAATGCATTGAACTCTTCTATTTGCCGACACACATTCTTTGAATATCCATCTACCACAAAATGATACTTCATTTTCTTACAAGATAAACCATCAGACTCGCTGCAGGGGCCGACCAGCTCATTTGTCATAGAAAATGCAGCACATGTCTCACTGGGGGTACTCTCCGGTGTATCTGTCAGGTTTTTCAGTTTCTCCTTCAGATAAGTTTCATACAAAACTTGTGCTTTTTCCTCTGGGGTATCTCCTGTAATCACCACCGTGTCCCTCTTACTATCCTGAGGTTCCAGTCCCACAAGCTTTACATTCTGTTCTCTTCCTGAAATTTCAAGCTTTTCAGAGGTAATGTGCTCAATAGGCTTCTTCCCAAGCCTCATCTTCTCTTTCAGCGTGGGGACTCTTAAATATGAACATACTGCGTTCTCCACAGCAAGTACACAAGGTGTTTTTACAACCTGAATTATAGTCCTTCCATGTTCCTCAGCCACTACTTTTATATGGTTTTCATCTACTGGGAACATGTCCTTCACCTGGATAATACAGGGCCAAGCTAGCTTTTCCGCCACAAGCAGAGGGGTTTTCATATTGCTTCCATCTGAACTCTGTGTACCCATTACGATCAGATCCTGTGGTGCCTTTTCCGACACATACTCTGTTATAGCCTCTGCTATAGCCTCGGGGCAAAAGCTTAGGTCTTCTTCTGTTTCCACACGTGTTGCATTGGAAAATCCCAATGCATACAGCGTTTTCAAGAAATTCTCATCGCGGCGCCTTCCTACTGTCAGTACGTTTAGCTCATACACGACATCAAAGCCTTCTGATAAATCAGAAAGCTTCAACATCATTTCTAATGCTCCTTCATCAAAACAGTTCCATAACAATTTCCCATAACTGGTATCCACTTGAAGCTGGTCATCTGCTACCCAGTCCCCATCAGCGATTGATTCTAAATCTGGAACCACCTTAAAACAATTTAATATCTTCATAAGCTATTTCCTGAGTGGAATCAGTGTTCCCATGTTCATGATGCCATTCGGATCAAATGCTTGTTTCAGCGTCTTCAGCATATAATAAGAAGAGCCGTATTCTTGAGCTACATATTTTGCTCTTGCTTTTCCAAGTCCGTGGTGATGAACAATAGAGCCGCCGTATTTGAGAACCTGTTCGCAGATAATCTGATTGATTCTGTCATGATATTTATGAATTTCATCCTCCGGCGCACAATCCACTATATTATAATAATATACAAAATACATATTTGTGCCATTGATATAGCTATGTGAAGAATGGCCACCCATCAAGGTCATATCAGGAACCTCCTCCAGAATTCTGTCGCATGCTGTTCTGTAAATGTCATAGATATTATCCCAGCTTCCAGCCACTTCTGTTGTGATGCCGATATTATGGGTGGCTTTAATTTCTTCTATTTCCTCCGCAATCTCTTCTGGTCCCCAGTTTAATCCGCTGTACCATTTTTCAATGAGTTTTGGATTTACTTCTTCAAGTTCAGGATGCCGGGACATCATTTCCTTGATTCCCGTTTCCATTGCAGGAGTAATGTTTGCCGGACCTTCTGCCATCCAGATCAGAATTGCCTTCCCGTCTTCAAGCCATGAACTAAAGTGCTGCTGTGCATCCGCAGCATCGTAAAGTCTTGCAAAAGATGGCTTATATCCCGCAACCATCACCTCACGCAGGCAGTCAAAACCAAGCTTCATTTCCGAATCATCCAGTTTATACCCAATGTAACGGTTGTTCTCAGGCATCCATTTAAAAAGCTTTAACGTTACCTCTGTAATAAAACAAAGTGCGCCTTCGTTGCCACAGATAATATGCCTGATATCCGGACCCGCCGCGCGTCTTGGCACGTTTTTAATTTTACATATCTTCCCATTCGGAAATACTGCTTCCAGTCCTACAATCATATCCTCAATCCCGCCATACAAGGTAGAGAACTGCCCAATACTTCTCGTTGCAACAAGCCCCCCCATCTGCGCCAGAGGTTTAGATTGTGGAGAATGTCCTGTTGTATAGCCTCTCTCCCTTAACATATCATCCAGCTCTTGGAGAGGAACTCCGCACTGGCAGGTAACCTGCATATTATATTCATCTACCTTAATTACCTTATTCATGGTAGAACCGTCAATTACTACAGAATCTTTTAGAGCAGTCTCAAGCCCGCCCTCAATTGCAGAATGCCCTGTTCTGGGTACTATATTGATTTCGTTCTCATTCGCAAATTTCAGAATCTCAGATACTTCTTCGGCGCTGTTTACATATACTACTGCAGCCGGAATCGGCTGTGTGTATACTTCACATGCCTGCTCATATTTTCTGTACCTGTCAATACTACTGTCCTTTAATACCTGTTCGTCTGTTATTACCTGGTCTCTTCCAAGAATTTGTACTAAGCCTTCTACAATCTGTTCTCTTGAAATAATTGCCATAATATCGGACTCCTTTCTCACTTCACATTTTTTGATAATTCACCTAAAGCATATTTTGCCCTCTTTGTCAGAGGATTATTTTTATGAAACACTACAAAGCAGCTTTGTAACACAAAAAAAGAAAAGCAACACAATGCACAACTTCTGCCAATGTGGTTACTTTTCTCTCAAAATCTCTTTCGGTAACTAACAATAGTATAAGTCTCTCTGTTATCAATTGTCAATTGGCTATTTTGCATATTATAATTTTACTGTTTTTATGCATATTGTTCATTTTTCTTCTTTTACTCCTTTTATGATTGACTTTTTTAGACAAATATCTTATAATTCAGGTAGTTACAAGAGTGAAGAGAGACGTAACGCCGTCCATGGCATTACTTTTCTCTTTTTTTGTTACCTTAATATCAGGGGATAAAATACCTTTTGACCCCTACATCAGATATGGTACTTAAATATCATATCACAACAAATTTTAGTTGATTTGGAGGAAAACTTATGAACAAAGCTTTTATCAAAAAATATGGCACCCTTCTTCTCCTTGCGGCTGGTGCCGGAATTATTTTTCAGTTACCGTATATCCGTGAAACTTTTTATGTCCCAATTCAAAATGCAATGAATCTTTCAAATGAACAGATGGGACTGTTATCTTCCGGATACGCTGCAATGGCAACCCTTTCTTACTTTGTGGGTGGTATCATTGCCGATAAGTTCTCTGCACGAAAATTGCTTACCTTTTCTTTTATTGTAACTGGCATCCTTGGGCTGTGGTTCTCCACATTCCCGGGCTATACAGTAAGCCGTATTATTTTTATATTGATGGGTATTTCTACGATTATTACTTACTGGTCCGCTTGCATAAAGGCAACACGTATGCTGGGTACTGACGAAGAGCAGGGGCGTCTCTTTGGTCTTCAGGAGGGACTCCGCGGTGTCCTAAACGCGCTGCTTGTATTTGGTATGACGGCCGCATTTACACACTACTCCAAAGTTGCCGATGAAGTGGCGGGAGCTTCCGCCGCGATCAAGGTTTGCTCTATCGTTGTAATTATTATCGGTATCCTGAATTTTATTTTTATTGAAGATACAAAGAAAGAAGAGCATACAGAAAGTCTTGTAGACGTTACAAAGGGAATGTTCAAGGCCCTTTTGATTCCAAGAGTATGGATGCTTGTTGCAATTATTTTTACTGCATATAGTGTATATGGCTTAATCGGATATGTAAACACCTATGCAGTTAAGTTCTATGGTTTGTCCACTGCCGCAGCTGCAACGTTGGGTGGTGTACGATACTTGATTCAGGGGCTCGGCGGAATCGTGGGAGGATTCCTTGCAGATAAGGTAAAATCACGTTTCAAAGTTATTATCGGAGGATGTATTGGGCTGGCTTTATCATTTGGCCTATTCATCATATTGCCAACAACTGCTTCTTTGCTTGTTGCAATCGTTGCCAACTTCTTCCTCGGTCTGTTCTTCATCTACGCTGTAAGAAGTCAATATTTTGCTGTACATGATGATGCCGGCATCCCTCTGAATATGAGCGGACGTGTATCCGGTATCGCCTCATGCTTAGGCTACACACCTGATCTGTTTATGTATACATTGGTGGGGAGCTGGATGGATAACTATGGAAGAACCGGTTATAATATGACATGGGTTTACGCAATGGCTGCCGCAATCCTCTGTGCAGTCATCACATTTATCTTAAGCCGTATTGTAAAGAAAGAGCAAGCTGCAAAAGCATCATAAATTGCAAATACAGAAAAAACCGGGAGCATATCAAAGTGCCTCCGGTTTTCTTTTAAATCAACCCATTCATTTCCTGATACAGGCGTTTGGCATAGCTGTCTGTCATGCCGCACACGTAATCCGTCACAAGCAGCAGGCGGAGATATAATTTTTCTGCCTCGCTCTTCCCCTCTGCCTGATGCTTATATGCATTTTTGTAGTTATCAGAGATAAACGACACCACCCTGCTGTCAATGGGATCCAACATCTCATCTGTATCGTAGTACAGTACCGCATGTACCATCTTGTCCATGAGAAAGTCCAGTATCACAGATTCCGTAACTTCCATCTTATATATTGCTGTGGAAGTAAATACATAACGGTATGCAATATCGCCCAGCAAGTCCATAAGCCTGCCGCCAAAACTCCCATAAAATAAATCATGCTTAAAAGTTCCCGCCATAATCTCCTCATAGTGGGATGTAAATCCAAAAGTCGCGCAGCTGATGAGATATCCTTGTATCCGCACAATCCAGTTCTTAACTGCATAAGATTCCGGGTGGCTCACTTTTTTCTCTATTCCTCGTTCATACAAAGATTTCAACTTGTCCAATGTCTGAAAGTCCGCCTCCGGATTCTCCTTCTGCAGCTTTTCCAGTTCCCGGCTCAGCTCATGGAATGAAAGGAATCCTTTCACAAATGCGTCTTCAATATCCGCAGTTTTATAGGCCAGGTCATCTGCCGCCTCCAGAATGTAAGTCAATGGATGGCGGTTGTTTTTTGCACCGGTTGCTGTAGAAACTGCTTCAAATATATCCTGATCGGCATAATAATAGCCCATTTTCTTCTCTTTGATATTTCCTGAATGTATGCTAATTTTTGTAGAAGGAACCGGATATTTTACAATCGTGTTCAAAAGTGCATAAGTCAGGTTCATACCGTACTCGTCCACAAGATAATGTAGTTTTGTCACCAGCCGCAGTGCCTGAGCATTTCCCTCAAAATGGTAGAAATCTGCCTTCATCTGGGGTGTCAGCATCCTCTCTACGGGCTCATCTTGGTAAGTCATACATGGCAGATTTTTTATAAACCATTCCCTGATTGCATTTTCTCCAAAATGCCCAAAGGGAGGGTTTCCAATATCATGAATCAGTCCTGCACACTGAAGTATATGACAGATGTCCTCTTTCATCTTAGGAGTAAAACCAGGGTCTTTTCTGCAGTTAATAATGTTTTCTCCTATATTCTGTCCGAGAGACTTTCCCAATGAAGAGACTTCGAGTGAATGGGTAAGCCTGGTTCTGATAAAATCACTCTTATCCAGAGGAAATACCTGAGTTTTATCCTGCAGGCGCCTAAAAGAGGCGCTGCCGATGATACGATGGTAATCCTTTTCAAACTCGCTTCTCAAATCTGTTGTCTTTATTCTCCGGTTTCCTGCACCGCTCCGCATGCGCTCGGTGCAGAGTAATGTACTCCACTCCATAATTTGCCTTTCCTTAAACTAGTCAAGATAAATCGGCGGTTCATATTCTTTGCCAAGCAGAGCTTTCTTCCGCTCCTGATAACCCAGAAAAGCCCACTCTGTCATATCCGTCCATTTGTGAGTAGCCCGGTCATACACTTGAACATATCCTATTCTGGTGGGATGCATGCGGACACTGTTAGATTGATATTCCCGGCCTGTATATGGATTTACATCACCCAGCTCCCTGTCCTCCTCGGCATCGTCATGCCTGATAACCGGCTCAAAATCATCCGGCTCCGAAACAGGCACCTCGCCTTCCGATATATCCAATCCCTGTGCATCCGAAATCTCCGGCTCAGCCACATTTTCCGTCCCGGCTGCAGGCTCATCCGCCGGCTTCGGCTCACCCGCCAGACCTAACTCAGCCGCAGAGTCCTTCACCTCTTCTGCAGAATCGCCTTTCTTCCTGAGGAAAATTGCACCGGTGCGGAAGAGTCCCTTCTTTTCTTCCCCGGGCTTCTTCTGTGTGCCTATAACTGAAGCTTCGGTCTTCTGCAGCTCTTCTTTAATGTTTTCAATTGGCTTACCTTCCTGAATATTCTCTTCCAGCTGGGATAGTCCCTCATGAATCTTATAAAGTTCGCCAATCGTCATATCCCGCTCTTCCAGCGTCTGCCCTTCCAGCTCTTTCACAAAGTTTGCCGGTTCTGCGGAATTTACTGATTCTATGGATTTTACAATATCAACAGATTTTTCAGTTTCTGCGGACTCATCCTCTTTGACCTCCGGGATATCACCTGATAGAATACTTAAGTGAAACGGGCATCCCAGAATCTCTGCAATTTTGCGCATGTCCTGTTCCTGAAAATTATCTCTTCCCAGACGCTGTGTCAGATTTTGCCTTGACATCTTCTGTCCGGTACGTTTCTCAATTGTCTCTGCAAGTTCTTTGATAGTCATGCCTTTGCGGCCAAGAATAATTTTGACTTGTTCTCCAAACGTAAGATCTTCCATTATTTTCCTCCTTATTAAAACGAACTTATAACCGGTGGTTAGAAACAATATAGTTTCCTCATAAACCTATCTTTTTCCCCTTTTTTCATTTTAACAAATGCATGAAAACACGTCAAGATTGCAGCCGTTCTATTTTACACCAAGGTATTCTTCCAGGGTGATTCCTTTTTCTGTAATCTCTTTTGCCGCGTCTTTTCCTACATAGCGGTAGTGCCATGGTTCATAGGTAATGCCTGTGGTTTCCATTTTTTCTGAAGGATACCGCAGAATAAATCCATACTTATAGCAATTCTTCATCAACCACTTTGTTTCAGGCGTATCTGCCTGCTTTTCATCCAGGCCCTGATAATCCTCAGAGGTAATATCCAGAGCCAGCCCCAACGCATGTTCACTGTATCCCGGCACTGCTACAGATTTTTTCGTTTCATTGTAGGCATCCAGATAGCTCTCTCCCTGATTGACCCAATCCTGCATTGTATCGTTAAACACTGCCGTCTGATCGTCATAAGAACGGTATGCAGACAAAATATGAACATTAAGCCCTGCACCCTTTGCATCTGAGAGCATCTTTTTTGTATCCTCAGCGATTCTGGCATCCACGGAATTCTCCGAGGTAATCTCCGTGAGCTCCGGAACATACTTTGTGTCCAGGGGATGACAGTCATTCACCAGTACAAGAGCCCAGTCATCCGGCTGTTTCTCCGAAAGGCTCGCAGCTGCCTCCACTGACTTTCCCACTTCTGACTCTGTCTGAATCTGAGATTGGAGTCTTTTATTCTCCGCCTGCCATTTCTTTTCTGTCTCGGCCATAACGGTTTTCTTTTTGTCAACCGCTCTTCTTGCCGCAGCGAAAGTAATCACCGTTCCCAGCGCTGTGCCGCATACTATTCCCAGAATCAATACCTTTTTCATCCTTTTGGTAAACTTTACATTCATAACTTCAACTCCATCCGTATCCTTGAATCTATTTCTTTATCAGTGGAACAAACCGCTATCTTATAAGGTATTCCGGCATCATATTCCCGGTAATAGTATCTTTGCGGATAACAGTCCGGCTTTTTTAAAAGGATTGGCGGATCTGTCATCTGAATCTCGAAGCTTTTTGTGTCCATAGCCATTCCCTGGAGGGTTGCCTTCATAAAGCTTTCTTTGAGTACCCATAGCCGGTAAAACATATCATTCTGCGATTCTTTGTTGTGCTCTCTCAAAATCGTGTCATATTCCGAGGGGCAGAAGAACCGTCTCGCAATCTTTAGTTTTGCCCTTTTCACCGCTTCTATATCACAGCCCACCTGGGTTTTATTTCCACAGTCCATATCAATAGAACACAGCACGTAATCCCCCGAGTGTGAGAGATTAAATGCTGCCTCCTCTGCAATTCCATATTCTTTTCGTATTCTGTCCAACAATATCCAGGCACCTGTGCTCTGTGCCTTTCCTCTTCGGGACTGAAGTCTGTCGGCCTTTTCCTTCCTAAATGCCGGAAGGGCATTATAGCATGCCTGATATTTGTCTGCTTCATACAGCGGACGAATATCTAAAATCCAAGTTCTTATCATAGATAAGCTGCCTTTAACCTTTCATATAGCGTACTTCAAAAGTATCTATTGTAATTGGTTTATTGAACAAAGTTCCCTGTGCATAATCGCAGCCAAGTTCTTTCACTACATTTAACTGATCCTGTGTCTCTACTCCTGCAGCAGTTACATGGACGCCAAGCTGCCTGCACATATCAATAACAGCTCTTGCCGTAATCTGACTCCGTTTGTTTCCCACTATATTGGTGATAAGGCTGCGGTCGAGTTTCAAACCATCAAATTCCATCATAGAGAGAATCGAAAAGCTAGAATCCTTTGCACCAAAATGGTCTAACGTAACACGGATATTCCCTTTTCTGATCTTGTCACTTGTCTCGGCCAGCATGCCCTGACTCATGGATACATATGACTCAGAAAGCTCCACTTCAAGATATTCACAAGAAACATGGTATTCTTCTACAAGAGACATCATTTTCTCAATGATTCCCTCCTGCACCAGCGTTGTCTCTGAAAAATTAACAGAAACCGGAAGCATAGGCATGTCCTCCGTCTCCCAGTGTCTTAAGGTTTTGCAGACCTGCTCAAATACATACATGTCCAGATAATGTGACAGTTTGGTCTCTTCTAAGAGAGTAATATATTTTCCCGGATTCATAATCCCCAAGTCTTTATGGTGATAACGTACAATAGCCTCGGCTCCGACTACCTCTTCTGTTGTGACATCCATTTTGGGGACGAAACATACAATAAAATTCCCCTGTCTGATATCCTCCAGCAAATCTTCCTTGATAATCGGTTCATGATGCCCTTTTTTCAGATGCTTATAATACTTCTGTTTTTCCTCCTGCATCATATTCTCGGCCCGTCCTGCAAGCCTGCCTACATTGATATCCACCTTCTCCCAGGCATATCCCATAGAGACAAGCCCAAGACTAATGTTATCCAGCTTCTTATGGACTCCGTGGACATTCTTCATAAAGTCTTCGTATGATACATTTTCCATGATTACCTGATATTCATCGCCGGTCATCCTAAATACCATGGCACCTCTGAAGTATTCTTCCAGAACTTCTCCGACACGGATCACCACTTCGTCCCCATACTCACGCCCAAACTCTTTATTAAAATCCTTCAGACCGTTAATATCCAGCGATACAACTCCTACAGATTTAAGCTTGTCTTGTTCGGAGTCTGACAGATATGCTACAAAGCTGTTTCTGTTGAGCAGTCCCGTCAGATCATCATGATAACTCAGATATTCCTGCTGCTTTTGTACTTTCTGCAGCGCAATAGACTGTGAAATATATGGGATAACAGCACGCATAAGAGAAAGATCACATCCCCCTCTGTGTACACCCACTGCGGCCAGTATAGCCACCTCGCCGTCACTTAAGGGGCTGAATATGCTATAATCCTCTTCCCTCGTATCAGTAATCTCCTGTTTTATCCACTTTGGCAGCTGGTCCGCATCCAGCATCTTAAGACGGTCTCTCTGCCACGGTACATTTTCTGCGCACCACTCATAAATGGTGAGGATGTCCTCATCATCTTTTTCTATATAATAAACATATTCAGAATCATAGTAATCGCGTATTGTACTCAATATTTCATTCATAATTTCTATGATTGAACGTTGTCGATATTTTTCTCCCATGAACTTCTCTCTCCTGAGTTTTGATAGGTTTATTGTAGTATAATCTTATTTAAATTGCAAGACGCAAAAACAGCACCGCAATATGATCTGCCGGGCAGCCCGGCCGTTACGGCGCTGTTTCTTTTTAAAAACATGCATCTATTTCTTTCTCTGAGATATTCTCAGACGGTTCATTGCCCGTGCCAATGCGGCCTGTGTCTGGTAGTACTCCTGGGTGCTTTGTTTCTGTCTCAGACGTTCTTCTGCACGTTCTTTCGCTTCCTCAGCTCTGTGTACGTCAATTTCATCCGGACGTTCGGCAGTATCCACCAGGATAGTGACACGGTTATTTACAATTTCGGCAAAACCTTCGCCCAACGCAATTTCTACCCACTGACCCTCTTCATGCTCCAGCCGTGCATCGCCGACGCCCAGGGCAATCACCGCATTCTCGTGGTTTGCAAGAATCCCTATTTCCCCATCGGGGGCAGGCAAAATCAATTTTCTGCAGCGCCCTTCATAGAAGATTTTATCGCTTGCTATTATTTTCAGCCCAAATGTATCCATATGCATACACCTCTATTCTGCGGCACTCTCTGCCTTCGCTTTTTCGATGACATCATCGATTGTTCCCACATTAAAGAAAGCTGACTCTGGATACTCATCCATTTCTCCATCGATAATCATTTTAAAACCACGTATTGTTTCTTTCAGCGGCACATATTTTCCCGGAGTGCCAGTGAAGGTTTCCGCAACAAAGAATGGCTGGGATAAAAATCTCTGAATTTTTCTTGCACGGAGAACAACTGCCTTATCTTCATCTGACAACTCTTCCATACCGAGAATTGCTATAATATCCTGCAGTTCCTTATATTTCTGCAGAATCTCTGTTACCTGGTTTGCTATTTCATAGTGCTCCTCACCCACAATGTCTGCCTCTAGAATACGGGAGTTGGATTCCAGCGGATCTACTGCCGGGTAAATTCCCTGCTCTACAATCTTTCTGGACAACACAGTTGTGGCATCCAAATGGGCAAATGTCGTTGCCGGCGCAGGGTCCGTCAGGTCATCGGCCGGTACATACACAGCCTGTACAGATGTAACGGAGCCATTTTTTGTAGATGCAATACGCTCCTGCAGTTCGCCCATTTCGGTGGCTAGTGTGGGCTGGTAACCTACGGCGGAAGGCATACGTCCAAGAAGTGCCGATACCTCAGAGCCTGCCTGGGTAAAACGGAAAATATTATCGATGAACAGAAGCACATCCTGATGCTCCACATCTCTAAAATATTCTGCCATAGTCAGTCCTGTCTCTGCCACACGCATACGCGCTCCGGGGGGCTCATTCATCTGTCCAAACACCAGGGCTGTCTTTGCCAGCACTCCTGATTCCCCCATCTCTGTCCACAAGTCATTTCCCTCACGGGAACGCTCCCCGACTCCGGTGAATATAGAATATCCCCCGTGCTCTGTGGCAATATTGCGGATCAGTTCCTGAATCAACACAGTTTTGCCGACTCCGGCACCGCCGAACAAACCAATTTTACCGCCCTTGGCATACGGAGCAAGCAGGTCAATGACCTTAATCCCTGTCTCCAGTATTTCAACTACCGGACTCTGGTCCTCGAAGCTGGGGGGATCCCTGTGGATTACCCACTTTTCTCCCTCTGCCAGCGCCTCTTTGTCATCAATAGTCTCTCCTAAAACATTAAATAATCTGCCCAGTGTCTGATCTCCGACCGGTACTTTAATTCCTGCTCCGGTAGCAGTCACTTCCATATCCTTATGCAGCCCTTCACTGGCAGCAAGCATCAGGCAGCGCACCTCATTATTTCCCAGGTGCTGGGCAACCTCCATAATACATTTCTTTCCGTTATTTTCAACTTCCAGTGCATCTTTAATAAAAGGAAGATTGCCGTCCTCAAACACTACGTCAATGACAGGTCCCATAACCTGTACAATTCGTCCTTTATTCATATCAGTTCTCACTTCCTTACTGCAAAGGGGACTGTCCCTTTTGCACTCCATTTTCAGAATTGTTTTACTTTTTCCGCTTCTGTGCATTTGCACCACTGCAAACCTCTGTTATTTCCTGTGTGATTGCAGCCTGTCTTGCTCGATTGTATTGAATAGATAGCTCCTTTATAATGCTCTCCGCGCTGTCTGTCGCTGATTTCATGGCTGTCATGCGGGCATTATGCTCGCTGGCGTAAGCCTCTACCAAGCAGCCGTATATCATACCGCTCACATAATGCGGCACTATAATGTCCATGACACTTTTGGCAGACGGATAAAACACGATTTCTTCTCTGTACATATTCAACGGTAAAGTCCCGGGATTAAAGGATTCCCGCTCCAAAGGCAGAAGTTTTACTTTTTCAGCCTCAACCAGCATAGAGTTCTCCATACGGGTATAGAGAATATAGACTTCATCTAATTCGCCCGCCTGAAACTGCTCCAGGATTACAGAGGATATATTTCTGGCCCGGTGCATTGTGGGTTTCTGAACCGTGTACTGGAACTGTGATGCTATCTCCACGTCTCTTTTAGAAAAATAATGACGTCCCAGCTCACCGACAATAAATAATTTGTGTATCCCCGGCTGTTTTAGCAGTTCTTCTTCCAGCTTGATGATATTATGGTTATATGCGCCGGCAAGTCCCTTATCGGCTGTAACAACAATAGAGCCTATCTTCCGCTCATCAGGCGGTATATCCTCACGGGCATCAAAGTGAGAATGCTCCAGCTCAGGCACATGGCGCAGGATTCTGGCAATTTCCCCCTGCATTCCATAAAAATATGGCTCAGTATCTGTTAGCTTCTTCTTTGCCTGTTTCACCTTGGAGGAGGCAATCATATACATCGCATTTGTAATCTTCATCGTGTCCTTGACACTGTTTATACGAGTCTGAATTTCTTTAATATTTGCCATACTAACACCTGCTCTTCTTAAATTCCTTCGCCGTCTCCACAATCTTTTCTGTCAGTTTATCAGTAAGAACCTTTTTATCTTCAATCTCTTTTCCAATCTCCGGATGGTCTGTGTCAAAATAATGCAGCATATCCATCTGGCACTGTTTTACCTTTTTCTTTTCAACATCTGAGAATATCTTATGAGTCGCCGCACAGAGGGTAATCACCTGCTCATGCATACTCAAAGGATGACTTAATGGCTGTTTGAGGAGTTCCATCAGCCCACCGCCATATTGCAGCTGTTCTTTTGTTGCCGCATCCAAATCCGAGCTGAACTGCGTAAACACTTCCATCTCACGGTACTGGGCCAGATCAATACGAATACTTCCCGCTGCCTTCTTCATAGCTTTTGTCTGAGCCGCACCACCTACACGGGATACAGACAATCCCACATTGACCGCCGGCCTCATGCCGGAAAAGAACAAGTCACTCTCCAGGAATATCTGACCGTCTGTAATGGAAATAACATTCGTAGGAATATATGCAGATACGTCGCCTGCCTGTGTCTCAATAATAGGCAGCGCTGTAATAGAGCCGCCTCCTTTGGCCTCACTTAAGCGGCTGGAGCGCTCCAAAAGCCTGGAGTGCAGATAAAATACATCTCCGGGATAAGCTTCACGTCCCGGTGACCTTCCCAGAAGCAGGGACAATGCACGGTAGGCAACCGCATGTTTGGACAAATCATCATATACAATCAGTACATCTTTTCCCTGATACATAAAGTGTTCTGCCAATGCTGTTCCCGCATAAGGTGCAATATATTGGAGCGGTGCACAGTCACTTGCGGTGGAGGAAACCACTATGGTATAGTCCATTGCGCCATTTACCGACAAAGTATTTACCACCTTTGCCACTGTAGAAGCCTTCTGTCCGATTGCAACATAGATGCATATTACATCTTTACCTTTTTGATTGATAATCGCGTCCAACGTTATAGACGTCTTGCCTGTCTGCCTGTCCCCAATAATCAGCTCCCTTTGTCCGCGTCCTATGGGAAACATAGAATCAATAGACAAAATACCTGTTTCAAGAGGCACGGAAACTGATTTGCGGTCGACGATGCCCGGGGCCTCCTCTTCAATCGGCCGGTAATCATCTGCAGGGATTTCACCTTTCCCGTCAATGGGCGCACCCAGAGAGTTCACAACTCTTCCTATATACTTATCTCCAACCGGAACGCCGGCTTTTTTCTTTGTACGGCTTACTTTTGTGCCTTCCTTAATTCCTGTCTCATGGCCAAAAAGGATACATCCCACAGAATCCTTGCGGATATCCTGTACCATTCCCTTCAGTCCATTTTCAAAAGTCACAATTTCCCCATACATGGCGTGATCAATCCCGTAAACAGTGGCAATACCGTCGCCTACTGAGATGACAGTTCCAACTTCACTGTTCTTGCTGATTGCATCAAAATTTTCTATTTCGTTCTTCAGAATAGAAATAATTTCATCTGAATTGATTGAACTCACCTTGTTCACCTCCAGGTCAATTTTTCTTCTAATCGATTCAAGCGTCCTTTTAGACTCCAGTCGTACTCGTCACTATTTGCATATAACACAAAGCCGCCGAGCAGCTCCTTATCTTCCCTGATTTCAATATCTGCGCTGCGGACATCATATTTTTTGCAGAGGAACGCCTGCATTTGTTTTAACTGTACCTCGCTTGGAGGTTCTACACAAGTCAGTACCGCTTTCAGAATCTGCTTCTGTTCATCGCAGTATCTGTCATACGCCGTAAAAATATCCATGAGAAGGTTAATTCTCTGATACTTGCAGGTCACTTTCAGGAAATTCCTGATCTCTTCAGGGAATGTCTTATCTATCACCTTCAGCTTCTGTTCTTCCCGGATCGTCGGGTTTATAAGAGCATCATGAAGCTGAGGAACCTCGGCAAAAATTTCCCTGGTTTTTTGTACGGCTTCCTCTGGAATCTTCAGCTCATACAGCACACGCGCATATCTCACTGCCGCCTGCGGGCAGTACAAATGATTAGTCGTTGTCTGGGTCTTCATGAGCGTCACCTACTTCTTCCAGAAATTGATTATAGATTCCCTGATTTCCTTGATTCTCTGTCTTTTCGCTTACAATCTTTGTGGCCGCCGCCATAGCAAGGCCTGCAATTTCTGACTGCAGCGCTTTCTTTGTCTGCTCCTGTTCTAATTGAATATTAGATTTAGCAGAATCCAGCAAGCTTCCGGCTTTTTCATCAGCCTCAGCCACAATCCTGTCATACTCGGCTTTCGCCTGTGTCTGTGCTTTTTCCACAATCTTGACGGATTCTTCCTTGGCTCCTGCCAGGGCTGCTGTATATTCCTGCTTCATCTGTGCAGCCTCTTCCTGAGCAGCACTGGCGTTATTCAAGCCATCAGCAATCATTTTTTCACGTTTTTCCATGATATTAGTGACCGGTTTGATTAAAAACTTTTTCAACAGAAGATAGAAAACAACAAGGTTTATAATGGTAAAGAGAAGGTTGCTCACACTTAATTGTAACACCTGTCCCACCTGCCTTTCTAAGTAACTGTTATTATTTCAAAAGTAATATAATCAGCAAACCAATAATAAAACCGTAAATAGCTGTCGCCTCGGCCAGTGCACACCCCAGAATAAGGTTCTTACTAATCTTGCCCTCTGCCTCCGGCTGCCTTGCGATTGCATCCACTGCCTTTCCTGTTGCAAGGCCAATTCCAATACCTGCTCCAACACCTGTTAAAACTGCTATAGCTGCTCCAATTGCGATTGTCATAATATTAATCTCCTTTATACTGTTTTTTAATTTTTTATTCTTGTTCCTCGTTCATAAATAATGCCGTCAGGAACACAAATACATAGGCCTGTAAAAATCCGTCAAATATATCAAAATAAAAACTAAATGGTATGGGTATCAGCACCGGTGCGACCAGCTTCAAGAGCTCCATAATAACAAAGGCTCCCAGTACGTTGCCAAACAGCCGCATGCAAAGAGACAACGGGCGGATTATAATCTCCAAAATGAGAATAGGCGCCACAACGGGTACCGGCTCCGCAAAATGTTTGACCCAATGCTTCAGGCCATTTCTGTGTATTCCTGAATATTCAATTAGGAACATACTCATAATAGCCAGTGCTGCCGTTACATTTAGATCCTTTGTGGGCGGCTTAAAACCAAATAGACCTATAATATTGGAAATGCCCAGATAGAGAATCACAGTAATCAAATACGGGACATAGCGCTTATTTTCCTTGCCCATAACATCTACAAAGAAATCCTGTATCCAGCCAATTGCGGATTCCAGCACAAGCTGCTTCTTCCCGGGGTTCTCAACACGAAGATTCCGGACAAAAATGATGGAAAGCAGAATCACGACTGCCATGATAATCCAGGTGACGACTACTGACTCCGACACATCAATCCCACCAAAGACAGGAATCGTAAACACAGTTTCCACGTTCAACTCTTCCAACAAGTTCTTTGTTAAACTTTCCGTATTGCTCCCTCCCTTTCTTTTCATATTTATTTCCCTATCAGATTGTTAATATCCAATAAGATTTGCTTTCTGAACCTCTGCCGTCCAAGAAAGCCTGCATCGGGAAAGGGCATTTCTTCATAATTTACTGTATAAGCCAAAGACCCCGCAGCAAGCTGCGGGGTCTTTGACCCTCGCGGCAGTCGCCAAATGGAAATGCAAGCATTTCCGCTTGGCTCATTGCTCGCGGAAATAAAAAAGGAAATTTCGCTCTCGAAATTCCATCCCCGTGCCCCCTTTTAAGGTGTAATATCCCCAAAAGTTGCCTAAAGTTTACACCCAAACTTTTAGCTTGTCAACGATAAAAAGCGACATTTTTTACATACATAAAGGCAACATTTTTTATCCAACTTTTATGCGATTTAAAGCAATTTTTATCAATTTTCATAAAAATTTAATCTTAATTTTTAATTCTAAATCTTTCAGGGGAGCAAAAGTAACAATTGAATCCACACACCACACGTAAAGAGCAGTGTTTTTCGTTATTTTACCCATCATATTGCCCATATTTCTATATAAAATACAAAACTCTGCATATCTGGAGTATACTATTAAATGATACCAGGGTCAAAAGGCCATGCTTTTCATGCTTGCATGAAAAAGCATGACCTTGGGATCCGCAAAACATGAGAAAGTAGCCCGAGTAGGGCGGATTTCGAATGTTTTTAGGATTGCGGGAGCACAAAGTGCGAAGCAATCCGTAGGTATCTTAATATTATACGAGAGGGTTTACTATGAATAAATTTAGAATGAATACTTCTTACAAATTCAACAGCTTTTTCCTTGGCTGCGGCATTCTAATGGCCGCCAGCGAGGTGTGGAAGCAATGGTATCTGACCTTTGTCTTAAATGGCGGTTTTTATCAGTGGTGGTTTTTTCCTTTTCAGCTATGCAGTGTACCCATGTATGTTCTCGTGATTCTTCCCCGAATCAGGAACTTTCGCGCACGCAATGCCCTTCTTACTTTTCTGATGTGCTATGGACTCTTGGGGGGAATCGCTGTTTTCGCTGATACCAGCGGACTCCAGTATCCTTCGCTCTGCCTGACGGTGCATTCTTATTTGTGGCATATTATGCTTATTACCGTTGGAGTAATAGCCGGTATCACTTGTATCATAGAAAGCAGCAGCCATATTCTTAGCTGGCGCCAATCTATAGACGGCACTTTGATTTATTTTCTTTGCTGCCTTATTGCTTCCCTTATAAATCACCTTTTTGGTGCCTTCGGCAGTATCAATATGTTTTATATTAATCCTTACTACAGGATGCAGCAGATTGGATTCACTTCTCTTGTGAGATATTGTGGAAACAATCTGGCTATTTTAATTTATATTTTAGCTACGGTTTTCGGAGCTTCCATTCTTTTTTGTGTCTGGATGCTTATTTCTCATTTTTCCTGTTCTTCATGATTTGTTCTTTCTTCCCGGACAATTTTCAGGAAATCTCGGCCCTCTTTCTTTTTGCTGGGCACAAATCTTCTCACCACACTGCCTTTTCCTCTGTTTTTTACATAAAAGTATCCTATTATCGAAAATATGGCTGCACCAATAAAGTTTACCAGTAAATCTTTCATTGTGTCTATCAGGCCAATATCCAGGTAGCCGCCAAGTCCCAAGTCCTTTCCGTTAATCACCACACTGGTTATGTTGTCGATTTCCATCGGCACGTTTCTTCCCGCCGGATTAAGCATAACCGATCTGATGGTTTGGATTACAGTGTCCTTCTGCATATCGTATCCAAAAATACAGTCCATTCCAAATTCAAAGAATTCCCATATTACACCGATGGTCATAGAAAAGCAGAATGCTACAATTGCCGTAAACACCGGCGAAAGCTGAAATACCATCTTTTCGCTGCGGTTCAGTAAATCGACCATCGAAAAACCTATGGCTGCTGCAAGGAATCCATTGATAGTATGCAAGACTGTGTCCCAAAATGGATACATAAGATAAAATTCACTGATTTCCCCAAGAATTTCCGCTGCAAATATAAACACGAGAATAATAATCTCCAGAGTGGTAGGCAGCTCCACTCTCATAGTAACCTGCACAAAACTTGGGATAATCAGAAGCAGCAATGTCAATATGCATAAAAACACATTCTCATAATTTCTGTTAAAAATCTGTAAAATCATGACGGCAATTACAAGCAGCCGCAAAATGAAATAAACCAGAAATGAGCTTCTATGTTCCCTCTGCTCCATCTGGAGTGCCTTCCACATAGTACGAAAGCGGTTTGTATTCCTTTTTTTACTTTTTTTCACCTATTATCCCCTCTCATTAAAGCCAGAATATTCTGAAAATGGAGCTCAAAAGGGTCTGACCCCTTTTTTCACTTTCTGATACACGTAAGAGACTGGAAGCCCCACTACATTATAGTAGTCTCCCTCTATTTTATCTATATAGACTGCAAACTTTCCCTGGATTCCGTATGCTCCTGCCTTATCCATGGGTTCTTTGCTGTGAATGTATCTCCAGATTTCGTCATCTTCCATTTTATGCACATACACCTTTGTTGCCTCAGCATGGCTGCTGACCTGACACCCCCCGTTGCTGTCATAGTCCAGAATTGCCACCCCGGTAAATACTTGATGAGCCTTTCCCTGTAAACTCTTCAGCATGTAATATGCATCTTTTTCATCTTTTGGTTTCCCTAAAATCTTATCATCCAGTGTCACAATTGTATCTGCGCCAATCACTATCATATTTCTTGCGTCCTGTTCTGATGCAACATTCTCTGCTTTCATTAAAGAAAGTTCTTTTACAATTTCTTCCGGCAGGACGCTTTTATAATATTCATCTTTATGACTTACTGCAACCTCAAATTTCAGTCCAATTTGTTCCATCAACTCTTTTCGGCGGGGGGATCCGGAGGCAAGTATAATCTTTTTCATTCTTTTCCAAAGTCCTCCCAGGCTTCCTTTAACTTTTCTGGTTGTTGAACCAGCATCCAGGACCCTAGTGCCATGCACTTTGCCACATACAGCATGGCCTTGTGCCCGATACTCATCCCTGCCTGGGCAGTCGCCGACCAATGGTGCAATGGAGTACCTTTGCAGAGGGCAGCTGCACTGAGCATTATTGTAGGTACTGTATGACTGACATCCGACACATCTGTTCCAATAGGCAATACTACAGGCTCATCCTCAAGAGGCTCCAGCCCTGCAAAATAAACACCATCATTGTGCAGCCCTGCCTGTTCACTGATTTCCTTTGCAAATGCAAGTTCTTCTTCGGTATGCTCCGGAAGGGGAATTCGTTTCATTGCTTCATAGAACACTTCAGCCAGAGTCCGATTTACCTTCATCTCTTTGTTCTGGGTCACACGCTCTATTTCAACTCTGGTTCCCGTCATCAGTGCAGCGCCCCGTGCACAGTCATCTACTCTCCGTGAGGCATTCTGCGTCCGTTCATGCTTACTGGAACGGATAAAATAATTTGTAGATGCAAAGTCCGGCACAATATTCGCCGGGCCATTTGGGCTGGTATAAGCATAATGCATCCGCACATCATCCGGCACATGCTCCCGCAAATAATTGACACCTACGTTCATCAGCTCCGCAGTATCCAGAGCACTGCGCCCCATCTCAGGATTCTTGGCAGCGTGCGCTGTGGTGCCATAAAATTTGTAATTTTTTATATCCTGGGACAGCCAGATATCATAACTTACCCGGTTCCTGTCAAAGGGGTGCCATGTGATGGCCGCCGACAGATCCTCAAATGCACCCTGCTCGTTCATTCGAATTTTTCCAATCACAATCTCCTCTGCCGGACAACCGTATACTCGGATTGTCCCTGTAGTTCCTGCTTTCTCCATCTGAGCTTTCAGTGCACAGGCGGCACCGGCACAGGCAGTACCCAGAAGATTGTGTCCACATCCATGTCCAGGGCCAGTCTCGGGATGGTGTTTAGGTACTGCCTTTTGCCCCAATCCCGGAAGTGCATCATATTCTGCCAGAAACCCCAAAATTGGTTTCCCGTCCCCCCACTGGGCAATAAATGACGTAGCAAATCCGGCGATATTCCACTGGATTGAAAACCCCCGCTCTGCCAAAAAATCTGCCAGACATTTGGATGAATATAGTTCCTTTTCCGATAATTCCGGATGGCAGAATATATCATCGGCTGTCCTTATCATCTCTTCTTTATTTTTCTCGAACCATGTCTCCCATATTGCATTGTCTTTCATTTCCCTGCCCCCTCCCTCTTAAAAGTATCGTGTATCTGCCACCTTAAGTTTCTCTTCTATATTATAACATGATACCAGGGTCCCAAGGTCATACTTTTTCATGCAAGCATGAAAAAGTATGACCTTGGGACCCGCAAAACATGAGAAAGTAGCCCGAGTAGGGCGGATTTCGAATGTTTTTAGGATTGCTTCGCCTGTTGTTTCTTGTGGTTTCTTTTGTTATTCGTGTGGTTTTCTGTATGTTTTATGCGATAATACATTGCTATTTTCCTGTGGTTGTTGTATAATGAATTTATTGTAAATCGTGGGTTATCATCCGATAGGAGAAGAAAGAGATGAAAAGATCAAAACGTATTGAAACATTGGACAAACGTCCTGTCAATCTGGACGGTTATATCAATGAATGGCCGGAGATGGGTTTTGTGGCAATGACAAGCCCTTACGACCCAAAGCCTTCTATTAAAATAGAGAATAGCCGAATTACAGAGCTGGACGGCAAAAAGAGAGAAGATTTTGACTTTATCGACCAGTTTATTGCCGATTATGCAATTAATATTGAAAGGGCCGAAAGGTCTATGACTGTTCCTTCCCTGGATATTGCACGTATGATTGTGGATATTCATGTGTCTAGAAAAGAGATCCTGGAGGTTGTCAGCGGCATCACTCCTGCCAAGATGACAGCGGTCATGAACCATTTAAATGTTGTAGAGCTGATGATGGGGATGCAGAAAATCCGAGCCCGCAGGACTCCGGGTAATCAGGCACACATTACCAACCTGAAGGACGATCCGGTGCAGATAGCCGCAGATGCTGCAGAAGGTGCGCTCCGTGGCTTTGCTGAGGAAGAAACCACTATGGGTGTTGCCAGATATGCACCCCTTAGTGCCATGGCACTTTTAATCGGCTCCCAGGTGGGCCGGCCGGGCGTACTGACACAATGTTCCGCCGAGGAGGCAACCGAGCTGGAACTTGGCATCAGAGGTCTGACTACATACGCCGAAACACTTTCCGTATACGGCACGGAAAAAGTATTTATAGATGGGGATGACACCCCTTACTCCAAGGCATTTTTGAACTCAGCCTATGCTTCCAGAGGATTGAAGGTTCGTTTCACCTCTGGCTCCGGCTCCGAGGTTCTGATGGGAAGCAGTGAAAAGAAGTCCATGCTTTATCTGGAGTGCCGCTGTCTTTATGCCACAAAAGGGGCAGGAAGCCAGGGGATTCAGAATGGCTCCGTCAGCTGTATCGGAGTACCCGGCGCAGTGCCGGGAGGTATCCGCGAAGTCATGAGCGAGAATCTGGTGGCTGCACTTCTGGGGCTAGAATGTGCTTCCTCCAATGATCAGAGCTTTTCCAACTCTGACATGAGACGGACTGCAAGGACTATGCTCCAGTTTCTTCCGGGAACAGATTTCATTTTCTCCGGCTATGCGGGAGAACCCAACTATGACAATATGTTTGCAGGCTCCAACTTTGATGCCGAAGATTTTGATGACTATAATGTATTACAGAGAGATATGCAAGTGGACGGGGGCCTTCGTCCTGTGACGGAAGAAGAAGTCATTCATGTCAGGGAAAAAGCCGCAAAAGCCGTGCAGGCAGTATTCAAATATCTTGGATTATCACCGGTTTCCGACGAGCAGGTAGAGGCTGTCACCTACGCCCACGGAAGTAAAGATACCCTTCCCCGTGATGTCACAGCAGACTTGATGGCTGCAGAAGATGTGCTGAAACGGGGCATTACCGGAATCGACGTAGTAAAGGCGCTTGCCGAGTCGGGCTTCCAGGATATCGCAGAAAGCGTGTTGAGTATGCTCAAGCAGCGTGTTGCCGGAGACTATATGCAGACATCTGCTATACTAGACAAGAATTTCCACGTTATGTCCGGAGTAAATACGCCGAACGACTACATGGGCCCCGGAACCGGCTATCGTGTGGAGGGAAAGCGCTGGGAAGAGATTAAGAAGATTCCTCACATTATAAACCCACAGGATATATAGGAGGAGAAGACATGCAGATAAATGAAGATTTAGTAAAACAGATAACAAATGCGGTTCTCGCCCAGATGGCGCCAAAAAGTGGCGAGGTAAACCCGGCAGATGCTCCTGTCTCTTCTGAGGTTCCGTCTATGACAGGGCATGAAAGAATCAACGAAGTAAAAACTTCCTACGTTTCCTATCCAAAAGCCAAAAAGGGGACTGACCCCAAAGAGGTTGTAATCGGAGTCGGCGCCGCATTTCAGAAAGAGATTAAAAAAACAATCTGCGGCATACCCCTGGAGGAGGTTTTGAAAAATGTAAAAGCCGGAATTGAAGAGGAAGGCATGATTCCGAGAGTTGTTAAAATTCTTGACACCTCCGATGTCTGCTTTATGGCTCTGGAATCTGCCAAGCTGTCAGGCTCCGGCATCGGTGTCGGAATTCAGTCCAAAGGAACCACTGTTATCCATCAGAGGGATCTGTACCCCCTCTCGAACCTGGAGTTATTTCCCCAGGCACCTTTGATGACTCTGGAGACCTATCGAAGGATCGGACAGAATGCGGCAAAATATGTAAAGGGTGAGCAGGTCGTGCCTATCCCTTCTGCCAACGATCCCATGACCCGGCCAAAGTATCAGGTAAAGGCTGCACTGATGCATATTGCAGAGACAGAGCAGCTTGACCCCGAGGTAGGAATTATTGAATGGGAGGGAAAGTAAATGCAGTATCCATTAGGTGAACACGAGAAAGAAAAAATCACATCCAGAACTGGTAAAAAATTAACTGACATCACACTAGATGAGGTCATGAAAAATCATGTTGCTCCCGATGATATCAAGATATCAAAAGAAATGCTCAAAGCCCAAGGGCAGGTTGCAAAGGAAGCTGGAAATGCCCCTATGGAAAAGAACTTTGAGCGCGCTGCAGAGCTGGTAGATGTGCCGGACGATGTGATTTTGAAAATGTACGACAAGCTCCGCCCCAACCGCTCCACCAAACTGGAGTTAGTAATGATGGCCCAGGAGCTCTTGGAAAAATATAACGCCAAAAACTGTGCACGGCTTGTTATGGAAGCCGCAGAAGTGTATGAAAAGAGAGGTGTTCTGCTTTGACTTATATTGCCGGAGTTGATATAGGAAATTCTACTACTGAAGTATGTGTCGGGGAAGCTGACTTAAACGGCAGTATTCATTTCCTGACCAGCTCTTCCTGCCCTACAACAGGAACGAAAGGTACGCTTTCCAATACCCACGGCATCAAAACAGCCTTAAAGCAGGCCATGAGCAAAATAAACAGGAACATGGAAGATATCACCCTGATCCGCCTCAATGAGGCAGCACCGGTCATCGGTGACACTGCTATGGAAACTTTGACAGAGACGATCATTACAGATTCATCCATGATTGGGCACAACCCTTCCACTCCCGCCGGTGCAGGCCAGGCTGTTGGGGAGATTCTGCTTATTGACAACCTCTCCCGGGGCGTTTCTGGAACTGCTTATATTGTGGCGGCACCATCCTCCTTTTCCTACGAGGAGGTTGCTGCTCTTCTGAACCAATCCGCAGATTCCTTGGATATCACCGGAGTGATTCTGCAGGCTGACGAGGCCGTTCTCGTAGAAAACCGTCTCCATAAAAAAGTACCTATTATCGATGAGGTGGCGCGGATTAACAAGCTCCCCGATGGAGTTCCGGCAGCAATCGAAGTTGCACTGCCCGGGCAGACCATACGCATGCTGTCCAATCCCTACGGAATTGCAACCCTTCTTCACCTGAATGCAGAAGAGACACGCACAGTCACTCCAATTGCCAAGAGTCTGATTGGGAAACGCAGTGCAGTTGTCCTGAAAACTCCCGGAGGCAACGTCCGTGAAAATGCACTCCCTGCCGGAGAAATATATCTGGAGGCAGAGAACAGTACTTCAATTAACCTGGATGAAGGCGCAGAAAAAATCATGCAGGTTGTTTCTGATGCCGGGAATATCCGGGACCTCAGCGGCCAGCCGGACACGAACGTCGGCAACATGTTCAACCGAATCAAAAAGGGCATGAGCGAAGTCGATAATATACCGGACGCAGATATACATATCACAGATATTTTGGCCGTCGATACAATGGCACCCGTTTTAATTTCCGGTGCCCTGGCAGGGGAAACCTGTCTGGAAAAAGCAGTGGGTATTGCAGCTATGGTAAAAACCCAGCAGCTTCCCATGCAGAAAATCGCTGAGATTTTAAAGTCAGAGCTCCACACAGACGTAAAGGTAGCCGGAGTTGAGGCGGTTATGGCCGGCCTCGGTGCGCTCACCACTCCGGGCACAAAGCTCCCCCTTGCCATTTTGGACATGGGAGGAGGCTCTACCGATGCAGCTGTAATATCCGAAGAGGGACGGGTTATCATGACACATCAGGCAGGAGCCGGCGAATTAGTCTCCATGCTGATTGAAACGGAATTGGGCTTGTCAGACCGGCATATGGCGGAACAGATTAAAAAATATCCCCTTGCAAAAGTGGAGAGCCTTTTCCACATGCGCATGGAAAATGGACAGATGACTTTTGTGGACGAATCTATCGACCCGCGGTTTTATGGGCGTGTTGTTCTTCTCGCGGAAGAAGGTTTTATCCGCATTGAGGAAGATATCCCCATGGAGAAGATTGTACAAGTGCGCCAGGATGCAAAGCGCAAAGTATTTGTAACAAACGCTTTTCGTGCCCTTCAAAAAGTAGCACCTGATCATGACCTGAAAAACATATCAAATGTGGTGCTTGTCGGAGGATCTGCTGAAGACTTTGAGATACCTGAAATGCTCATGGATGAGTTTTCCAATTATCGTATTGTATGCGGCAGGGGAAACATTCGAGGACAGGAAGGCCCCCGAAATGCTGTGGCAACCGGACTTGTGCTTTCATATGCAGGAGAGATACAATGATTATTAAAAAACCTTCTATTTTTATATATACAAATGAACCCGATGCTGCTGCTCTAACGGAAATATGCGCCGGCATTGAAGAAGAAGGCGTATTTTTTGAACTGAAAGAAATGGAGACATCCAATTTAGATGACCTTGCCTGGAATGCAGCCAATGACTCCATGCTTGGTTCTGGAATTGCCATAAAGGGAAAGTATGCTGCACTTCAGATGCGTGGTCTCAATAAAGGCCGCAATATACAAAGCTATCAAAATCCTACTAAAGAACAGTGCAGGAAACTGGGCGCAAACAGTGCAAGAGCCATTAAGAAACTGGCGTTTAAATAGTTACTTATGTTTACCTTTATCTATTAGGCGAAGGAGGGCTTTACAATGAAAATCTATACCAAAGGCGGGGATAAGGGCAAAACCTCTCTCATGAACGGAATCAGAGTTTCCAAGTGCGATGCCAGAATCGAACTGCTTGGAGCTATCGATGAGCTCAACAGCCACTTAGGGCTGGCAAAAGTAATTGCAGAGCCCAAGCTTCAGGGGCGTCTTTCTAAAATACAGAGGGAATTGATGTTGATCATGGGGGGAATCGCCGATCCCCGGAATCCTGAATATCGTGTTTCCGATGAACAGATTCAGGTATTGGAAGTAGAAATCGACAGAATGGAGAATTCATTTCCCCGCCCTAAGCTTTTTGTCCTGTATGGCGGATGCGAACAATCCGCCCGGCTGGATGTGGCAAGGGCCGTGGCAAGAAGGGCCGAGCGGAGATTCCATAAAGTTGCCCAGAATTACGGAGCAGATCACACAGCCTTGAAATATATCAACCGACTCTCCGATTTTCTGTACGAAACAGCAAGATATGCCGATTATAAAGCTTCCTCCGAGCCAAACGATGAAATAATGCAGCAAGTCATTAAAAATGTAATGCAGACGTTTAACAAACGTATTTAAGGAGATGATACATATATGTCTGCTGACAAAGATGTGCACTGTAAAATTGAACATCATGCCGTTATGTTCGCATTGCTATCTAAAAATGTTATAAAACAATTTCATGTGGAGGGCAAAGATGCAATTTTAACGGCCATGACAAAATATGGGAATGAGCGCGGTGCCAGAATGGCTCAGAATGCCTTGAAAAATGGTGATGAGCTCACAGTTATGACAAACCAGGCCTATGGAGAATGGCAGCCTGATTATGACGGGCAGATGACATTCGGGCAGCTCAGGACACAGCCCACACTTCAAACCTACATCAGCAAATGTGCATGGTGCGAGGCCTGGAAAAAGCATGGCCTTCTGGAATATGGAAAATATTACTGCGTAGATGTGGACAACGCTGTATTCCAAGGATTTCGTCCGGATTTCGTCTGTTCGCACCTGACAGAAAGCATGAGTTTTGGAGGGGACAGATGTGAATTTGACTGGGGAGCACCTCTCACAGATGAGGATGTAATAAAACTGCAGGAAAAAAAGAAAGAGCTGGGAACCTCCCGCATGAAAGACTTCAACTTTCATACCGCACATTTACTACATAGTATTTCCGAAACTTTGCTGGAAGAACTTGGGGACAAGGCACGGCCCGCCATTGATAAGGCAAAGCAGGAATTTGCAAATACATTTGGCAAAGAATATCTGGACGTATTAGAGAAATCATATGATACCAGGGTCAAAAGGTCATGCGTTTCATGCTTGCATGAAAAAGCATGACTTT
>ENA-UOOM01000650-UOOM01000650.1-fermentation-metagenome-genome-assembly--contig:-NODE-650-length-38161-cov-15.434210_pt1 | contig 38161 bp, 32 predicted proteins | sample MGYA00245781_ERZ724031 | MGnify/ENA primary metagenome ERZ724031 (study PRJEB28704, sample SAMN03018317) | fermentation metagenome | biome: anthropogenic terrestrial biome; feature: soil; material... | reverse complement strand
GTAGCCGACGAATTTCAATCCACACTCCCCGCATGGGGAGTGACCGTAAGCTCATTTCTAATACGCTCGCGAGGCCAAATTTCAATCCACACTCCCCGCATGGGGAGTGACTTGAGAGCAGGTTATCGCGGTTTGTAATATTTCATTTCAATCCACACTCCCCGCATGGGGAGTGACCTCCGGACTGACGACGACGCCCCTGCCATATTTGATTTCAATCCACACTCCCCGCATGGGGAGTGACAGCAAAATTGCATATAGCTTAAAGGCTTAAGTTCCAAATAACAGTATAATATCATTAAATATTTTTGTTTTTCGCTATTAACTACATTCTAATTATCTGTTTTTGCAAAATAAATCATTCTATTCGGGTGCGAAAGTCCGTGAGCAATTATGACTGATAGGCTTTCGCACTAGAAAATCAGCGTCCCTTCAGGATCGTAACCCCCTTTTGCACCAAAATGTTCAATTTTTGTTTTGTAGTTATTTCCGAGGTAATAGAACCGCAGGCTGTCCTTTTTCATGTCGATAATTTTGCACAGTGATGCCTGCAAGACTTTACACTGCGCCGCATCAATCAGACATTCGAAAACTGAGCACTGCACTCTCTGGCCATGCTTTACGCATTCTTTGGCAACACGGCGCAGGCGCTTCTTACCTGCCGCATCCTCTGTGTTTACATCATAGGTAATAAGTACAAGCAATCAGCAGCCTCATTTCCATAAAAATGGTGGGTAGGCATCAAGGTCGCCGCGCAAATATCTTGCCAACAGCAAAGACTGCACGTACGGCACAAGACCCCACTGAATCTTTTCCTGCAGATATGGGTGCCTTATTTCTTCACGCTTTTTTCCCTGCCATGCACTGAGAAAGATTTTTCGGCCTGCATCATTAAGCATGACAGCACCGTTTTCGAACTTGTCAAACTGCTTTTCCGTTATTGCACGTGTATTTATCATGCTTACAACAAGCCTGTCAACAAAAACGCTTCTCAGCTCTTCCATCAGGTCAAGCGCAAGCGATTCCCTGCCTGGGCGGTCGCGGTGCATGAATCCAACATATGAGTCAAGCCCTGCGCTTTCAAGCGCAACCGCACAGTCACTCGCAAGTATGCTGTAGCCAAATGAAAGCATTGCGTTAACGCGATCAAGCGGAGGCCTCCTGGAACGTACGGTAAATTTAAACGGCTCTTTCTGATTCAGGATCATTTCGTTAAACACTTTAAAGTATGAGGTCGCCGCTTCGCCTTCCAGCCCGCGAAGAGTATCAAGGCCCGTTGCATCAAGCACTTTCTTTGAAGCGGCCGCGAGAAACTGCGAAGCATTTTTCAGCGTTTTCACATCTACACGCATTGCGTGATCCCTGATCGTCCGCTCAAGGCACCAGCGGCTGTTATAAATCTTGCCAAAGAGGAAGCATCTTGCTACAAGGCAGCTCTTTTCCGGGCTGTCAGAAACCCTGTACTGCACTTTGCGCAAAAGGACATTTCCCTGCGACCTTCCACTTACCCTTGCCAAAAATCTGCCATTCGGCGTCAGAAACGTCAGCCCTATGCCCCTTTTAGCACATTTGCCCACAAGCGCTGGACTTGCGCCTTTATAAGAAAAGCAAAAAATATTCTCAATGCCAAGGAGCGGCAGCTGCCTCCTGCTCCCATCTTCAGAGTTTATCACAACATTCTCGTCCTGCAAAGAAAGGTACGTGCCTTCGCTAAGGATAAAAAGCGTGTTCAGCAGGCGTTTCATGTGTCCTCCTGAGCGTGCGCTTTCAGGTAAGCACGGGCAGAACCCGCCCTTTCAAGTTCCGGAAGGCATATATTTCTGATCGAACAGGCATTGCATGATTTTGTCCGCCTTACGCGCGGGGTATAACCTCTCCGGTAAAGCTCATTCATTTCTTTAAGTGAAGATACAACTTTTTTACGCAGCTCGCCTGTAAAAGCCACTTCCGTCCTGCGGTGCGGCTCGCCATAGAACAGAGCTCCGGAAGAAATGCTGCAGCACAACATTTCTTCAAGGCATATCGCCTGTCCGCATAGCTGAAGCTCGTCGGCACAGTTTTCTTTTGGGCTGCCATGCTTGTATTCAACAGGGTACGGTATCCATTTGCCTTTTCTTCCGTATAGCGTTATGCCTGCACCATCATCACGCTTAAACTCAACCGCATCGCAGACTCCAACTGCGCAAAGCCTGCCTGACTTTACCCTTAATCCGCGGACTATAAGTGTATCGCCGCGAAGTTCGGTCTTTGCACTGTCATGCACACGCCCATGCATAAGGCTGCCTTCTACAGTGAGCAGGTTGTCTTCCCACTGCTGTTCAATGTATATGAGTGCCCACTGCCTGCGGCAAAAGGTAAAATGCTGCAGTTCTGAAAGCTGGCGGTAATCATCTTCCGGAATCGCACCTGCCATGTCAGTCTCTCTGCTCGCACGTTACACCTGAAGGCACGTTTGCTTCATCCACCGTGATTTCATAGTCGTCGAAGCTGCGCGGGGCAGTTACTCCGTCTTTTTTATGCGCCTTTACAAGGTCAAACAGCTTATGCGCAGGCGCATTGCCAATCTCGGAATCATGGCGGAAAATTATAAGCCTGCGCACGGCCATCTGGCCGCGGGCTGCAGAGCGGTCATGCTCAAACATATTTATTATTGCGTCCCATAAAAGTTTGAGGTCATCTTCAGAAAAGCCGGTCGATTTGCGCGCAAGGTTTGCCGAAACATAACCTTCACAGCGGTAAAGCCCATAAGGCACAATGTACTTCGAGCCCATTTCATTGCTCTTTTTTTCCGCATCTGCTTCAGTTGAAATTGCGACGCGCGTAATCGAGATTTCCTGCGAGACTATCGGGTCCACCGAGCGTGCAAAGCTAAGTTGGACCGGCCCGCGCACCTGGCCGCAGCTGAGCGCCCCTTTCACCATAGTCGTCATAACGGCTCCGAATGTGCGTATATCATAGAACTGGCTGCACATATAGTCGCGGATAATCCTGTCAACATTATCGTCCTTCTCGGCTTCTTTGAGGCGCTTTTTGGCTTCTTTAATCTGATTTTTTAAGTCCTTGCTTTCGGCTGCGTCTTCTATGCCTATCTGCTCAAAGCCTTCATTGTCGCTGCGGTTAAGCGGCACATCCTTTTTGATATAAATTCTGTAGCCCGGCTCGTCTTCTTTGACTGTCTCAACGTAATTGCGTATTTTGCGCTTAAGGCATACATCCGTCACAAGGCCGAGGCCTGTTTCAGGGTCTATGCGCGGCATATTACCGGCATCCGGGTCGCCGTTCGGGTTGCCGTTCTCCACATCAAAGAAAATCACGAATTCATAGCGGTTTTTAATCGGTTCACTCATGGTTATTTCTCCTCCTTAACTTTAACATCATCTTTTTTGTCTGAAGTGAAAAGCGCCTGCTTTTCATGGTAATAGCCAAGATAAAATGCCCCCTGCTCCTGAAGCGAAAAGCGCGCAGGTAAAGTTTCGTGTATACGCCCTTCAAGGTCCGATATTATCTTGTCGTAATAGACTTTTGAGCCTTCTGAGAGTTTACGCTGGTGATGCTGTGAAAGGCTTATAAGCATTGGGAAAATCACCGCAGGCGTAGCGCTTGCGCTCGTAAAGTATTTGTTCCTTATTGTTGATTTGATACCTGGGTTAGCCGTTTTCTGCACCATTTCAAGTGTTGCAAAAAGCCTGCCCAAAACATAAGGCAGATAGTTGCTCTTTTCATTCAGTTCCACTTTTAATACCTCCTTCGGTACTGTAACTTCTTTATTTTTCAAAAAATAGGCTTTGATAATGGCGGCCTTTCTCCAGTTGATGTCGTGCTCTGCGCGTATGCGCAGCATGATGCTTTCAAAAAGCGACTGAGGATAATCCGTACCTTTTAAAATTGCCATTAGGACCGCAGCAGCCATTGGCGCCGGCGGGTTTTTATCTTTCGACTTCTGGTCTGCCGTTTCGTTGAGCAGGTTCCACAGCGGGAGCTCATGGTTTTCGCCCATAGGCTGCACGATTTTGAGGCGCCTGTTATGCGCATTAAGGTTCCTGAGCATTGTGCCAAACTCGCTCTGCAAAAAGAAACGCACAGAAAGCCTTGAAGCGTTCGGGGCAAGGCCGAGGACAAAAAAGTCGTTTTCCGCATTCAGTGTTCTTTCATTAAATGCAATAGTGTTTTCTCCACCCGCTATTTGTTTCATAATGCCGTCAAGGTCGGCCTGTGTGATTTTTTCATTGCTGCCAGAAATGTCTGCCGAAAATATGTCCTGATAAGCAGGCTCAGCATCCTCCGCCCAATACAAAACAGTCGTATCGGCTATGCGCTGTACATGGTCGCGGTCAGCTACCATATAGTTAAGCGCCGCGCCGTATTTAAATGCCGCTGTTTCACTTACGGGAGCGTTAAGCCCCTGCCCCGTTTTGTCGGCCTGTTCGTGTCCGTACGATTCAGATGCCTGCGAATTGTATGAAACAAGAGAGGCACCCGAAGGCTGCGCACCTTTTATGCCTTTTATGCTCGGGTGCAGGCGCGCCACAGGAGCTTTTTTGCCTGTTACAAGGCAGCGCATAACGACGCTGTCTTGGGATTTTTTCCTGCAATGCTCTTCCCAGGCTTCTTTTACGTCATTGTTGTTATGGACATTTGAGCCGTCTTCAGTTTTAAAAATGATATTTCCGCCCTCTTTTATCTCATCGAGGAACGGCGCGAGCACAGGGTTTTTTTCTGCTTCGGAAGGCTGCCATGAGTCAAAGAAATTCAACACAGATTTTGCCGCCTCGCTGTTTACACTGCCGAGGATTTCATGGCACAGCTTTTTAGAAGCCTCAAAGCATTTTTTTGTGCGTTCCGGTTTGCCTTTGCCATCAATGCCGAGCATATAGCTGCTGCTGTCGCACAAAAAATTTGCAGCGATTCCTGAAGCCTTTTTAATCTGTTCAGGCACACGCATAAGCTGCGGCACTTCTTTTTTGCCCGTTTTGTTCTTAGACGGCACTTTCAGTGGTATAATATTTATCAGCCCGCCGTCGGGAGCAATCTGCAGTGCAAACGAGACTCTCGCAATGCTCCAGCCCGGAGGGGAGACACACCCATTTTCGGCAAGCGCGTCATAATGGCGCACAAGCGACTGTAAAATCATCTCAGCACCTCCTCGCCGGACACCTGCATTACTCCATCTTTAAGCTGTGCATGGAAAAACATTGGCTGTATGTTACTCGGGTTGCTGTAATCCAAATCATAAAGCATTATGCCTAAGTCTTTAGAGTAGTGCACAGCCGGTATCTTCCCGCCTGTCCATTCGCGGAAATGGGCTGGGAACTCACGGCAGCCAAAATATGGCTGTGAGTAAGCCTGTCCCTTTTCAAGCCTGCGGCGGAACGTGTCTTTAAATTTCCCCTCGTTGTCGCTCGGGGCGGCTTTTTCCGTCATTTCAAAATGTGCTTCAATTACATAGTGCACGTTGCACAGCAGTGTTGAAGCGCGCTGCTGAATGTCGGCCGATGTAACTATCATGGGTGCGGGGCCGCCAAGCATCATGCTTTTCACTTTCGCCGCCTGCACCTTGTTTTTCACTTCATTGCGGCGCACATTTATGAATTTTATCGGGTTTTCTCCTTCATTTTCATTCTGTTCTTCACCGAATTTTTTAAGCAGATAAACTCTGTCTATGATGATACGTAAACCGGGATGCCAATAAATGCTTTCGATCAGCCCGCGTGCGGCGGACGGAGTTATTATCTCATAACTCATTCTTTCGGATTTAAGTTCCGGGCGTGTAAACAGGGCATAGTCGCCCCATACTTCAACCTGCAAGCCGTAACTCAAAAGCAGTCACTCCTTCCTTCAAATTTAAATTTCTACCTGAACTGTTTTTCAGTTCTCCAGCCTCCTTTTTTCCGTATGGTGATTTCTCTTTATTAAATATAATACTCTATTTTGAGAAAGTCAATACTTTTTTCTTAGGTGTTTGAAATGTATAATCTAAATTCATTGATATTTCTTTACTTTTTAACAGCACTCAATTATACTTAGTAAAAGTCGCTGTCCGGGCAGAAATCGTTTTGCTTTGGCAGTGTGGGTTGAAATTTAGAAGTTTGTAATGTGAAAAGCAGCCGGAACGGAATACCTCCGCTCCGGCACTTTTCTTTATCAGGCAAACAGCCCGAATCCACCATCATTTGTAATGCTCAGGCCAGTGTCGCTGTCATAAAGGTTAGGCACAGTAAGCACCGCAAGCTTTTCATCAACTACCGCCAAAGATGGTGAAAGCTCTTTAAACTGGTTTTCATAAACATTGACACAGTACTGCCCCATCCTGCGGTAAAACTCCTTGTTCGGCTTAAAGTCACGCTGCTCAAGCTGCGAAGCCATTTTGCTGCTTTTCTCATCGCGCGGTATCAGCACTGTCCATGTATTATTTTCTATTATGCAGAACCTCTCGGCGTTTGTTTTAAACGGGAAGCTTAGATTGTTTTTAATTCCGTCTTCAAATGAGCCAACAATGTTGTTCCTGTCAAGTTCGCCGTCCGTATCCCTGTAAAGGTTTTCAAAATAAGCCTTAATCTCTTCCGGTTCAGTTATATTTTTTTTATTGTGCGTCACGGCGTATGCCTCCTGCATCGGGCGCTTCAAAGAGTCAGGAAGCCTGTACCTGCTTTCGGGTCGAAAAAGATAAACCGTGCTTTCTTCCGCCGGCCTTTTCCCTTCGCGGTTGCAGCGGCCGCCGGCCTGTATCTCGCTGTCAAGCCCCGCATATGCGCGGTAAACAGTTGGGAAATCAATATCCACACCGGCCTCTATAAGGCTTGTTGAAACTGTGCGGCATGGTTTGCCGCTCTTAAGCCTTTCGCGTATTCCTTTGATTACGCCGCGCCTGTGCTCCGGAGTCATAAGTGTTGAAAGGTGAAAGCACCCGTCGCCCTTAAGCAGGCCATAAACATTTTTGGCCTGCTTTCTTGTTGGAACAATACACAAAACCTGGCCGCATGCGTTAAGCCGGTTGGCCAATTCTTCATCCGAAAGCTTGCCAAGCTGTTCATAGTGCACACGGCGGAACGCATTAAAAAGTTCCTTTGTATTCGGGCATATCTCAGTCGGCCTAAGCTTTGGCGCATATGTGTCAAACAGCGGCTGCAGTGCAGGCTGTGTCGCCGTGCACAGTACGCATGTTGCGCTGTAATTTGTGATAAGTTCCGCAATGGCATCCACACACGGTTTTAAGTACTGGAGCGGCAGAGTCTGGGCCTCATCAAAAATCACTACACTGTCTGCTATGCTGTGCAATTTGCGGCATGCAGATGGTCTGTTTGAAAACAGTGACTCAAAAAACTGCACCGCCGTCGTTACAATAATAGGCATATCCCAGTTTTCAGCCGCAAGGCGCTTCTGGTTCATCTCTTCATTTTTACTGTCGTCATGCTTCGCGCCTGAGTAATGCGCCAGAACATTTTCCCTGCCAAAAATGTTGCTGAATATATCGGCGGTCTGTTCGATTATGGAGCAGTACGGTATAACATAAATCACCCGCTTCATGTCATGTTTAGCCGCATGGTGTAACGCGAATGCCATAGACGACACAGTCTTTCCGCCGCCTGTCGGGACCGTAAGCGTGAATAGCCCTTTTTCCATTTTGCTGCCCGTTTCAATGCATGTTTTTAAAATTTCGCTACGCTTGCCGTTGACGCCGTCCCTGCCATTAAGCCAGCCGTTCTGTTCTATAAAGCCGTCAAGCTTTTTAAGCAGCCCCTCAATGCTGCAGCCACTCTTCCGCTTGATTTTTCCGCTTGACATGAACCTCTCCGTGTCGAGGAAATCAGCATCTACAAGGCACGAAAAAAGCATCCGTATAAAAAATGAAACTGTAAACCCATGGTGCCCCAAAGGCGTAAGCGGCGGCAGATCCGGCTTCTGCAGCCTTATGTATTTTTTATAAATCCCGTAGCTATTGCTTATTTTTTTATTGAGCCGACCCCAAAGCGTACCCGACGTCTCACTGCCGTCAAACCTGCCACCGCCGTCAAGCAGGCCGGCATGATGCCCCGCTATGCAGTATGCCGCCGGTATGCCGCAGAACTTTATTATCTCTTTTGCTCCGGCTGTCGAATGGTCTGTTCTTTCGCCGCCATCCCATATATGCTGCTGGAATTTTTCCGAATACTTTCCAATGTCATGGGCAAGCCCGCACTGGTAGGCCATACTTTCGGCGTGGAATGGCCTGGCAAATTTCGCGGCAAGCTCAGCAACATTTTCAAGGTGCTCCTCTATCGTCTGGACTGCACCGTCTTCCCTTATGTGCGCGGCAGGTGGCTTTTCGGTTGCCATCTTTACATCCTCTTCCATTCAATCTACAATATATGCCATATTATGCCATATATTTTAATTCGTTTTGAGTGCATTGTCAATACACAACAAAAAATGCCGCCTGAGCCTAAGCCCAAGCAGCATTATAACAATACATTTAGCAGGCAGCTTTTATGATTTCCCCTGGATACTTAAAGTAATCATACATTTCCTGTTATCTGCTTCTGTCCTGCACCCAATGCCGGGATTACGTACCGGCCATCATTTTTTGAAGCATATCGGCTTCCTTTAAAATATATTCTCCGTCTTCTTGCATGCCGCCCTTTATCCAGCGCACCGCCGAATCGGTAAAAGCGTCTGTGAAAAAACCAAGCAGGAAATTCTTATCACACTGCTCAACATATTTATGGCAGCACCCGGCAAAAAGCAGCGACACCCAGTACTTCATGAACGGATACATTGTTTTTTTCAGTACGTCTTCCGGAAGGGAGCAGCCCACATTTTTAACAAGCGCCTTGTTTTCCTCTGCATACCTTATGGCAAGATGCATCACAGTCCGCCAGTCTTTTGTACCTGCACTGTTAATCACAGCCAGAAATTCATTCGTGTAAATCCAATCGAGAAGATCATATATATCTTTAAAATGGTAGTAGAAAGTATGGCGGTTAAGGCTGCAGTTCTCCGTGATATCCTGCACTGTGATTTTTCTAAGCGGAATCCTCTCCATCAAATCCTTGAGTGAATCTGCCAATATCTGTACTGTTTGCTTCCTTTGCAAAGTCCTTTCCATAAAAAATCCCCCGCAGACATTTTTAAACCGCATACGCTTTTGTAAAGCCAGAGCGGACCATTGTTGAAGTGGCGGCTAAGCCTGTGTGAATGCCGGTGTTTCGGCCGGTGCAAGCAGAAGCTGTTTAAGTTCCGCATCAAGCTTCAAAAGTGAAATTGAAAATCCGCCCATTTCAAGCGAAGTCATAAAATTGCCCACCGTTGTCTTTGCAACATTTATGCCTTTTGAAGCAAGCACTTCCGCAGCCCTGCGGTTTGCAATAAACAGTTCCATAAGCGGAGTAGAGCCAAGGCCGTTTACAAGCATTGCCACTTCATCGCCCTTCTTAAGGCTCATATCGGCAAATATCTTGTCGAGGAGCTGGTCCACTATCTCGTTGGCTGGGCGTATTTTTTCACGCATTGTCCCCGGCTCGCCGTGTATGCCTATGCCTATCTCTATCTCGTCATCTTTCAGCGTAAAGCTCGGTTTTCCAGCCTCAGGCACCGTGCACGGTGAAATTGCCATGCCCATAGAGCGCACATTTGCAATGACTTTTTCCGCAACGGCTTTTACTTCTTCAAGTGTGCCGCCCGCTTCAGCTTTTGCCCCTGCAATTTTGTGCACTAAAAGCGTGCCAGCAATCCCGCGCCTGCCGCTTGTAAACGTGCTGTTTTCGACCGCAACGTCATCATTTACTACAACTTTTTCAGTCTTTATGCCCTCAGCCTCAGCCATTTCAGCTGCCATGTTGAAGTTAAGCACATCACCGGTATAATTCTTTATGACAAGGAGCACGCCTTTCCCGCCGTTTACAGCCTTGATGGCTTCAAATATCTGGTCTGGCGTCGGTGAAGTGAAAACAGTGCCTGCTACTGCCGCGTCGAGCATGCCTTTGCCTACAAACCCGCCGTGAGCTGGTTCATGGCCGCTGCCACCGCCACTTACAATAGCAACTTTCGGTGTAGGCGCATTTGCGCGCACAAGCACATTCAGGCCATTAAGGCGCCGTACATACTGCGGATATGCATAAACCATGCCATCAAGCATTTCATCTACAACATCTGCCGGGTTATTAATGATTTTTTTCATAACAAAGACACCTCTTTCATTTTATTCAATGCTTTAATAAAAGCCGGCTTGCCAGATTACTGCAGTTTTTTCATGTCTTTTGCCTCTTCTGCCGCACTTATGACCTCCGAAATTCCCGCATTGCCTGAAGCGCAGACGGCTGCTCCCATAGAGCCTTCAACTATAGGCGCGTCCGCGATTTTCACCCTGCCTTTCATCTCATCAGGCAGCATTGCCATCGCCGTCTTCGTACTTAAAATTGAACTGCCCATGTCTACCATTACAACTACGCCGTCGCCGGAATCGGCTTTTTGGATCGCTTCCATTATTCTAACCGCATCGGTGCCGATTTCACCGCTTTCAAGCCCGCCTGCAGGGATTATTTTTGCCCCGTCACCGGCCATCTGCGCAGCAAGGTCCCTTACGCCTTCGGCTATCTTTGCGCTGTGCGATACTATAACAATTCCTACCATGGATAAATTTACTCCTTCCCGGCTGTACGGCAATACTCCGTAAGGGCCTTCAAGATGATTGCAGACGAAGTAGCGCCCGGATCCTGGTGCCCTATGCTTCTTTCACCGAGGTAGCTCGCCCTGCCTTTCTTTGCGGGGATAGTCTTTGTGTATTCGACGCCTTTGTCGGCTGCACCGCAGGCCGACTCCATACACTCAAGCAGGCTACCGCCCTGTTTCATTTTCTCGCTTAAAGCCGCATACGCAGGTTCGAGTGCATCTATCATGGTCTTGTCACCTTTTGAAGCTTTGCCAAGGCTCTCAATGCCGTCTATCGCCGCGCGGAGCATTTTTTCCGCAAGTTCCGCTGTGACTGTTGAAGCGCCTTCGGCTGCTTTTGAACAGCGCAGGAACGCCGTGCCGTAAAGCGGGCCCGAAGCCCCGCCGACTGTAGATATAAGCGTCATGGCTACCGTTTTAAGGCCTGACTGCAAATCCTGCGGCGGTGCACTTTCCAGCTTTTTCATCACAGCTTCAAATCCGCGCGCCATGTTGATACCGTGATCCGCATCGCCTATTACCCTGTCGAGGTCTGTCAGCATATCCTTGTTCTTGATGACAGCACTGGATACGGCTTCCATGGCACCTGCAAAACAACTGCTGCCCATAAAATCACCTTCCGTTTAATTTTTGCGAAAAGCAGCGGCCTGACGGTCTTTGGAGCTCGTGCGCGTCAGCGCTTTCACTGGTTTTCTCAAATACTATTTTACTACTGATTTTCTTTTTTTACATGTCTTTCGTAACAATTAAGTTTGCCCCTGTACCGAGGATATTATTAATAACGACGTCCCCGCGCTTTACAGGCGATTTCAACTCAACATTATCCAGCACATCCATTGCCTCAAAGAGTTTGCCCTTAGGTATCGGCCCGTCTGTCTTTACCGGGCAGCGGCGGTGGGAAGCGCTGCTTATTTTTACTGTGCTCGTCAAAACCCTCGTGGGGTTCGTAAGTTCCGTCTTGCCATATTCCGCCCCGCGCTGGCAGCGGTTGCCTGTTACTTTAAAGCCGTTTTCGTCATCTATGTCAAGGTGGCAGCCATTTGGGCATACAATACAGATAAGGTGTTTCATCACTTCTGCACCTCCTTTGCAGAAATAGTTATCGCTCCGCCCGCGGCTTTACTTAAAAGCTGCTTCGGCAGGGTTATGTGCTCCATCTCGCCCGGCGCCATATGCCCGCGCGGATACGAGATAAGTTTTTGCCCGCCGCTTGTTACATCGAGGGAAGAAGTGCTGAAATTGCGGCGCACACGGAAAAAGACGTCAACAGATTTATCTATGCGCTCCGGGCGGATATACTGCGGTACTGTGTAGCCTATGTCGCTTCCGCAGACCATCTTTATGCACGGCTCGCTTCCGGCTTTCCCTTCTGTTTTCTGTTTGCAGTACTCGGCAGCGGCGGCTCCTGCATGCTGGCTTTCAGCCGTTACAAAGTCTACGAGGTCATGCACATGGAGGACGTTTCCGCTCGCAAAAACGCCCGGGATCGACGTTTCCATGTTCTCGTAAACAACAGGGCCTTTCGTGCGCGGGTCTATTTTTATGCCCGCGTTGCGTGAAAGCTCGTTTTCAGGGATAAGGCCTACCGAAAGGAGTATGGTGTCGCAGTCGAAATATTTTTCTGTTCCCGGTATGGGTTTCCTGTTTTCGTCTACTTCGGAAACGGTGGCACCCTCAACACGCCTCTTGCCTTTAATCTCAGTGATTGTATGCGAAAGGTAAAGCGGGATATTGTAGTCATTAAGGCACTGCACTATATTGCGGTTAAGCCCGTTGCAGTAAGGCATGAGCTCCACACATGCGAGCACTTTCGCGCCTTCGAGCGTAAGCCTGCGCGCCATAATAAGGCCTATATCTCCGGAACCGAGTATAAGTACCCTTTTCCCGACCATATATCCCTCTACATTTATATAGCGCTGGGCTGCGCCTGCCGTAAGGATGCCCGAAGGGCGTGTCCCCGGTATGCCGATAGCACCGCGCGTGCGCTCACGGCAGCCCATGGCAAGCACCACAGCGCCCGCCTGCACAGTAAAGCAGCCCTGGCGCGGGTTCATCATTGTTACCTGGCGGTCATTTGAAATCTGCAGTACCATCGTGTCGAGCATGAGTTCTGCATCCGTTTTCTTAAGCATGTCTTCAAAGCGCCCCGCATACTCAGGGCCGGTCAACTCTTCTTTAAAGTAATGCAGCCCAAAACCGTTGTGTATGCATTGGTTAAGGATGCCGCCCGGCTCCTTGTCGCGCTCTACAACAAGTATTTTCTGCGCGCCGTTTTGATATGCCTCGCAGGCAGCAGCAAGCCCAGCAGGGCCGGCCCCAATTACGACCACGTCATAATTTTTCATTTTTCCATTCTCCCCATCTTAGTCTCACCGGTCAGCAGATAACTGTCTGCACGGTCCTGAACGATTTCTTCCATTGGGACTTTGCGTTCGCGGCTGAGTATCTCATGCACACGTGGGCCGCAGAAACCACCCTGGCAGCGCCCCATGCCCGCGTTGCAGCGGCGCTTCACACCGTCTATGCTTACAGGCGGGATAGGCCCGTTAAGCACGCTGCGTATATCGCCTTCGGTTATCGTCTCGCATCTGCATATTACCCTGCCGTAAAGCGGGTTGCGCTTAAGCGCTTTCTCTTTTTCTTCTGCAGTCATCAGCTTAAAAAGCGTCTCCCTGCGGTAATCTGTAAAGAAATCTTTTTCTTCGCAGACAAGGCCTATGCTTTCGAGTATGCTGCGCACTTCTTTCGCAATGGCAGGTGAAGATGAAAGCCCCGGCGATTTTATTGCCGCAGCGTTTACAAACCGCGGGGCATCCGGCGACGCGCCTATGATAAAGTCGCTGCGCGTGTCCGCTGTTGCCCTTACGCCGGCAAAGTTGCGTATCGATTCGCGGAAGTTCACGTGCGTGTCGGAGCGCAGTGCAGTCTTCATGACGTTTTCAAGGCCCTGTGCAGTTACGGACGTGTCTTCCGGTCCTTCCGCCGCATCTGCAGTAGGCCCGACGATCAAGTTCCCATGCACAGTTGGGGAAATGAGCACGCCTTTTCCGAACTTGCCCGGCGTCTGGAAAATCGTATGGCTGACAAGACTACCCTCGCTTTTGTCGAGTATATAATATTCGCCCTTGACAGGCAGGATACGGAAAAACGGCTTTGCAACCATGTTGTTTATTTTATCCGCAAAAGTCCCGGCAGCATTTACTATATATTTTGTCTCAATCACATTGTTTCCGGCTTTTATGCGGTAAAACCCACCTTCGTCTGTAATTTTCTCAACAGGCGAATTGAGAAAGAGGTTTGCGCCGTTAAGCACGGCGCTCTGCGCCATTGCAATGCACAGGCCCCACGGGTCTATTATGGCGGCCGTCGGTGCATAGAGCGAGCCGACTATTTCATGGCTCAGCCCGGGTTCTATCTCGAGCGTCTGCTCTTTTGTCAAAATGCTGAGGTTTTTCACGCCGTTTTGCTTTCCGCGTTCCAGGAGTTCTTTCAGTATATCCATGTCGCTGTTGTCAAATGCAATAACAAGCGAACCGGCCCTCTTGTAAAAAACATTAAGCTTTTTGCAGAGGCCTTCCATCATATTGCTGCCCTCCACATTAAGCCTTGCCATCTTTGTGCCCGGTTCCGGGTCATAGCCTGCATGGACAATTGCGCTGTTGGCCTTCGTCGTGCCGCAGGCGACATCATTTTCCTTTTCCACCACTGCTACAGAAAGAGCATAATGGGAAAGTTCATATGCAATGCCTGCGCCTATAACGCCGCAGCCAATTACGGTAACATCATACATAATATATATATTCCTTTCTGATAAATTAAAAAAGGAGCTGAACATTCCGTAGAACCCTTTACGGGCTGCACGAAAACGTTCAACTCTCATACACTAAAACGTTTCTTGAAACCGATATTAATTTATTATTTACATTTTATTTTAAATTACAGCCTACTCAAACCATAGGCTTTCTTTTGTGGTGGAAACAGCAGTAGCACCTGCACCGAGCGCCGCAACAATGTCCTCTTTGTCGAGTATCATGCCGCCGGCTATAATCGGCGTGTTTGCCTTTTTTACACACCGGCTGATGATTTTCGGCATCACGCCCGGAAGTATCTCGTTAAAATCAGCGCCGTCAGAAGCAATGTGCTTCTCGGCATTGGCAAGGGACATTGAGTCCAGCAGGAAATGACGCTCCACTGTAATAAGCCCCATCTTCTTCGCACAGCTCACAAGCTGCGACCTCGTGCTTATTATTCCGTCAGCTTCTGTGTCTGTTTTGACAAAGCGCACCGAAATCTCACGCGGCGCCAGGCCGTCAATCAGGTCTATGTGCACTATGGCAAGCTTATCGGTAGATTTTATCTGTTCAACGATTTTACTGATGTTGCACAGGTCGCCGAAAAGTACAAACACCACGCGGCTCGGCGAAACGAGGGCACGCTTAAGCCCCTCCATGCTTTTTACTGCAGCAATCACTGGAAAATCCAGCAGTCGCTCCTGCATCTGTTCCTGCATCCAAGCTTTACCTTCCTCTTGCCACACGCCATGCACTATGGCGTGCGGCTGAAATTTCTACCGCTGTATCCTGTTTTCAATCCAGCGGATAACATCGCTAATGACTTCGTCCCTGCAGTATTCATTCATAATCTCGTGGTAGCATTTGCCATAAATCTTAAGCTGCTTGTCCTGCGAGCCTATCATTGTAAAAAATTTGCAGGAATCTTTGTATGAAACTATCTTATCACACTCACCATGCATTAGCAAAGCAGGGTCTTTGAACTTGCCTGCATTTTCGCCAAGCCACCGGACGCCGTCTTGCATGGCATAAACAAGCCCTGCTGTAATAACATGGCAACGCAGCGGGTCATCAGCATACGCTTTGCATACTTTAGGGTCACGGCAGATGTTGTCTGTAAGCTCGTTCGGAAAAGTCTTATGCGGATCCAAGCCATCCGGTATCTGCTTAAATGCCCCGGCTACATCATTTGTAAGGGCTCCTGAAAGTACAAGGCCGTTTACCTTGCCAGGATATTTTGCACCATAGCACGCGACTGTAAATCCTCCCATGCTGTGGCCTATCAGGAACACCGGCAACCTCGGATTTTCTTTTTCCGCCAGATCCACAATAAAATTGGTGTCATCTGTAAGGCAGTTGAAGTCTTTTAGATAAGCACGCTCGCCGTCTGATTTTCCATGCCCACGGTGGTCAAAGCGGTAGACGGAAAAATTATGCTCATTAAGCTTTCCCGTAAGATAATTGTACCTGCCCTGATGCTCACACAGCCCATGGACAACAACGACAACGGCCTTCGCATTTTCTGATGTGTCTTTCCGGGCATAGATGTGAAACCCATCATACGAATCAACCATCTTTTCCGCCTGCATAAAACTCCTCCTTCAAAATCATATTATAACCAGATTATATATAAAAAAGCGAAATCAAAAAACCGCTTTGGCTGATTGTGCTGCAAAGTGGGGTTTTTTGCTTTCGTTTCACTCAAACACTTAAGAAAGCTCTATTCTGTTTCAGTTAATAGTGTAAACCATGAATGCCTGGATGTCAATAAATAAATAAATTATTTTATTTATTTATGTAAACTTTGTACTATTTTACGGATTTCACATTATTCGTAAAATTTGAATCGGTTTTTGTCCGCATTATTTGAAACCTGTAGTATATATCATTAGTAGTATATATCATTAGTTTTGTTGAATGATATTTAATGCCATGGATTTTATGTTTTATGCTGCCGTGTTGTCTTTGTTTAGGCAAAGTACGACATGTGTATAAACAAATGTAAAAACTTGTTTATTTACAGCCGGCAATATATATGCTAAAATCATGCCGATAAATCAGATTGATTTTATTCATAATGTATAAAGCCAATCTTGATCTTCTCTGAACATTAAAAATCAAAGTCCGCAAACAGCAGATTTAAAAAAAGTTGGGAGGAATTATCTTGCAAAAGTACATTATGGCTCTGGACGCCGGAACAACAAGCTCACGCTGCATCATCTTCAATGAGCATGGCAAAATGGTAAGCGTAGCGCAGAAAGAGTTCAAGCAGTATTTTCCTAAGCCCGGGTGGGTAGAGCATGATGCAATGGAAATATGGTCTACACAGATCGGCGTTGCGCAGGAAGCAATGTACCGCATAAACATCACGGCAAAAAACATCGCCGCAATTGGCATTGCGAACCAGCGTGAAACAACCGTTGTGTGGGACAAAAAAACCGGCGAGCCCATATGCCACGCCATCGTCTGGCAGTGCAGGCGTACTGCCGAGTATGCAGACAAACTAAAGGCTAAGGGCCTCACAGATGTTTTCCGTGAAAAAACCGGCCTTATAATCGACGCATATTTCTCCGCCACAAAATTAAAATGGATACTCGACAATGTGCCTGGTGCACGGCAGAAAGCAGAAAACGGGCAGCTTTTATTCGGCACCATTGATTCATGGCTCATATGGAAACTTACAGGCGGCAAAGTGCATGTTACCGATTACTCCAACGCATCGCGCACTATGCTCTTCAACATAAGGAAGCTTGAGTGGGATAAAGATATCCTGAAATGGCTCAATATACCTGAATGCATGCTGCCTGAAGTAAAACCGTCAAGCTGCATTTACGGTGAAACAGACCCTTCAATCTTTGGAGCATCTATACCGATTTCAGGCGTAGCCGGCGACCAGCAGTCTGCGCTGTTTGGGCAGACGTGCTTTAAGGCCGGTGAAGCTAAAAACACATATGGCACAGGCTGCTTCCTTCTTATGAACACAGGCGAAAAGCCGGTATTTTCAAAGAATGGCCTTGTAACTACAATCGCATGGGGCCTCAATAACAAAGTCTACTATGCCCTTGAAGGTTCGATTTTTGTCGCGGGCGCAGCTATCCAGTGGCTTCGTGACGAGCTTAAAGTAATAGACAGTTCCCCTGACTCTGAATATATGGCAAACAAAGTAAAGGATACAAACGGTGTTTATGTAGTGCCTGCTTTTACAGGGCTTGGCGCTCCTTATTGGGACCAGTATGCAAGGGGCACTATTGTAGGCCTCACACGCGGGGCAAACAAATACCACATCATACGTGCGACGCTTGACTCACTTGCTTACCAGACTTTAGACGTTTTAAATGCAATGGAGAAAGATTCAGGCATACACCTTGACTCACTCAAAGTAGACGGCGGTGCATGTGCCAATAACTACCTTATGCAGTTCCAGTCGGACATCCTGAACGTGCCTGTACACCGTCCGGCATGTATCGAGACTACGGCAATGGGTGCTTCTTACCTTGCAGGCCTCGCAGTTAAATACTGGTCAAGCCAGGAAGACATCCTTAAAAATTGGGAGATGTCAAGGGAGTTTAAGCCTACCATGGATGAAAACGTCCGTCAAAATCTTACACAAGGCTGGCATAAGGCTGTAAAATGCTCGTTTGGCTGGGCAAAAGGAATAAAATAGATGAAAGAGGTGTAATACCATGCTACCTTATCTCGCAGAATTTATTGGCACAACCATCATGATCATCCTCGGCGATGGCGTATGTGCCAATGTAAACCTCAACAAATCTGGAATGAAAGGCGCCGGGGCGGTACAGATAACATTTGGATGGGGCCTTGCAGTGTTTCTTCCGGCATTCGTGTTTGGCGCAGCTTCCGGTGCACATTTTAACCCTGGTGTTACCATAGGCCTCGCGGCAGCCGGAAAATTTGCATGGGGAATGGTACCTGGCTACATTGTAGCGCAGATAGCCGGTGCATTTTTAGGCTCTTGCATTGTATATCTACTGTTTAAAGACCAATTCGATGAGACAACCGATGAAAAGGCTATTCTCGGATGCTTCTCCACAAGCCCTGCTATCCGTGACATTCCCCGCAATTTCTTCACTGAACTGATTACGACTTTTCTCCTTGTCTTTACCATCCTCGGTGTAGGCAATGTTAAAGGCGCAGGCACAGTAGGCCTCAATTACCTGCTTGTTTTCGGTATAATCGTTTCTATTGGCATGTCTCTCGGCGGCCTCACGGGATACGCCATGAATCCGGCAAGAGATTTAGGCCCGCGCATTGCACATGCCATTCTTCCAATTAAGCACAAAGGCTCTTCAGATTGGCAGTATGGGCTTATAGTGCCTATCTTTGGACCTATAGCAGGCTGCCTGCTGGCCGCACTGCTTTTCACTGCCATTCCATGGTAAAAATGTTTCAGCATAAATAAAAGTGCTGTTTTACTGCATAGCAACCCTTCTTATTCATTTGCCGTCCGGATTAATTCCGGGCGGCATTTTTTTATGAATAGTCGGCTTGCCAAACCCTTCTTTATATATTACTGCGGGCATTGACGTACAAAATAAAGGCAATATTTATCCAGATAAAGTAACAGCTTATTATTATAGTTTTTTAAATACATAAGCAATATTCTGGTGTTTTATAATCACATAATCAGTTGCTTAAATATAATATTCTAATTTAGTGCTTATTGCGATGCGAAAAGGTTAATGATTCTCTATTACAAATTTACTATATTGCTATATAAAATAAAACAAACTTTAGATTATATTGTTGACATTCCACAACATTGGTGATAAGATACTTTTAGTTAAATATTTTATAAAACTTTATTGTACAACTTACTGGTGGGAAGTGGTAGAGGACATTTTAATATAACCTTTCATGTTGAAAACACAAAACATTGAGATTGGTTCAAGGTTGGTTCCATTATTTTTGCAACATATGGAGGAGTGAATAATTATGAGATTATGGCGGGAATTATTATCTATTGTTATGGCATCAATGATAGCAGTCCCTTTCGCAGGATGCTCTAGTGGAAGCACGACACAGTCATCTTCAGCCACCACAAAAGCTTCTCAGACACAATCCAGTGGTCAAAAAGTTGGTATTGCAATGCCTGAGAAGACACTTCAGCGCTGGGTCCAGGACGGTAACAACATGAAAAAAGTACTTGAGCAAAAAGGATATTCCTGTGAACTGCAGTACGCCAATAATGACGTTAACCTACAGGCGCAGCAATGCGAAAATATGATTACAAACGGCTGCAAAGTTCTCGTAATTGCTTCAATCGACGGCTCAAGCCTTTCCAATGTGCTACAGCAGGCACATCAAAATAACGTTAAGGTTATAGCGTATGACCGCCTGCTGATGAATTCACCGTATGTCGATTATTACGCAACATTTGATAATTATCAGGTTGGCAAGCTTCAGGGACAGTATATTGTAGACAAACTTGGTGTGGAAAATGGCAAAGGTCCTTTTAACATTGAGTTTTTTGCCGGGGCACCCGATGACAATAACGCAAAGTATGTTTTCAAAGGTGCTATGGACGTTATGAAGCCATACATAGGAAAAAATTTAATAGTAAAAAGTGGGCAGACCTCTTTTGCCCAATGTTCAACAGAGCATTGGAAAACTGAGGTTGCCCAGTCTAGAATGGATAATTTACTGTCCGCAGATTATGCAGGCGGTGCAAAACTTGACGCTGTTCTTGCACAAAATGATGCCATCGCGCGTGGCGTACTCGCTGCGTTGAAGAATATCAGTTACGGCAGTGCCCAGAAGCCTCTTCCAATCATCACAGGCCAAGACAGTGAAAAATCCAACGTTATCTCAATTAAAAATGGCGATATCTCAATGACTATCTTTAAAGATACGCGTACATTGGCTCTCAAAGTCGCAACAATGGTAGATGCTGTGCTACATAACAAAAAAGCTGATGTTAATGACACAAAAACATACAATAATGGCACAAAAGTAATTCCAACATATCTGTGCTCCCCAATTGTTGTAACAAAAGAAAATTACAAAAAGATCTTGGTTGACTCCGGATACTATACCGAACAGGATTTAGCCGGTTAAACTGCTACGCTAATATAATCACCCGGATGTACTTTTATCCGGGTGATTATTAATAATCTCCGGCAGAATGGAGGATTGTCTATGGCAGATAAAATTTTAGAGATGCGAAATATTATTAAAGAGTTTTCAGGGGTTCGTGTATTAAAAGAAGTCAACTTTTCTGTTGAGAAAGGTACTATCCATGCTTTAGTTGGTGAAAATGGTGCTGGAAAATCCACTTTGATGAATATACTAAGCGGTGTGTATCCATATGGCTTATACAGCGGTGATATTGTTTTTGAAGGTAAAACATGCCAGTTCAAGACCGTAAATGACAGCGAAAAAGCTGGGATAGCAATTATTCATCAAGAGCTTGCATTAATACCTTACTTAACAATTGCTGAAAATTTGTTCCTTGGAAATGAAAAAGCTAAGAACGGGATAATGGACTGGGATCAAACTTATTTTGAGGCCAGCAAACTGTTAGAGCGGGTTGGTCTCAAAGAAAATCCGCATACTCTTGTTAAAGACATAAATGTGGGAAAACAGCAGTTGGTAGAAATTGCTAAAGCGCTTGGCAAAAATGCCCGCTTACTCATTCTGGATGAGCCAACAGCAGCACTTACGGAAGTAGATTCACAGCATCTATTAAAGTTACTACTTGAGTTAAAGAAAAACGGCTTAACATCCATACTGATATCACATAAGTTAAATGAAGTCACGTCAGTTTCAGATGCTATAACTGTAATACGCGACGGCGAAGTAATTGAAACTCTTAAGCAGGGAAAAGATGAAATTACAGAGGACCGTATAATTCAAGGCATGGTCGGTCGGAAGATGACAGAACAGTTTCCGGCACGTGATGTAAAAATCAGCGACAAAATTGGTTTTGAAATACAGCATTGGACTGCTGACAATGAATTAATCCCTGGGAAGAAATTAATTGACGATGTCAGTATCCAAGTTCATAAAGGTGAAGTAGTCGGGCTTGCCGGACTAATGGGAGCTGGGCGCACAGAACTTGCTATGAGCGTATTCGGAAGGCTTCGTGGAAAAAGCATCCATGGTTCTGTTGTAAAAGATGGAAAAGTTATTGACACAAGCACTGTTAAAAAGGCTATCCAAAATAAAATTGCTTACGTAACTGAAGACCGTAAATCTGCAGGGCTTATTCTTTCAAATGATATCTGCACTAATGTTACTATAGTCGACCTGCCGCATTTTGCGACTCGCCATGTTTTAGATAAAGACCTGGAAATACGCACAGCAAATGAATACCGTAGCAAGTTCCACATCAAGTCAAATAATGTTTTTCAACTCACAAAGAATCTGTCTGGCGGCAATCAGCAGAAAGTTGTATTGAGTAAATGGATACTTACGAAACCAGACGTGCTTATTTTAGACGAGCCCACACGCGGTATAGACGTTGGCGCTAAATATGAAATATATACTATTATTAACCAGCTTGTCGCAGCTGGTAAGTGCGTTATTATAATTTCTTCTGAATTGCCTGAAGTGTTAGGAATAAGTGATCGTATTTATGTCATGAATGAAGGTAAAATTGTAGGCGAACTGCCAAAAAGTGAGGCAACGCCTGAAAGGGTTATGCAATGCATTATGAGCAATCAGAAAGTAGGAGCGTGACAAATATGAATAATCAGAACACTAAAAAGTCTTCATCTGTGAATTTGCGCCAGTATAGTATGCTGATTGCGCTTGTTGTAATCATGATTTTCTTTCAGGCACTAACAAAAGGTATATTTTTAAAGCCTCAAAATGTAACCAACCTTATTCTTCAAAACAGTTACGTTATTATACTCGCAGTAGGCATGCTGCTGTGCATTGTGAGCAGCGGAGCAATTGATTTGTCAGTTGGATCAGTTGTTGCTTTCACCGGTGCTATACTTGGCGTTTTAATCGTGCAAAAAGGAATGAATACATGGCTTGCTATTATCATTACCTTAGTCGCAGGTCTTTTAATTGGTATGTGGCAGGGCTTTTGGATTGCGTATGTTGGCATTCCAGCTTTTATTGTAACGCTGGCTGGCATGCTTATCTTTCGCGGCCTAACCCTTTACATACTGCAAGGCATGACACTGTCACCGTTCCCAAAAGATTTTCTGGCAATAAGTTCAGGCTTTTTACCTGGCGCTAAAGTTGGGTCATTCAATATTACAGCCATAATAATCGGTGTCGCTGCCATGGTGCTTTATGCTATAACTGAAATCAGTGAACGGCAAAGCAAGAAACATAAGGGATACGTAGTTTCAAACAACGGCGTTTTCTTCGCCAAATTGGTTGTTATACTTGCCGTAATAGCAGTCTTCTCGCTTTGGTTGGCACTTTATGAAGGTTTTCCAATCCTTCTCATTATACTTATGGTATTAATTATGGCTTATTCATTTTACGCAAATAAAACTGTTTCCGGACGTTACCTATACGCTATGGGCGGCAATGCCAAAGCTGCTGTACTCTCAGGCATCAATACTAAAAAGGCGCTATTTTCTACATTCGTAAACATGGGTGTTTTGGCTGCCTTGGGAGGAATAGTCTTTACATCCCGACTTCAATCTGCAACTCCTACTGCCGGCGAGGGATTCGAAATGGATGCAATCGCCGCATGTTACATCGGTGGCGCTGCCGTTATGGGTGGCAGCGGAACTGTAGCAGGCGCCGTTGTAGGTGCCTTGGTTATGGGCGTTATAAACAATGGCCTTTCCATTATGGGCGTAGGTAGTGATATTACTCAGGTTGTAAAAGGATTCGTCCTTCTTGCCGCAGTAGTATTTGATATTGTATCTAAAAAGCGCGCGGTAGAAATGTAAAACGCCAAAATATCGTTATTTTAAATTCTTCTATCAAATCAATTGGGAGGAGTTCCTCTTCTATGAATTGTCTGATTGGAATTGATATAGGGACGTCTGGCTGCAAAATCATAGCTATCGACGAGCATGCCAGGATCCTCAAGTCAGTAACAGAGCAATATCCATGCTATTCGCCTAAAGCCGGCTGGTCCGAGCAAGACCCTGAAGACTGGTGGAAAGGCGTGTGTTCGGGTTTAAAAAAAATTACTGCCGGTTTAGCAGGCAGTAAAATCTGCGCCGTCGGTTTTTCCGGCCAGATGCACGGCATGGTGGCACTTGATGAAAACCTGCACGTCGTCCGCAGGGCAATCCTTTGGAACGACCAGAGGACTGAAAAGCAATGCAAAGAAATCACAGAATCGGCAGGAGGGCTTGGCAGCCTGTTGTCAGTTACAGATAACCGCATGCTTACAGGATATACTGGCGGAAAAATCCTGTGGATGAAAGAAAATGAGCCTGAAAATTACGCAAAGACAAAAGTTATACTTAACCCGAAAGATTACATACGTTTCAGGCTTTCAGGTAAAATCTGCACAGACGTTTCGGACGCTTCAGGCACCGGCTTTTTTAACGTGAGAGAGCGGAAATGGGCTTCTGATCTGATTGAGGGAGCAGGCATTGGCAGGCATCTGTTCCCACCGGTTGCAGAATCGACGGACACCACAGGATATGTAACAAAAGAAGCTTCTGGGCAAACAGGCCTTCCGGAAGGTACACCCCTTGCAGGGGGCGGCGGTGACGCTGTAATTTCCATGGTGGGCCTCGGGCTTGTCAAGCCAGGCCGCATTGGCATAACCCTTGGCACTTCAGGTGTTGTAGCGGTAAACTTGCCGTCTTTTATCCACAATCCCAACGGGATGCTGCAGGTGTTCTGCGGCAATGAGCCCGGCCTTTACAGCGCTATGGGCGTAACCCTTTCAGCTGCTGGCTCATATCAATGGTTCCGCAATGTTTTCGGGGATTTTGAAGCTGAAACGGCAAAGCGTGAAGGCAAAAACGCCTTTGAGCTTCTTGATGGGGAAGCTTCGGCAGTGCCTGCAGGTTCAGACGGGCTTGTTTTCCTGCCTTACCTTACCGGAGAGCGCGCACCTATAAATGACCCGAAAGCAAAAGGTGCATTTCTCGGCATAACATCGCGCCATAAAAAAGGGCATTTTGCGCGCTCAGTTATGGAAGGCGTCACATTTTCACTGAGGCAGGTGTATGAGCTTATTAAAAAGGCGTGCAGCGAAAAGCCTTCCGGCGAGATTGTGCTTGCGGGCGGCGGGGCAAAAAGCCAGGTTTGGCGGCAGATTTTTGCCGATACATTTGGCATTCCCGTGCGCACTGTATACGGCAGTTCTGAAGGCGGCTCATTCGGAGCAGCCCTCATTGCAGGTGTAAGTGCCGGAATATGGAAAAACCTCGCGCAGACCGTCCCCCTTATTAAGTCAGAAAGCACAACATTGCCCAAAAAGGAAAATATCCCTCTTTACGAATCACTGTATCAAAAGTATATCAGGTTTTATGGCGCGCTCAAATGGAGCTATTAGTGCAAAAAAACTATTCGTTTTAACAGGAAGGAAGCTCATCAATGATAAACAATATTCCGCAAGTAAAACTTGGGCTTGTTGCAGTCAGCCGCGACTGTTTTGTAATATCCCTTTCCCGTGAACGCAGGGAAGCAATCGCAAAAAGTTTTACGTCTTTAGGCAACAGCATCTATGAAGCAAAAACTATAGTGGAAAATGAAAACGACATGCTGAAAGCTGTAAAAGAAGTTCAGGGCGCAGGCTGCAATGCCCTCGTCGTATTCTTGGGCAACTTCGGCCCGGAAACGCCGGAAACTATGATTGCCAAAAATTTCGACGGGCCGGTAATGTTCGTTGCCGCTGCCGAAGAAAGCTACAAAAACCTGATAAATGGCAGGGGCGACGCCTACTGCGGCATGCTTAACTGCTCTTATAATCTTGGGCTGCGCCATATCCCTGCCGTCATACCTTCATACCCAGTTGGAACAGCAGACGATATCGCCAAAATGATTTCTGATTTTCTGCCGGTAGCACGGGCAGTTATTGGCCTTAAGTCTCTTAAGGTTATCACTTTCGGGCCGCGCCCGCAGGATTTCTTTGCATGCAATGCGCCAATTCAGCCGCTTTATGACCTCGGCATAGAGGTACAGGAAAATTCCGAGCTCGACCTTTTCAACGCCTACAAAGCGCATGAGTCCGACAAACGCATACCCGAAGTAGTTGCCAGCATGGCAAAAGAACTCGGCCAGCATGGCAATACATATCCTGACCTGCTGAACCGCCTCGCACAGTTTGAGATTACGCTCATTGACTGGGCAAAAGAAAACAAAGGCTCTCGCGACTACGTCGTGTTTGCCAACAAGTGCTGGCCTGCATTCCCAAAAACGTTTGGATTCGAGCCATGCTATGTAAACAGCAGGCTTACGGAAAGCGGCATGCCGGTAGCCTGTGAAGTTGACATTTACGGTGCAGTAAGCGAATATATCGGCGCCTGCATCAGCGGCGATGCCGTGACACTGCTTGATATAAACAACAGTGTACCTGAGGATCTCTATAAAGAGCAGATAAAGGGCAAGTTCAACTATGCGCTGAGTGATACATTTATGGGGTTCCACTGCGGCAACACTCCTTTCTGCAAGCTTTCAGACGGCAAGATAAAATATCAGCTGATTCAGAACAGGCTTCTTGAAAACGGCAACAAACCAGACTTCACACGTGGGACACTCGAAGGTGACATTGCGCCGAGTGACGTCACCCTCTTCCGTATGCAGGGGACAGCAGACAGCAAAATCTCATGCTACATTGCCCAAGGTGAGGTGCTGCCCGTTGCAACGCATTCTTTTGGCAGCATCGGGGTTTTTGCAATACCTGAAATGGGCCGTTTCTACCGCAATGTTTTAATTGAGAAACATTTCCCCCATCATGGTGCTGTTGCTTTCAACCACATTGGCAAACCGCTCTATACGCTTTTCCGTTATTTTGGCCTGAAAGATATTTCGTTCAACCAGCCTAAAGGCATGCTGTATGCGACAGAAAACCCATTTGAAAAAGGATGCGGGGAGGGTTAAAAATGAGTGTAAGAAAAGAACTTTTTGGGGCTCTGCCCGACGGCCGTGAAGTATATAAGTACATCTTGAAAAACACGAATGGCATGTCGGCAGAAATACTTACATTCGGCTGCCGTATATACCGTCTTTTTGCGCCTGACAGGAACGGCAAAAGTGAAAACGTCGTGCTTGGCCACAGGACTTTAGCCGAATATAACCGCGATGACGATTTCTTCGGCGCTGTTGTGGGCCGCTGCGCAAACAGGATTGCCGGCGCAGAGTTTAAAATAGGTGAAAGTACATACCATCTTGCAAAGAACGAAGGTAAAAATTCACTTCACAGCGCACCCGGCGGCTATCAGAGCCGTGTGTGGGAAGTGGAAAAAACCGATGGCAGCGATATATCGCCGTCCATCACACTTTCGTGCCTCGACAAAGACGGTGAATGCGGATTCCCGGGAAATGTAACAGTAAAAGTCACATATTTGCTCTCATCTGACAATGCCCTGACTATCTGCTACACTGCACAGGCAGACAGGGAAACGCCTTTTATGCCTACTAACCACACTTTCTTCAACCTGACAGGCAGCGGAAAGACTATACTGCCGCTCACCCTCAAGGTGAACGCTGGCTCAATAACAGAGACTGACAATGATTTGATACCTACCGGAAAATTAATTCCAGTAAAGGGAACGCCGTTTGATTTCAGCACGCCTAAGCCTATTGGAAAAGACATATTTGCCGATGAGCCTTTTCTCAAAACATTTGGAGGCTTTGACAACAACTTCGCCCTTAAAGGCCTCCCGCATCAGTTCAAAGAGGCGGCTGTGCTTTATGACAGCGAAAGCGGCAGAAAAATGCGCGTTTTAACAGACATGCCCGGCCTTCAGGTGTTCACAGCTAATTCCTACCATAAAGATTCGCTGGACTATGATGGAAAAGGAATGGAAAGCCATCATGCGGTGTGCCTCGAGACACAGTTTTTCCCGGATTCCGTTCACCATGCCGAATTCCCGTTCGAAAATCTGAAACCGGGGGCAAAGTTTAAAAGCATTACCTCATATCAGTTTACAGCAGAATAATACGTAAGTTATTCCCGCTGCCGCAGTGAAATGGTATAGCCACTTGTGAGGGCACGACACACGGAGAGGGTTTAACAAAGAAGCAGCATCCGGAAAATTTCGGATGCTGCTTCTTAAGCTACATTAAATAAAGTATAAAATAAAATGTCAGTCACTTAAAAAGGTATTTACAAAAAGCAGGGCTGCACCAACGGCACTCGCTTTGTCACCGTACCTGCTGAAATGCAGGTAGTGGCATGGTTCATTAAATGAATCAAATGACGAAAGCTTCTCGTAGAGTGCATCAGAGTATTGCTCGAGGTACTGGTCAATCTCGCCGCCTATGATAATGTCAGAATCAAAAATAGTGTGGATATTATTAATGCCTGTTGCAAGGTAGTCAAGGTATATCTTCCATTTCTCAGCGCAGTACTGGTCACCCATTTTCATCGCTGCAAAGAATTCGTCAATATCATTGAAATTTGGTTCTGTCAGCACTTTTGTAGAGCAGTAAGCCTCGAGGCACCCTTTTTTGCCGCAGGAACATGTCAGGCCATTTTTGACGATAGTCATGTGGCCAAACTCGCCTGATCGCCCATTGCTTCCGTTATACAGTTTATTGTTGATGATTATGGCGCCACCAACGCCTTTGTTAATTGACAGAAACACAGCATTCTTGATGTTCTCAATTTTCCATATTTCCGCAAATCCGGCAAGGTTCGCTTCATTATTGGCCATAACAGAATAAGGGATATATTTTGCGAGAATATTAAGGGGAAGATTTTTCGTTTTCAGTGTCGGGCTGTAGTCCAGGATGTTGTCTTTCGTGTTGATTATACCGGGAAAAGCTATGCCGACCCCGAGTACTACATCCTGGTCGACTTTGTTTTCAGCAATAAAATTTTTAAGGTATTCGGCGATTTTCCTGAAGTACTGGTCATCGTTCTGGAAAAGCTCGCGTACCTTTTTATAGTGCAGGACGTTTCCGTTAAGGTCTATAAGTACAAACCTCAGGTGGTTCTGGGTTATTTCTATCCCTGCAGACAGCTTTGCATCATAAGACAGTGCTATTGTCGTGGGTTTTCTTCCGCCTGACGATTTAAGTGTGCCCGTTTTCCTCACAAGGCCGTGGGCGTAAAGGTCTTTCAGTATGAGGGAAACAGTCGGCATGCTCAGATGGAGTGAATTCGCAATGCCCTGCTTGGTAGCGTTGTCTTTTTCATACAGGAAATTAATTATGCGCTTTTTATTTGTGCTTCTGACTTCCAGATTATTCATAGCTTTACGCTCTTTTCACATACATAATTCTGATTAGCAATCGTATCTGGCAAAATTTGAATTACACCTCACAATTATATATTATAATATAATATTTTTAAAAAGTCTGTGTAATTAAAATGTTATATAGAATTTTTTAGGAAATAAAATATAAATAGTTTTATAAATGTGTAATATATAACCGTAATAATTTTAATACGTTTTACAGCCATTTATTTTACTATGGCACATTTAAATTAAATAAAAATTTACAGTAAATACCCATTGGAGCTCAGTGACTGATAAAAACGCTTTTAATGCTTTCACGTCCCTGGCACTTTTTTAGGCCGACCGTAAACTGCCGTGCTGCAGCGCCTGGCACAAAAATTATGCAGCAGATTATGGAATTTATACCGCTGCAGGCGTATTCGGTTACCGGCACCAACGCGATAAAGTAAAAATGGCCATAAAAATATGCCCTGACAGCTTCCATCAGCTAAGTCATGGCATATCCTCTTTATTGCAACATTATTATAAACTTTTAAACTGCCCGCGTTTGCCGCAGGTAAACGTGGGATTCAGTTTTCATAGCGTCCACAGCAGTTCTTATACTTTTTGCCGCTGCCGCACGGGCACGGGTCGTTGCGGCCCGGCTTCTTTTTTTTGCGTATCGGCTGGCGTTTTGCCGGTTTGCCGGAGTCGCCGTCGCCGCCGGACTCACCCGTCGGTTTCGCCACTTGCTCGCGCTTTGGCTCTTCGGCCTTGCGCAGCTGCACCGTAAGCATCATGCGCGCCGTATTTTCCCTTATGGTGGAGATCATGGCGTCAAACATATCGAAGCCCTCCACACGGTACTCAACGACAGGATCCTGCTGGCCATATGCACGCAGGCGTATCCCTTTTTGCAGCTCGTCCATCGCGTCGATGTGGTCCATCCACTGGGTGTCAACATTTTTAAGCAGGATGACACGCTCCAGCTCCCTCATTATGTCGGGGCCGAACTGTTTTTCACGCTTTTCATAAAGTTCATGGGCTTTGTCGGTAAGGTCATGCTGCACGTCGGCAGGCTCAAGGCGGACTTTTTCTTCCGCTGTGTAAACGAGGTCATCAGGCCCTATAAGCCAACCAAGGTAATGGTCGCGCAGTCCTTTGAAATTCCGCGTGTTGTGGTCGGCGTCTGCCGGCATAAATTTCTGCACCTGTTCCGCGATTGCCTGGTCTATCATCTTCAGTATCTGGTCTTTGAGGTTTTCGCCGTTCAGCACCTGGTCGCGCTGGCTGTAAATAATCTCACGCTGGCGGTTCATCACGTCGTCAAACTGAAGGACGCTCTTGCGGATTGCGAAGTTGCGGCCCTCAATTTTCTTCTGTGCATTGGCTATTGCCTTTGTGAGCATCTTGTTTTCGATAGGCATATCCTCATCGACATTCAGGTTCTCCATCAGCGCTGTTATGCGCTCGCCGCCGAACAAACGCATCAGGTCATCTTCAAGGGAAATATAGAAGCGGCTCATGCCTGGATCGCCCTGGCGGCCAGAACGGCCGCGCAGCTGGTTATCTATGCGGCGTGACTCGTGGCGCTCCGTACCGATAATATAAAGCCCGCCCGCAGCTTTGACTTCCTCTGCTTCGGACTTTGTCTGCTCTTTATATTTCGTGGCGAGTTTCTGGAACATCTCCCGCGCATTTAAAATGTCCTTATTGTCGGTCTCCGAATACGCATCCGCCTCGGCGATAAGCTCGTCTGACACCTTGCGACTCTTCATTTCGGCTTTCGCCATGTACTCAGGGTTGCCGCCAAGGACAATATCCGTGCCGCGGCCTGCCATGTTAGTTGCTATGGTTACAGCATCCTTGCGGCCCGCCTGAGCAACTATCTGAGCTTCTTTTTCATGGTACTTTGCATTCAGCACTTCATGCTTTATGCCTTCTTTTTTAAGCATTTTGCTGAGCTGCTCTGATTTTTCTATCGAAATAGTGCCCACAAGTACCGGCTGGCCGGTTTTGTGGTGCTCTATTACGTCATTTATCACTGCGCGGAACTTCGCTTTTTCAGTCTTATAGACAACATCCGGCAGATCTTTGCGTATCATCGGCTCGTTTGTCGGTATCTCAACGATATCCAGCTTATATATTTCACGGAACTCGGTTTCCTCCGTCATGGCAGTGCCCGTCATGCCTGAAAGCTTGTCATACATGCGGAAGTAGTTCTGGAATGTTATAGTCGCGAGCGTCTTGCTCTCCCTCGCTACCTTTACGCCCTCTTTTGCCTCAATGGCCTGGTGAAGCCCTTCGTTGTAGCGGCGGCCGTACATAAGGCGGCCTGTGAACTCGTCCACAATTATAACCTGGCCGTCTTTCACCACATAGTCAATATCCTTACGCATTACGCCGCGCGCCTTGATGGCCTGGTCTACATAATGCTGTATCGGTATGTTCTCGGTATCTGTGAGGTTCGAAACCTTAAAGAATTCCTCGGCCTTTTTAACACCCCTCTGTGTAAGATTCGCAGTCTTCGCTTTCTCGTCGACAACATAATCAGCGTCTTTATAAAGCTCGTCGTTGTCCTCTTTGCTGTCAAGCTCCGCAACTTTCACGCATTTTAGCTTCTTGGCGAAAGAATCTGCCACATAATACATTTCCGTCGAATTCTCGCCCTGGCCTGAAATTATCAGCGGCGTGCGCGCCTCATCTATAAGTATCGAGTCTACTTCATCCACAATGGCATAGTGGTGGCCGCGCTGCACTTTGTCATTTTTATATATGACCATGTTGTCGCGCAGGTAGTCGAACCCGAATTCGTTGTTAGTGCCGTATGTAATGTCGGCATTGTAAGCTTCCCTGCGCGCGTCGTTGTCCATATCATGGACTATGAGCCCAACTGAAAGGCCGAGGTAACGGTAAATTTTCCCCATCCACTCAGAGTCGCGGCGGGCAAGGTAGTCGTTCACAGTTACGATGTGCACGCCTTTCCCGGCAAGCGCATTAAGGTAAGCCGGCAGCGTAGCCACAAGCGTTTTGCCTTCGCCTGTTTTCATCTCGGCTATGCGCCCCTGGTGCAGTACTATGCCACCGAGAATCTGCACAGGAAAATGACGCATGTCAAGCACGCGCGCCGAGGCTTCGCGGCAGACGGCAAATGCGTCCGGAAGAATGCCGTCGAGCGTTTCGCCGTTTGCCAACCGCTCTTTAAGTGCCGGTGTCTGGGCTTTCAGTTCAGTTTCGGACATTGCTTTGTATTTATCTTCCAGCTCAAGCACGGCATTGCAGGTTGGCCTTATTCTCTTCAGCTCGCGCTTGCTGTAATTGCCAAACATGGCAGATAAAATTGATTTCATGGGCTTCACCTCAAAACTGCCGCGCTATGCGGCTGCTATTCTCCGCTTCAAGCCAGATTTTTCTTCTCCGGCTCCATAGACAAAGTTTATTATAGCATATTGTCAGTGAAAAATATAGAATCTTTTGCACGTTCAGCTTTTTCGAAATCAGTTTTCAGCATTTTCACGGCGCTGCTGCCGCTCGCCTGTGCCATTTCCCGCCTGCTTTTTTCTGCCTGCACCTTTTATCTTGCCAGTTATAAGTGCGATAAGCGGAAAAATGAATTGGAACGGTATGCTGATTGTTGGAATATACGGAATGAAATTCACTGCCGAAAGCACATTGTTGTAAAGGATATACCCAAGTACCACCATAAGCAGGCCGCAGCACGCGGCAGGGCGTGTGGAGCCTCTTGTTCCGAGTGCTTCCGAAACGCTGAGCGATGCCGCATAAAGCGAAACGTCGATCCTTACTATGCCAGACAGCACAAGGTTTATGCCTATAAGGACGGAAATTCTGCTTACGAAGTCCCCTATTGAGATAACGCCTACAGCGTCATACGAAGCAAACAGGAAAAGCCTGCATGTCGGTGCGCCGAGTATCATGAGGTTCCGCAGCGTTGCCATCAAAAGCACTGCGCTGCCAATAAGGATGCCTTTAACCATCACACGTAACGGTTTAATATTCCTGTCTGCCACGCCAAAAAATGGGACGACAAGCACTATTTCCCCAAGAGGTGCCACGAGGGCGGAAAATGTCCCATGCACAAGGGCCGTCGGACCGGAGCCTAAAACCGGCTTGAGGTTGTCAACGTCCATAAACGGTATCGCAAGCAGAAATGTGAGGCCGACAAAAATAAGGACTATCGGGAGCAAAAATTTTGCGCAGCTTCCAATATTGTCCGGCCCGGAGCGCACATGCCATATTATAAGTGGCAATGACACCATTAGGATCGCGACCTGTGGCGTTTCGTTGAGGCCTACTATCTTGATAAATTCATCATAGATGTAAAATGTCTGTGCCCCGGCAAATATGGCATAAGCGGCGTAAAGGCCGCATACGGCTTTTCCGGCCGTATTCCCGAAAGCCTCCTGGAAGATCTGCAGGAAGCCCCTGTCTGGGTAAAGCTTCAGCAAGGCGCCATATACCCATGTAAGAAGTATTGAAAGGCCCACCCCTATTATTATAGCTATCCACGAATCCTGCATTGCCGGCCCTACGGAGCTGATAACCAGCGAGCTTCCGATGATTTGGAGCGCAATAATAGATGAAATTTTTCTGTCTGTAGTTTTCCTTTTTCCCATTAATTCTCCACCTAACCGATATTCATCCACGGGCCTAAAAGTTTCGCAAGCTTTGCCCCAAGGTCAAGCTGCACACCAAGCCCAATAACGATATCCGCAAAAATCACAAAGGCATAAACAGGTACGCTGAACCATGTGAGGCGCTTTTTGGCTTTTGCATCCCCACCGTCTTTACCTGCTGTTATGAAATCTGCCGCCGCAATGGCAACTGTCAGTATGATTGAAAGCAAAAGGTCCGGCATTCTATTCATATCCTTTCGGATAGGCAAGGCCCGTATTGCTTATCTGCACTTCCGCATTTATGCTTACCTTAAGAGTGCGGAATTTCTGGTGCCAGTCCGGTTTCAGCTCCGCCCACAGTTTTGGATCCTTCTCGTAAATTTTACGGCCGAATCCGAAAATATCGCAGCCAGAGCTGTTCTGCACCTCGTGCACAGCACGTTCTGCACGCTCTTCCAGAGAGGCGGACGCAAACTGCTCAATGCGTTTTATGCCAAGCTGTGCAAAATAATTATTGTGACTGTTTTCTTCATCAAAAATACATTTTGTCTTAATGCCTATTTTCATTGCAGGCGTTTTGCCGTCAAGCTGCGGGCTTGTGTTGGCGCTCACTGCCTGTATCTTCAGCGTAATGTCTTTTTTATCCGGCTTCTCGCCGACAAGCAGTACGCCCTGATGAAGCTGCCCTGCCACAAGCATATCATCCGCTGTCTGCTCCTCATTCCTCACGCCGGCGTATTTGTCACCGTTGAACACTGCCGTGCCCGAAATCTCGGCCTGTTCCTTGCCGCCTATTTCTTTCAGCCTGAGGCATGGGAGCACAAGGTCTTTTCCCTGGCCTAAAAGTATATTGTCGGCCTGATAAAGCGAAACCTCTGGCGTTTTGCCGCTTTCAGAAAGGTTTTTAAGCGAATTGAATATTTGGTATGAAGCGAGGTTCCCGACCGGCTGACCCTGCAGCAGCTCACCCGCCGTGTCTTCGAGTGAAACCATCATGCGTATGACAAACCGCGGCTGCATATCCCTGTTCAACCAGTCGAGCACTGGCGTAAGCCCTTTTCTTGCAATGCCGCTGCTGAAAATTACAATTTTGCAATCGCTGAAATAAAGCGCATGGCCTGAAACACGCGAGGCATTTTTTACAGCGTCGAATATTGTGTTGCCGTCGGCCTCAATTATTTTTCCTTTCAGCTTTGTCTGCTGGCCTCCACCGTCGGAAAGGTCTGCCACCTCGAAAGTGAGGTGGTAGCGAAAAGGCCCTGTGCCGCAGTCTATGGCCATGCCGCTTACAACACTGCGGTTTTCAGCTTCCTTGTAGTCCCAGCACCCTGTAAGCGGCACCATCAAAAGTGCAAGGCAAACGGTTAAAAGCCGGCGCATAAGTTTCATTTGCCAGCACCACCCTGCTTTTGCCTTGTAGTATTTTTAGTAAGCTTAGACGGCCTTTTTATCATTTTGTTCCACGGCGCGCGGAAAACAATGTCTTTGATCTCCTGAAATTTCTCTATATGGACACTCTGCATCACCGGCACGCCGAAAGACGTTACATTATATAAATAAATCAGGAGCCCAACACTTCCAAACAGTAAGCCGTACATGCCCAGCGTTGCGGATAAAATTATTATCACCGTGCGCGTCAGTATGGTGAACCCCTTGATTTTCGGGTTCATCATGCCAGTTATGCCCGCAAGCGCCATAATGATTATGATTGGCGCACTCACTATTCTTGCCTCAACGGCGGCATTGCCTATAACGATAGCGCCCACTATGCCGAGCATCTGGCCCATCACTCCCGGCATCCTTGTGCCGGATTCGCGCAGAAGCTCAAATACTATGAGCATGATAATCATCTCAATCGTAGTCGGGAACGGTACGCCCTGCCTTGACTGTATTATGCTGACAAAAAGCGGCGTCGGCAGGATCTCTGGGTGGAATGTGACAAGCGCAATGTAAACCCCCGGCAGTGTAGTTGAAATTACAAAAGAGAGGATGCGTAAAAAACGCCCAATAGAAGCAAAAACATAGTTCAGGTAGTAGTCTTCGTCGCTCTGGAAGCTTTCCACAAAAAGGTAAGGCAGTGTAATGGCCTGCGGCGTGCCGTCCAGCAAAATGGCTATCCTGCCTTCAAGCAACTTACCGGCAACAACGTCCGGCCTCTCAGTGGAGCCTACGGTGTCGAGCATCATATGGCGGCCGTCGCATATAAGCTCGGCAAGATATTCCGTGTCGAGTGTGCCATCAATGTCGATCCTGTCAAGCCTTCTGCCCAGCTCATCTACTACATTTTTATCGGCAACGCTGCCAAGGTAGCACACGCATGCTTTCGTTTTCGTCTTCCTGCCGAAAACACGATACTGCATCTTCAAGTCGGACGTATGGAGCTTGCGGCGCAACATTGAAAGGTTGACAAGCAGCGATTCGTTAAACCCTTCGCGCGGGCCGCGCAGCACGCGCTCGCTTTCAGGCTCTTCTATGGAACGTGTTGAGTAGCCTTTGGTGTTGAGGATAAGTGAATCGCTGCACCCTTCCGCAAGGAGGGCCGTGTCGCCGTACTCGACCGCCTGGATTATGTCGTCTATCTTCGCCGTGCGCTGGATACTGTCAGAAAAAATTACATTCTGCAGCAGAGTCTCCATCAGGCTGCTGATGTCTTCCGGAAAGCGGCATTTCATAAGCGGGCAGACTATGTCATCATTTACAAGCTTGTTGTTGACCATTCCATCGGCATAGATAAGGCAAAAACCAGTCCCTTTGCCGGAATTGTTTTTAATGCAACGGTAATCTATCGTATCGTCGCCTTTAAATATGTTTTTTATATAGCAGACGTTCTTTTCAAGCTTTTCTGACGGCAGCTCTGCGCTGCCGAAATCATTGCTGTCTTCCATGGCAAATCCTCTTTTCGCCCTTTTTTCTTATGATTTCCAGCACAAGGGAAAATATACCTTGGAGTTTTGCAACAAATATCCATAATGCTGATACGATAGGAGGTTGAAACAGTGGTGTATTTGCTATACAATAGAGCTGAAAAAAAGTAAAAAAATAAATAATATTTGGTAAATTGACGCAGGAGTGTTTCAGTGGAGGGATATTTTATGCTGCCAGAAGAGTTAAAAAAGAAAATACATAACGGCGGATACGATGAAATACTGAAAAGGGTCTACGGCTGCGGGGAAGATGCCACCCGGCAGGGAAGAAGGCTAATAAAGCTGCTCGGCAAATTCGAAAACAGGTTTGGCAATGAGCATGACGTCATGATTTTCAGCGCACCGGGGCGCACGGAAATCGGCGGCAATCACACCGACCACCAGGGCGGACGTGTACTTGCGGCCGGAGTAAGCCTCGACGCAGTCGCCGTCGCGGCCAAAACAGGCGGCTGTACCGTATGTGTAAGGTCAGAAGGATTTCCTGAAGACAGCCTCAGCACCGAAGGGCTCGGCAAAAAGCCTGAAGAAGCGGGCACGTCCAAAGCGCTCATACGCGGGCTGTGCAGTGGGTTTTCGAGCCGCGGATACCACATAGGCGGATTTTGTGCATTCACGGCAAGCGACGTCCTTGCTGGTTCAGGGCTTTCATCTTCTGCTGCGTTTGAAGTGCTTATCGGAAACGTTATAAACAGCCTTTTCTGCAACAATGAAGTTCCTCCGCTTGAAATTGCAAAGCTCGGCCAGTACGCTGAAAACGAATACTTCGGCAAACCGTGCGGGCTTATGGACCAGGCTGCAAGCGCCCTCGGCGGCTTTTCAATGATAGACTTTTCCGATCCACGCAACCCCCATGCCGAAAAAATACCGTTTGACTTTTCAAAATGCGGCTACCGTCTCTGCATGATTGACACAAAAGGCACCCATGCTGACCTTACGCCCGATTATGCGGCGATCCCTGCAGAGATGAAGAGCGTGGCCTCGTTCTTTGGCCGGGAAGTGCTTTCCAAAGTAGACGAAAACGAATTTTACTCACATATTCCCGGCGTGCGCGCGGCTGCCGGTGACCGCGCGGTTCTGCGCGCCATTCATTTTTTTGCCGAGAACAAGCGCGTTACAGAAGAGGCCGAGGCCCTGAAGCGGAACGATTTTCAGTCATTCCTGCGCATTGTAAATGAAAGCGGACGCTCTTCGTTCCAGTACCTGCAGAATGTTTATTCGCCAACCCATATTTCTGAACAGGGCGTTTCTGTCGCTCTCGCACTATGTGAAAGGTTGCTTTCACACCGAGGCGGCGCGTGGCGCGTGCACGGCGGCGGATTTGCCGGTACGGTGCAGGCATATGTTCCAAACGATTTCCTACCGGAATTCACTGATAAAATTGAGTCCGTGTTCGGCAAAGGCACTTGCCGCCCGCTTTCTATCCGCCCTGCAGGGGGCACTCCCCTTCTTTTCCTTTAAAAAGGAAAAAAGAAACCAACATTTATAACCAATATCAATTTTGGCCACATCAAACTTTAAAGTCCCAAAAACAAATAATGGCCAAAACTGCAAATTTGCGGCAGAATTCAATAAACAGAACACAAAACCAAAGCTATTGAACCTTAAAAGTTTTCGTGCAGCCTTTTTCAAACTGCTTAAAGCAAACGAGCAAACTGCAAATTTGGGGCAGGATTCAATAACAGAACATAATGCTAAAGCTGTTGAGCCTTAAAAGTTTTCGTGCAGCCTTTTTCAAACTGCTTAAAGCAAACAAGCAAACTGCAAATTTGCGGCAGGATTCAATAACAGAACACAAAACCAAAGCTATTGAGCCTTAAAAGTTTTCGTGCAACCTTTTTCAAACTGCTTAAAGCAAACAAGCAAACTGCAAATTTGCGGCAGGATTC
>ENA-UOOM01000647-UOOM01000647.1-fermentation-metagenome-genome-assembly--contig:-NODE-647-length-38250-cov-103.480220_pt1 | contig 38250 bp, 32 predicted proteins | sample MGYA00245781_ERZ724031 | MGnify/ENA primary metagenome ERZ724031 (study PRJEB28704, sample SAMN03018317) | fermentation metagenome | biome: anthropogenic terrestrial biome; feature: soil... | reverse complement strand
CTTCGCCGGAACGGGACATACCTTGCTGCGCAGGCACAGGGCCGCGTTCCCTACGGAATGATGGCTTCGCTGGATGTCCGTAGGGCGAGACGTCTGTAACGGCGTAGTAGGTATTGGAGGTGCCGAATATTTCCATTGACAAGAGTATATCGCGCCTCCAATCCGCCGTTGTGTGTGGTCATTGTGTACGGCGGATTGAAAACACACAAAGTGCACGTAGAGGTAAGCGCGAGGTGTTTTCAATCTCGCCCTACGAAAGGATGGCGTCGCTGGAACGGGACAAGCCGCGTTCTCTACAACAACTTCGCTTCGCCGGAACGGGGCGAGCCGTGTTCACCAGGATAAGCTATCAAAATGAGCCAATCCTCTGATTTCTCAGTTTAGAGTCCTGAAAAACACGCTCTTCCTCGTTGAAATCAGGCTTTTGTTGGAAAACGAGAAACTCAGGTACTACCCAACCAGGTCAAGCTGATTGGTTCTCCCGCACTTCCAGCAAAATAGCGCGCATTTGGGGGAAAATTTCTGGGTTCGCAGATAATATATTAACGCTTCCCTCCAGAAGCTCTCCATCACCATACAAACTATCCACAATTCCGCCCGCCTCGCGTGTAATCAAAATCCCTGCGGCAACATCCCACGGGTTTAGGGCGATTTCCCAGAAACCTTCCGCTCTGCCGCAGGCGACATATGCCATGTCAAGGGCAGCAGAACCCAGGCGGCGAATGGTTTGCACCTGGCGGGAGAAACGCACAAAGTTTTCAACATTTGACAGGGGGGTATCTAGTAAGTGTTTTCGAAACCCGGTAATAAACAACGAATCCCGCAAGGTATCGATCGTTGAGACGTGGATACGCTCTCCATTTAAAAAAGCTCCGTCACCTCGCGAAGCCCAGAAGATTTCCCGCATTCCAGGGCTAAAAATTACACCAATCTGGAGTTCTCCGCGATAGGCGTAAGCTACCGAAACAGAATAAATGGGGAATCCATGTGAATAGTTTAATGTTCCGTCGATCGGGTCGATAAACCATTCATGCTCGCTGCCGCTTTGCAGCTTTCCGCTTTCTTCGGCATTGATCGAGTGGTGCGGGAATTCTTCGCGGATCTTTTTCAATAAGAACGCTTCCACTGCAGTATCTGCCTCGGTCACCAGTTCTGTTTGGGCTTTGTAGTGTCGTTCGATATCTTTTGACTGCATATTTTGGGCAATATTGCCGGCTTCAGTAGTCCAGTTGATCACTTGTTCAAGGGTAGGTTGCATCGTCACTCCAGTTGATTTTCTATTACCTTGATTTTACCCGAGCTTGAACGTTATGGTGCTGACCTGTGTGGATAACCAGTGGAAAGCTACCTGATATCCTGTGGATTATCTACTATAATTGGTTGATAATTCCAGGATTTCTGTGGAATGGAGCTTTTAATGGAAAATAACAGAGAACTTCCAAAGTTTGCGGTTCTTCAACTCTCAGGCTGCTCGGGATGCGAGGTCTCTTTGCTGAACTCTGATGAGTGGATTGACAACGTCAACCTGGTATATATGCCGCTTGTGGTTTCGTCCAACAAGATTCCGGATGATGTCGAAGTATTGCTGGTTTCCGGTGGAGTACGCACCGATGAAGACATTCACAACCTGCGGAAGGGTCGTTCGAGAGCCAGGCGATTAATCGCCGTTGGCACCTGCGCCCTTTCGGGGGGTGTTGCTCAAATTCGGGATGACCATCCGGCGCGTGAGGCTTTTTTGCGCTCCTCACACCGGCTGCGTTTGCCCGATATGCTGCCGCATGCCTACCCCCTGGATAGATTCGTGCCCATCGACCTCTATCTACCCGGCTGCCCTCCGACCCCTGAACTATTCATAACTGCCCTGACGCAGGCTGAGGATGCCAAAATCGCTTCGATCGTATGCCAGGAGTGTGGTCGCAAAAAATTGCAGGATATGCGCCCTGCCTCAATCACCGGGATGCGCAGCGGCGTGACCCTGCCGGATATTTGCCTGATAAACCAGGGTTACTTTTGTGTAGGAACCTCGACGCGCGGGGGCTGCGGAGCGCTTTGCACCCGACCTGGGCATGCCTGTGTTGGCTGCCGCGGACCGGCGAACCCCTACCTTTACCGGGAGCCCGCCTTCGTTCAGGATAACCTGCGCAAAGTCTTCAGACGTATGACAGACATCCCGGAGGCAGAGATCAATGAAGCCCTCGACTCGCCCTGGCTTTCGCTTTTCCTCGACCAATTCACCGATTACACCCAGGACGAGAGCTTACCATTACGAACAAAGGATAAATTTATCTGATGACTACGATCACCTACCCTCTAAGCCGAATTGAAGGGCACGCCCGCGTCGTAATCGATATCTATGATGATGAAGTATTCCGGGCAGATTTTCAGGCAATGGAGATGCGCGGTTTCAGTCATTATGTTCGTGGAGTTCCTGCCGAACAAATCACAGTCATCGTTCCGCGCATTTGCGGCGTATGCTCCACCGCCCACCAGGTTGCCTCAGTGAAGGCGCTCGAAAACCTTTTCGGGGTCACACCTCCACCGCTTGCGGAAGAGATACGCGAAGTCTTGCTGCTGGGTCAGTTGATTCAAAACCAGGCGACATCGCTTTTCGTTTTCACCATGCCCGACAGGGTCAATGCAAGCTCTCTTTTCGAGTTTTCTGAGTCGGAAGAAGGCAAAGCACGTCAATTCTCGCTGGCTCAAATGGCTCTGCGTATTCGAAAAATCGGCACAGACCTGATTAGCCTGGCAGGCGGGCAATTTATCCACCCAATCAAAACCACAATTGGCGGCGTAACCAGCGGTATCCCCCGCGCCAAAGCCGATGAGATGATTAAAACTATCGACGAATTACTGCCGGTGGCTGACAGGCTGGTTGATACCTATTGGGAGCTGTCGCTCGAAATGGGGGACCGAATCGGCTCCTGGGGCGATGACGAACCGACTTATTATCTGGCATCTACAGAAGCGGACAGCTTCCACCTTAATAGCAACCGATTGCACCTGATGTGCCCCAGGGGTGATGTTTGCCAAACGTTTACACCGTCAGAATTCGAGGATTATCTGGTGGTTGAAGATAGCGACTATTCGTATGCCGGAACCAGCAGCTTCCAGGGTGAGATTTTGCGCGCCAACAGCCTGGCACGCATCAATCTGACAAATTCCTTCGGCACCCCCAAGGCAGATGGTTATTTAAAGCGTTTTGTCGAAACTTTTGGACGCCCTGCTCACGCGATCATGTTTTTTGATCTCTGCCGGGGAATTGAGCTTGTCTACGCCCTTGAGAAATCCCGCCTGATGCTTCAAAGTGACCTCGAACACGGAGATACTGAGGTTGGTTATACGCCCCGCGACGGCGTTGGTTATGGGCTTGTCGAGGCTCCTCGCGGACCCTTGCTGCACCATTATGAGGTTGAAAATGGTCTGATCAAAAACGCTGACTTTATCATCCCCACCGTTCATAACATGCTCGCCATACGCCGCGCGTTGATGGTGGTTGCCAAACGCTACGTCAGCACGGACGGGATCAACAGCGAGCTCGGACGTGCGGTTGGCAGAGTTGTGCGCGCTTTTGACCCCTGCATCGCCTGCGCCACGAAGTAAGGGGTTTTGATTGCCTGAAGAACTGATTCTCAAATTGAATCACAAACTGAAAATGCGATTTTTTGTCGTGTCGGTGTTGGTGTTAACCGCGATCGCTCTTTTCACCGCGAGCCCCGCAGAGTTGTTTGCCGGGTTAGTGCGCGTCAACGCTTCCACCTGCCACCTTTTCTCTGATTTTGTGGCAGTGGGTGGGTTTGGCGCGACCTTGTTGAACGTCGCGCTGGTGCTGCTCTTTGAGCTGATTGTCATCCACCTGGCGAAAGCAACCATCACCGGAACAGCCCTCGCAGCCCTGTTGACCACCGCGGGTTTCGCCTTTTTTGGAACAAATCTTTTCAACAGCCTGCCAATTGTTTTGGGAGTGATGATCTATTCGCGAATTGGAAAAATCCCTATGCGCACGTTATTGCTGCAAGCTTTCATGGGCACTGCCATTGGTCCGCTGATCAGTTACCTTGCCTATGGAATCGGTCTCGAAGTGGTTTTGGGGTTACCATTAGCCTTTTTAATTGGTTTATTCATTGGAATGATCATCCCTCCACTTTCCGCCTCCTTCCTCCGTTTTCACCAGGGTTACAACTTGTATAACATTGGTTTCACTGCGGGGATCATTGGTCTGATGGCGGTAGCTGTTCTGCGTTTGTACAATGTTGATGTTCAGCCGGTCAGCATCATCGACACCCAGCACCGAACCGAGCTCATTTTGCTGCTGTTGACAATCTTTTTGAGTTTGCTCCTGTTTGGATTGATTCTGAATAAGGGGAGTGTGCGTCAATATCCAAAATTGCTCGCGAACAGTGGGCGCTTGCTCTCAGATTTCGTGGTGATGCACGGCAGTGGGCTGACTTTATTCAATATGGGCGTGATGGGCTTGCTGACTTTGGGGTTTGTTTTAATCCTTCAGGGACCGGTGAATGGACCGGTTGCAGGGGCGATGATGACTGTCGCGGGATTTGGCGCATTGGGGAAGCATCCGCGAAACTGCATCCCACTTATGCTGGGTTCGACTATTGCCTGCTATTTCCATCGGGACCTGCGAACCAGTGAAGCGATTGTGCCGATTTTATTTGGGACAACCCTGGCTCCGATGGCGGGTAAATACGGCGCACTGGTGGGGATGCTTGCCGGTTATCTGCATATCGCTGTTGTTGGAAATGTATTGCCCTTGCACGGAGGATTAAATCTGTATAACAATGGTTTCTCGGGTGGATTTGTCGCTGCGGTATTAGTCCCGTTGATTGAAGCTGGCAGGGATGCCCTGGCGAGGAGAGAGGCTAAAGCACCACCGCGAGTTTCAGGAGACGAGTAATATCGTCAGGCAGGATTATTCGCCTTCTCAATCCGCCATACCTTATCCCGTTCCGGCGAAGCCATCTTTTCGTAGGGGACGCGGCTTGTCCCGTTCCGGCGAAGCCCACATCTGTAGAGGGCTTCCTTTTGGTTAAAATATTAAATACCCCTCAAAAGCTGATTGGTTTTTAGCGTTCGCCCCTGTATTCCGCAAGCAAACGTTCGTAGAACTCAGTCAAAAAAGCATCCCGCTCTTCAGCAATCGTTCTGCCGGTTTTAGTAAAAAGATGGTCCTTCACTTTTCGCAACTTAAACAAGTATTCATGATAAGAGCTGTGCAGTTCGCCCGGTTCTTTTTTACCTGTTTCCAGGAAGAGTTGGGAGGGTTCGCTCAAAACCGGCTGCCCGGCTAAAACCGCGTAGGCAATCGTCCTGGCGGCTCCGACCGCGCCAAGAACATCCAGTTTATCAGCATCGAACAGGCATTTGGCTTCAAGTGTTTGGGGTCTTTCCCCGTCGTGGCGGTAACGATGGGCACGGATGCAATGTTGTACTGCCTCAATCCGTTCCCGCCTCCAGCCTTTGCTTGTCAAAACCTCACCGGCAAATTCCGCAGAGGTTATGTGGTGTTCTTTGCGCGCTCCGCTGGCATCCTCCGGGCTGGCACCGCGCGAATCGTGTAAATAAGCAGCAGCCTCGACGATTTCGAGATCTGCCCCCTCAGCGCTGGCGATGCGGATTGCCATTTTTTCTACCCGCAAAACGTGGTCAAAACTGTGAACTTCATCCGCTCCCTCGTACCAACTTTTTGCCTCTTCAACCTCAATTGACATAACGAACGCCCTTTTTGTAGACTTCAGCGACCAGGTTTGTGCCATAGCGGTAGGTCAGATGACGATAATCGGGAACCTCCAGCACCAACAAATCAGCCTGTTTTCCAACTTCAATGGAGCCAATTTTATCCTCCAGTCCGACCGCTTTGGCAGCGTTGATCGTGGAAGCAGCCAGCGCCTCGGCGGGAGTAAGTTTCATGGTTCTGCAAGCCAGCGCCTGGATAAACTGCATCGATTCGTTCCAGGTTGTGCCCGGGTTGAGGTCGGTTGCCAATGCCAGGTATCCCCCCGCATCGATGATCGCCCTGGCGGGGGTATATTCCTGCTGACCCAAGCCAAAGGGGGTGCCGGGTAACGAGACCGCCACAGTTTCAGAGGCTGCCAAACGCTTGATATCTTCCAGGGAGGTCTTCACCAGGTGGTCTGCCGAGACCGCCCCAATTTCAGCCGCCAGGCTCGCCCCGCCCAGGTTTACAAACTCATCCGCATGCAGTTTGCTCCTGAAGCCCAGCTCCTCACCCCGCTGCAGGATACGTCGGGTGTCCTCAATTTCAAAGACTCCCTGTTCACAAAACACATCATTAAACGGAAGGGGTTTCTCCGGCGCATGTTCCTGCCACCATTTTTTCGTTTCTGGCAGAGCAACCTCACACAACCAGTCGGTGAAAGCTGCCGTGCCCCCCGGATAATCTTTCGGGATGGCGTGAGCGCCCATATAAGTCGGCACCAGTTCCAGCGGTCCTTGCTGATCGATAAGCAGGATCGCCTCCAGCTGCCTGAACTCGGTTTCCAGGTCTAATCCGTAACCGGTTTTGGCTTCCATGGTTGTGGTTCCATAACTGAACGCCCGCTCTGCCCGTGCCTGGGACTCAGAAACCAGCGTTTCCAAATCTGCCTGGCGGGTTGCCGTCAGGGTTGCCAAAATCCCACCACCGGCAGCCATAATTTCCATGTAAGTCTTGCCTTGTAAGCGCATCTCAAATTCATTTGCCCGGTCGCCAACCCAAACCAGGTGGGTATGGGGATCAACGAACCCAGGTACAACCGCTCTGCCGGCGGCATCGATACGTTCTTCGTTGGGGTATCTGCCCAGCATCTCATCCGACCCGCCCACATCGACAATAACCTCTCCCTCCATGACAACCGCGGTATCGCGGATCAGTCCGGGTTGTGCCATTGCGCTGCCCCGGCGCGGACCTCCCGCCATGGTAAGACATTCTGAGATATTGTGCAATATTTTCATTGGTTCCTCCTCGGTGTGGCAATTCATTATTCGACCTGTTCATTATAGCAAACCCTCTGCCTGCTTCGGCAGCATTAACACATTCTTAATGGCATTGAAAAAATCAGGTTCGTGATAAACTTGCTGCGATGAACCCGAAAAGCCTGATTTTGCTTGAATTCCATAAGGTGTTGGACAAACTGCGCTCCTACGCCAGTTTTGAGCTTTCTGACCAGCTGGCAGCAAGAATGCGACCTACCAGCAGCCTTGAAAAAGCCCGGCTGCTGCAGCAGCAAACCTGCCAGGCACGCCTGCTGCTTGTCCTTACCGACGGCGTTCACTTTCGCGGGGCTGTCGACATGCAGCCATTGGCAGACCAGGCAAACCATCAGATGACGCTTGAAGCAAGCAGCTTGCTCGCCATCCGCAACAGCCTGGTTCTCTCCCGTGACGCCCGGCGGACGCTTCTTGAAAAAGCAGAAGAGGTTCCCTTGCTTGCGGAAATGAGCGAACAACTTTCGGATGGTCACGGTCTGATTGATCTGATCAACAAAACAATCAATGAGAGAGGCGAAGTGCTCGACAGCGCTTCGTCCGCTCTCGGGCAAATTCGTTCTGATCTCAAAATTACTCACGCCAGGCTGATGGATCGTATGGGTCGTTATCTCAGCGACCCAAACAGCTCCAGGATGCTGCAGGAATCGCTGATCACCCAGCGGGGCGGGCGGTATGTGCTGCCCCTGAAGGTTGAACATAAGGGTCAGATAAAATCGATCATTCACGACCAGAGCTCATCCGGTGCCACACTATTCATCGAACCGCTGGCAGTCGTGGAATGGAACAACAAACTTCGTCAGCTGGAGCTGGACGAACGGGATGAAATTATGCGCGTGTTGCAGAAACTCAGCGCTGAAGTCGCCTTGCATGCCGATGCTCTCAGTCGGGCCAGCAAGATCATGGCTGAACTCGACCTTATTTTCATGCGGGCTCGCTATGCGGAAGATTTGCGCGCCAGCGAACCTGAATTGCTGCCTTTTGAACCACGCCCCGATTCCGGACACCCGGGCAGCGTATTGCAGCTGATTCGCGCGCGCCATCCACTGATCAACCCCGACAAAGTGGTTCCAATCGATGTTGAAATGGATAAGAAGACCTTCGCGGTCGTGTTAACTGGTCCGAACACCGGCGGAAAAACGGTTACGCTTAAAACCATTGGTCTGATGGTGCTGATGGCACAAGCTGGAATGCATATCCCGGCAGCGTCTGGTTCCCGTCTTACGGTTTTTCAGGATGTTTTTGCGGATATTGGCGATGAGCAATCGATCGAGCAGTCTCTTTCAACTTTTTCGGGGCATATCACCCAGTTGGTGCGCATCCTCAAACGTGCCAACGCGCGCTCCCTGGTTTTGTTGGACGAGTTGGGCTCGGGTACTGACCCTCAGGAAGGCTCAGCTCTTGCCAGGGCTGTGCTGGATTATTTACTCAAACGAAAGATAACCTGTTTTGTCGCCACGCACTTCCCGGAGCTGAAGACTTACGCGCACGGGACCGCTGGTGTGACCAACGCCAGCCTTGAGTTTGACCCGGAAACCCTGCTGCCTACTTTCCGACTGATGATTGGTCTGCCCGGTCGTTCCAACGCCCTGGCAATCGCTCAGAGGCTGGGACTCGACCCGGAAATTTTGGATGCAGCCCGCAAAGAGATCAACCCGGAAGATTTGCAGGTGGATGATCTGCTCGAAGAAATACACCGCCAACGAAACCTGGCGAATGAGAGTTATGCCGCTGCCGAAAAATCCCGCATGGCGGCAAGCCAACAAGAAGCGGAACTGTCAGCACGCCTGGAGCGGCTGGAGGATGAACGCGAAGCTATCCTCGAACGCGCCCATGCCCAGGCAGAATCTGAACTTGAAATCCTGCGTGATCAGGTTCGGGAGCTTCAGCGTACGTTAAACCGGCTGCGCAGTGAACCGGAGCGCAAAATTGAGCTTGCCGAAGTGACCGAAAAGCTTGAAGAGCTTGAACATACTCAAACCGAAAAGAAACGCCGTCGTTACCGTCAGACTCACCTGCCAAAAAAAGCGAGTGGTCCCCTGGAAACAGGTCAAAAAGTATTTATCAAGAAACTGGGGATTGAGGGGCTTATCACGGCAATCGACGGAAAACAGTTCGAAGTCCAGGCAGGCGCCTTGCGGCTGCGGCTGGAGGAACACGAGATCTCGCGCAGGTCTGAGTTACAAGAAGTCTCTCTGTCTCCAAAATCCAAACCCAAAACAGAAAAACCCAGCCGCACGTCTTTGCCGACGGTTAATCCTCCGCCAATGGAGTTGGATTTACGCGGGAAGCGCGTGGAAGATGCGCTTGATGAGCTGGACACCTACCTTGAAAAGTGCTTTTCATCCGGGTTGCCCTTCAGCCGTATCATCCACGGCAAAGGCACTGGCGCTCTGCGCGAAACAGTCAGGGACGCCCTGCGTCGCTCGAGTTACATTACCCGCTGGGAACGGGGTGGTGAAAACGAAGGTGGGGATGGGGTAAGTGTCGCCTTCTTCCATTAAAAAAGAATCGCCACTAATATGCTCCCTCATCACTGGCGATTCTTCTGCATCGGTCCCCTACAGCCGATGCCTAAAATTCAATAAATTCTGTTGGATAGTATAGCATGATTTTCCTGGATATGCAACGAATTTCTGGGGCAGTTTTGTCGAGTTTCACCACATAGTTGAAAATTCAGGGTATACTTATACACTTGTAATTACAAGTTGGTTGAAATATCAACTATATTCAAAATCCTGACATAGCCAACCCCTTTCTTTTCCGATATGAGACAGCCCAAGCGTTCGCGTTCTTCAGCATTGGTCTGGGCACTTTAACCTGAATGGTAAGAAAGTATACTTCATCGTTAAAATTAATGGTTTCATTCACATCTTTGACGACCAAACAGCTCTGTATGTAAAAACTTTGTAAAAAAATAACATCCGCCTGACTTTTTCCGCTTACTCCGCGGTTGAAACAAAAATAGGCAACCTCCCCAGCCTGTCCTGGAAATCCTGTGCAAGCCCTGATTACAGGGTAAAAGCTTTGCGAGCTTCTCATTTTTTCGCCAGTTAATCCAACGCTGTAAATCAACCCGGGAAACAAAAAGCCCCTCCGTTGCCTGGAGGGGCTTGCCTATGCCGAAGGTGGGAATCGAACCCACATACCCGAGGGTACACGATTTTGAGTCGTGCGCGTCTGCCTGTTCCGCCACTTCGGCAAGTTCACAAAGTATACACGCATTCCCGCTTCGTGGTCAAGACTTACGCTGGTTTTATCCTTTCAAAATCGCGCTTCTACTCCAGTGAATAAACCGCAAAATCATCCACGCTGATAATCACGTTCGGATCTTCAAAAGACGAGACCAGGATACCGACATCGCCAGTCGTAAATGTATTATTCGGGTCACTCACCTGCGCAAACAAAGCTCCGTTGACATAAAGGCTAAGCTGATTGCCAATGCATGTGGCTTCTACAAAATTAAATGTGGGGTCAATCCATTCTTCAGCGAACTCGTTAATCAGGTTTTCCCATTCACCGTTTCGTTGCAGACCCAGGCGCAGATAGCCATCGCTTCCAAAACCAAGATAGTAAAAATTGTCATTATCCTGGAACCTGCAAACAAAACCCTGCAAGTTATCATCCGTTTCTGCATCGTTGCTAAAATATGCTTCCATGCGCACATCAGCTGCGTCTACTTGCGAAGTCACATCCCAGGTTATCCACCTTTCCGTCTTCAAGGTGTAAGTCAACCAGCCATAAATAATTTCCAGCGTAAGATCTTCATAGTCGCCAAATTCCCAGGGACCTGAATCATCTTCAAAATCATCAGAAAAAAGTAAGGTGCCATCCTCCAGATAACCCTGGGGAAGATCAACAACGATATCTACAAATTCTTTATCACCCGAATAGATGACAAAGTTGTCAAAGGCGATGGTGGTCTCGCCCCCGTCAAAAGTGCGCGCGTATAATGCCACTTCGCCGTCAGGAAGGGAACCATCCTGCACATTAGCTAACAGTGTGCCGTTAACTGATAGTGCAATCGTCGACCCGGAGCAAATACCGATCAAAAAATTATTTTCAGGGTCAATTACACCATCGGGAGCCCAATTTGAATCCAGGTTCGAGTAGACATCATTTTCATACTTTCCGACTGAATACCAACCGTCATTGCCGACAAAGAGGAAGTAAAAATTTTCAGGGTCAGAATATCTGCAGATAAAACCTTGCCCGTTTTCAACAGCCCCATTCACCAAACGGGTTTCTACAGTCATTACGACATCGCTATTCCCGGGAGCAACTGTTTCACTCCAAATGAGGTAATCCGGCTCGTAGACAGACATCTGGTATTCACCATCGACAATCTCATCCATGGCGGCATCATTTGACCAATATCCCGTATTCCATGTGCCGTCATCGTTCGAAAATTCTTCCACAAACAAAGCCAGCCGTTCATGCTCAAGCGGTTCTGTTATTTCTTCTTCCAGGCTGAGCGAAACGGTTGCAGTCGGCACAGTTATCTCCTCGGTAATTATGGGTACGTCTGTTGCGGTTGGGTCTGGCGCATCGGTAACTTTGACCAGTTTCGGCATCGAGCAAGAAACCACTACAAACATCATCAGTGCCAAGACCATGACTAACTTTTTCATGATTATGATCCTCCGGGTGTTAAAATCGCGCTGTGTTTTTCAGACCAACCCATGCACCGGGTTGTTCTGAACGCAGTATCAGGGTATGGTATCACAAATCCGGCGGCGCTCTTTTGTTGAAGTCCCTGTTTTGGAAGCATACATCGCAATTTTAGGTCGGGAATGGAAATTCTCAATGTGGAATAATATAAATTTTTCCCTCATAAAACCCAAAAATGGTTGTTTTATGTGCATACAAGCGTAGAGGACGGATGCCACGCCGTCCCGCGAATGATGGCTTCGGCGGAACGGGACAAGCACGTAGTAAATGTAATTCACAAGGGTCTTACTGTTCCAATCGACAAGATCCTTCGCAAAAGAGGCTCAGGATGACAAAACCCAGTTCCTAATCCCTATTCCCTGCTCGCGGTTGCCATGCCGTCCCGCAAGCAGCCGTAGGGCGAGATTGGAGGTGCCGGGAATTTCTATTGACAAGAGTGTATCGCGCCTCCAATCCGCCGGTGTGTATGGCAATGTTCACAGCGGATTAAGAGGGAGAAATATCGCCATTACAACAATATTACAACCCCCTCAATACACGGCTTCGGCGGAACGGGACGAGCACTTCGTTAATGTAATTCACAAGGGTCTTACCCTTCCGATTGACAAGATCCTTCGCACTCGAAGAGTACTGCGTAAAAGAGGCTCAGGATGACAAAACCCAGTTCCTATTCCCTGTTCCCTGTTTACGGTTTCCACGCCGTCCCGCGAATGATGGCTTCGCCGGAACGGGACAAGCACGCAGTAAATGTAATTCACAAGGGTCTTACTGTTCCAATCGACAAGATCCTTCGCACTCGAAGAGCACTACGTAAAAGAGGCTCAGGATGACAAAACCCAGTTCCAATTTCCTATTCCCTGTTTCCTATTCCCTATTCCCTGTTTCCTGGTCCCTGCTCGCGGTTGCCACGCCGTCCCCCACGCTACGCTTTCATTCACACAAAATAAACATTTTCTCCATATTGAGAATTGTTAGGGGCGGGAAACCCAAAACAAAAAAACTAAATGAGAAGTACAATAAGACGCGCATAAAATGTAAGTCTGGAGAAAAAATGCAATTAGGAATTATTGGTCTGCCGCAGTCGGGGAAAACCACGGTCTACAACGCCCTCACTGGTGCAAACATCCCTGTCGGGATACCTTCGGGGCACATGGAGGTGCACACCTCTGTGGTTGATGTTCCTGATATGCGCATCGATCAGCTTGAGCAAATTTATAAACCAAAGAAAACCGTCCGTGCCAAGGTGACCTTTGCGGATATCGGTGGTTTGGATGGCAGCGCTGGAAAGGCTGGTTTGCCCGGTCAGATGGTGAACCAGCTGTCTGGTATGAACGGATTTTTACATATTGTGCGCCAGTTCGAAAACGCCAGCGTTCCCCATCTGGCAGGAGGAGTTGCCCCTCTGCGGGATATCCAAACCATGGATACAGATTTTATCCTCAACGACCTGGTGATGATAGAACGCCGTCTCGAGAAACTGCGGGAGGAACATCGTCGGGGCGTTTCGCGTCCGCGGGACGTGATCCAAAATGAGATTGACCTGTTTGAACGGCTCGAAGCGACCTTGCTGGAAGAAAAACCTCTTCGTCATTACGTTTTTACCTCCGAGGAAGACAAAATTGTTGCCAGTTTCGGGTTTTTGAGCAGAAAACCGCAAATTATCCTCTTCAACCAGTCTGAAGACCAGGATTTAATCGAATACACCAGCCCACACCCCTTGACCACGGTGGTCAGCCTGCCCGCCAAACTTGAGATGGACATCATGGCGCTCGACCCGGAAGACGCAGCCCTTTTCATGGATGAATTTGGAATCACAGAGCTGGGCATATCCAGCCTGATCAAGGTCTCATACGATCTGTTGAATGTGCATAGCTTTTTTACTGCCGGCGAAAAGGAAGTGCATGCCTGGACGCTGCGAAAGGGCGGCAATGCCCGCGAAGCTGCCGGGACGATTCATTCTGATATGGAAAAAGGGTTCATTCGCGCTGAAGTGATTTCGTTTGCCGATTTGATAACCTACGGCAGTACCGCAGAAGCTCGCACAAAAGGGCGCTTAAGGGTTGAGGGAAAGAATTACATCGTCGAGGATGGTGACATCCTTGAGATCCGCTTCAATATATAAAACAGACTGGTTTTTATTCTTCCAGCAGCCTGCGCAGATCGTCAAAATTTACCCTCGAGGTCAAATCCAGGCTGAGAGGCGTTACAGATACTTTTTCGTCGATCAATACTGTTCTGAGGTCGCTGTTTTTTTCGATCTTCTCTTCCTCCAGAAGCACCCGGTAAGAAAAGTGTTTTTTGCCGTTAACTGGGTCGGTTGTTGAGATCGCCTCAAAATAACGCTGCCTGGACTGCCTGGTCAGAATCCATGGAGTTTCAACGGTCGCGCTGGCGGGAACGTCCACCTTGAGCACATCCACATCAAAAGGCGTCTGCTTTCGCAGCAGCTTTTCAGCGAAGAACGCGGTAAAGTGAGCCGCCACAGAAAAGTCGACCCTGTCCGAGAGACTAAAATGCTCATGAACAGCGGTTTGCAGTGAGATTGCAAGGCTGGGGTATCCGAATGAGGCTCCTTCCAGCGCGGCACCAACCGTTCCACTGATGGTTACCCCTGAGGCGACGTTTTCGCCATAATTGATCCCCGAGACAACCAGGTCGGGTTTCATATCCATCAAACTGAGGACTGCGTGGAGCACTGCCTGGGCAGGTGAACCTCCCACTGCGTAAACAGGCCAGAGCTTGCCATTAACCAGCACTTCCCGCTCTTCGACGACATGGTCAGAATCCCGGGGCAAGGCTCTGCCCATGGAAGTTTGCTGAACCCGCGGAGCTACCACGTGCACAAAACCCAGCGCGGACAACGCTTCCGCGGCAGCCCATAAACCGGGGGAATCGATGCTGTCATCATTAGTTAAAAGAATCTGAGGGCGAATGTATTCTGTCATATGAATATTCTACCCGATTAAGATACTGAAAGCCGGGCAAGTGATAGCCTTGCCCGGCTGAACAGCAAAAAACCTATAGTTGGGATGTATCCATGAACGGCAGCAAGCTTTGAAACAAAGTACTCTTGCCCGTCTCGATAGCGCGTCTGCCCAGCCTGGCTACATACTGACCGCTCATGAATGGCGCCAGAGAAACGATGTCTTCGGATATTCGCACGCCTTCGGGCAGGCTGTCCACAATTTCTTCCAAATCATCCTGGTCCAAGAAAGGAGCCAACCCACTAATTTGACCAGGGTCCTTGAGCAATTCAGGGTTTTGACGGATTATCGTAATAAGGTCCTGGCTTTTAAGAAATGGAGCCAGCCTGGACAAACCACTCAGGTCTCCAGCCAGGTTCTTTTGTTTCAGGATGATACTCACCAGGTCTTTCGACTCAAGAAAAGGTGCCAGGCTTGAAATCGAATCCAGATCTGTAAAATTCACCTGTCCGACCATTTCCATCAACCTTTCCGCAGAGACGTAGGGCGCCAGGCTAACCAGGGTAACACTTTCCAGCAACGAACCTGTGTTATTTTCGATGATCCCTTCCAACTGCGCGGGTTTTATCAGCACAGCCACTTCAGCAGCCTCTCTGAGGTTCACTTCTTCAGGATTGTCAATCATTTTTTTAACAATCCTCGATTCCTTATCAGAGTCAAGTATCTCTTCGATGGACACTGCCAGGATTTTCGAAAGCTCCACCAGGTTGCTGATATCCGGCATGCTGTTGCCGCGCTCCCAGTTGCTCACCGCCTGGTAACTGACCTGCAATTTGTCTGCTAATTCAAGTTGGGTTAAATCTTTCGCCTTGCGAAAATCTGCAATTTTTTTACCGATTTTTCTACTGTCAAACATTTTTTCCTCCGGTTTTATTTGTTAATAGTTTACGTCAGCCTTTGCAGAATTCCTATCAAGCATCGCTTGAGTTAGCCCGATTCAAGCACTACTTGAGGTCTCTCTATTATAATGAATCTATGATTAAGCTCCTCCATTTTGCTGACGCGCATATTGATATGGCAAACTTTGGCGCCCACGACCCTGAGACCGGTCTTCCTGAACGGGTAATGGACTTCCTGCGCAGCCTGGATACAATCATCGGCACCGCGATCGACGAGCAGGCAGACCTGGTAATTTTCGCTGGCGATGCCTATAAAGACCGCTCACCCGCCCCCACGTTTCAAAGAGAATGGGGACGCCGGATTATGCGTCTTTCCAGAGCAGGGATCCCTACCATTCTGCTCACAGGAAACCACGATATCTCCCCTTCGCAGCGTAAAGCGCACGCCATGCAGGAGTTTGACACGCTCTCCCCTGAGCATATCATTGTCGCCAACAATCCGGAGTTACTTAAGCCGGAGCGCATGAACAATTTGCCTGTGCAGGTGCTGGCGCTGCCCTGGATAACCCGTGCAGGTGTGATGCAGGCGATTACTGGCGGAGAAACTGACGAGGATGACCCGATCAAGGTAATCGAAAGCGCCGTGCGGGACTGTATCAGCGATGCCCTGTCTAAAACCGACCCGAACCTGCCGACCATACTGACCGCACACGCATCTGTAAGCGGGGCAAAGTTTGGCAACGAGCAGGAGATCAAGATCGGCAGGGATGTCGTCCTGCCTCTCGGGTTGGTAACTGACCCGCGCTTCGATTATGTCGCCCTGGGTCATATCCATCGCCACCAGGATCTCAACCCCGGCTCTCATCCCCCCGTGGTTTACCCCGGTTCGATCGAACGGGTTGATTTTGGTGAAGTCAATGAAGAGAAAGGCTTTATCATCGCCCAAATTGACAAAGGAAAAACCACTTATGAGTGGCGCAAGCTGCCGATTCGCAAGTTCATCGACCGCAGCCTGACGCTCGAAGATGAACACGATGTGAATGAAAAGATACTTGAAAGTCTGCCTACCCAGGAAGAGATGGAAGATGCTGTCGTCCGCCTGAAAGTGACTTTCCCGCAGGGATACGAAGTCCTGATCGATGATGCCCGCATTCATTCCTTTGCGAAGGGCGCCTTCGAGTTCAAATTGGTGAAAGACCCGCTTGCCCAGGTGCGCAGCCGCCTGCCCGGCGGACAGGAAACCAGCAGCATGACTCCCCTCGAGCTGCTGAATTTATTCTGGAAAGAGAAAAACGAAGGCGTGGACGAACGCCGGCTGCTTTCAGACCTCGCCCAGGACCTGATCAGTCAGCTTCATAGCGGAGACGAATCTTAATCGCAGCAGGCTTCCTTAAGGCGTCCACTCGTCGTGAATGATCGCGATCAAATACAATCCTCCATCGCTCGAGCGTTGGAACCCAAGCCGCAATGACTTCCAGTCGAAAAAGCTGTATTCTTCAGTTCCAGGTTGGTAGAATTCCACGTAAACCGCATCAGGATAGACCTCGGCGAAGTTATCGAGCGAATTGGTCGCCTTCCGGGATGGGTCGGTGAGAACTTCCCATGGTTGGGGAGGGTCCTGTTGAGTCACATAAGCTTCCCAATAATCCGAGACGGTCATGTCGATGTCGAATCCGCTGCCCGCCTGGATACCCCAGGTGTAGACGGTTTCATCCGAAGCAAAATTCGCGACCTCTTCACGGGTAAAGAGGAGGTCGGCATCCGGGTAGCGGAGATCGGTTTCAAGGTGGACATATCCATAGGGTGAGAATCTGACACCAAACTGAGGATGAACGTAGGTGGACAGGGCAGTAAAATCTTTTACCATTAAAACCTGCAGCACTTGAGAGGCAAGCCCGGCGACATAATCCGGGTTTTCGGGCAGCGGGGTCTCTTCCGGCTGCAGCGCTGCAATTTGAGTATTCAGAGTTTCAATTTGGGATTCGAGCTCAACAACCTGGCGCTGCGTTTCAAGCAGCTGGTCTGATAAATGTTGGTTTTGTTGCTTTAGTTGTTCCACTTCGTCGACAGGGGTTGGTGTGACCACCTGACAGCCAGTGACCATTATAAGCAGTACCAGTAACATAAGCAAATTTTTTTTCTTCATATAACCTCCAAACAAGATGTTCATTAACGCTTCCTGAATTTAAGACGAAACAATTAACTGACAGTTCCATTGACCTGGTTTAGTCCGGTTTCGGCATTTCGAATCGCATCCAGCATGCGGGTAAGGCGCACGGTTTCTTTCACATCGTGCACGCGCAAGATGTTCGCCCCGCTCATCACCCCCCAGGCATTGGCTGCCAGAGAGCCCTCAAGCCGTTCTCCTTTGGGAAGGTTGAGGGTATGTCCGATGAAACCTTTGCGTGAAACACCAAGTAACACCGGATAGCCGACCGCGGTCAGAGCATCCAGATTTTGCAGCAGGTACAGGTTTTGCCCGATGGTTTTTCCAAAGCCAATCCCGGGGTCGAGGATAATTCTTTCATCATTCACGCCTGCCTCTCGGGCGATCCAGACGGCTTCTTCCAGCCAAGAGAGCACCTCGCCGACAATATCATTGTATTCGACACCTTCGTAATGACCACCCAGGTTGCTTGTGACCGCACGCGCTCCAAGCTCCCGGTTGTGCATCAGGACCACGGTTGCTCCAAACTCTGCCACAACAGATGCCATCTCAGGGTCGTATCTGAAGCCCCAGACGTCATTGATAATGTCGGCGCCCCGCCCCAGGCATGCGCGGGCTGTGGCAGCTTTGTAAGTGTCAACAGAGATCAGCGTGTCAGGCAATTCGCTGCGGACCTGGTCCAAAACTGGCAGAAGCCGCTCCAGTTCTTCGCGTGAATCCAGTTTTATCGCACCGGGTCGGGTTGATTCAGCGCCAAGGTCGAGGATATCCGCGCCTTCTGTTATGAATCGCAGCGCCTGCCGCATGGCTGCTTCTACAGTCTCTTGCTGGTTGAGCAGCCCGTCGCCAGAAAAGCTATCTGGAGTAATGTTGATGATGCCCATTACATAAGTCTTTTTGCCAAACTCTGGAAACAAATCGGATTGCATAATCACCTCAAGGGTTTTGAAGCCTGGCTTCCACCAATAGCTCTATCGAATCGATCGCTCCAGCCAGGGAATAGACAAAGGTCTCGAAGGGGATTTCGTTCAGGTCAGTCAAAGGCAAATCAGCCTCCCAGCGGCGTACCCCTACAGGGTTACCCTCCTGGTCATAGGCGACGACGAGCAGCCACAGGCTCGCCAGTTCCCGGTCTTCGAGTGGAACAGCGATCTCGCCGCTGACTTTCGCAAGCAAGGCTTCTTGATCCAGCTCGATTTGTTGGCTTATCACCTCAGCCTGGACATAACGGTCATTTTCAGGCATGGTCGGCAGCCAAAAGTCGATTAGAGCCTCAACAATTCCGCCTTCAGGCATACCTTCTGAAAAATACGCGATTACCGGCAGGCTCACGTCCAAACCAAGGATGTTTAGGGGAGCAAACTCAGTCATTTCGGCGCTGATCCTGCCATCCTGATCAAACAACTGGAAGAGTACGGATACATTTTCGAGAGGTTCTTCGCCCATATTTACAACTTCTGCCAGGCAATAAACCCCGCCAATACCCGCCGGATGGCAAAGTGCTCCATTTTTGATGGCAACTGTTCCCTGCCAGCTCAAAGTAGGCTCGGGATCCTCTGGGAAAAGTGTCTCCAGCTCGAGCGGATCGACAGGGATGATTAAGACTGTGCCAAGCCCCATAGCATTCGGATTCACGCCTGGGTTGGCTGCCTTTAATTCATCGAGGCTGATGCCATAAAAGAGGGCGATACTGAACATGTCGTGACCTTCTCCGACCGTGAAAGTGACCGGTTCAGGTGTCGCTGTGGGGATGGGGGTCGACGCAGCCGTAGGTACAAGTGTCGGGGTAAATGTTGGTATTACGGCTGTTTCAGACGGTAACGCCGCTGTCGGTTCAGGAGTGCGGGTGGGCAGGTATTCGATCTCCACCAGGCAGCTGCCGGTCAGCAGAGACGCGAGCAGCAGCACAATAAAAATCGGTTTCTTCTTTAAGAACTTCATTTTTTGATTATATCAGTGCTGTGTTTCCCCGTTTTCGCATACCTATATCGCAGATTCAAGCCGCGAATCTCCAAAGCTATTTGTAAAAATATTATTGAACAGGCAAACCAGTTTCTGGCGATGTGTCTTCGTGTGCCTTGTTTTCGCGGCACATGCATAAAGAATGCCTCGCGCTTCGTGTCGCTCCTGAAGATGGCAAGTTTTTCTCAAGCCTACACCGGCAAATACGCCAAAACCGCCCCACCCACCACCAGGCTTACCAGGTTTGCAAGCAAAGAATAGCCAAACGCTTTCCAACCGGAACCTTCCTTCAGCGTCAGTGGAAATGCGATCGCTTCAATAATGAATATTAGAATTTCGAGTAATAAGAAACCAAGAAATACGTATCCACCACCACCTGGATTAGAAATCAAGATGTTTAGGGTGGTTTGAGTGAGCAGGTTGATTACCAGAAACACAATCCAGCTGCGCTTTTGGCGATATCCGAACAAGTAGAAAACCAACCCTTCCAACGCCAAAGTCAGCACCACCCTGCTGGTAATCAACACCGGTGCACGCCAGGCTGGAGCGCCGGCTATCAAAGTTTCGGCATCGAAATCGAGCGTTACCAAGCGGCTATATTGATTTTCTTCCAGGTCAGCCGGTAAGCTGATTTCAAAATCTTTTTCAGATGAAGTCACGATCAGTGTCGCTCCACGTATACTGATCGGTTCAAACCCCTGAAGAGAAATCGGGTAAAAATTGTAATAAGATTCCCATGCCTGGTTCTGAACAACCGCATGTTTAGTGCCATCTTCCACACCTGCAACCTGAAGGGATATTTCCAGGTCATCTGGCGGGTTGATCACCATCACGGTCAGCGAGGGCGGTAGGGCGGAATTTGCTGAAGTGTTTCCAGTGGAGAGCAGGAGCAGGATACAAACTGCGATGGTGACATAAGAATAGCGCTTATTTGGCATAATTTGCCCTCAACATTCAAAATTTAGTGTCTCAATAATAACAGGAATTGTCCCGGGGGGATGGAATGCGGGAATTGTCAATATGGAAAGATATGTTTTTTGTGGTGTAGGGGACGGCTGCCACGCCGTCCCGGGAATAACCTTATGTCGTGACGTTTGTACCAGCGAAGACGGCAAGGTTCTTGTTGGCAAAGGTTCAGATTCTTACTTTGTATACTTCGCATCACTTCGTTCAGAATGACAAAACCAAGGTCCTGTTCCCTGTTCCCTGTTTCCTGTTCGCGGTTGCCATGCCGTCTCGCCCTACGAAAAAATGGCTTCGCCGGAACGGGACGAGCCACGTTCCCTACAACAACATCACTCCACCGGAACTGGACAAGCACTTCGTAAGTGTAATTCACAAGGATCTTACCCTTCCAATCGAGAAGATCCTTCGCAAAAGAGGCTCAGGATGACAAGACCCAGTTCCTGTTCCCTGTTCCCTGTTTCCTGTTCCCTGTTCGCGGCTGGCATGCCGTCCCGCCAGCAATAATGGAAATACGAAACCAGGTCACGGTCCAAAGTGCGGGAGACCGTGGCAGGTCTCGCCCTACGAAAAAATGGCTTCGCCGGAACGGGACGAGCCACGTTCCCTACAACAACATCACTCCACCGGAACGGGACAAGCACTTCGTAAATGTAATTCACAAGGATCTTACCCTTCCAATCGAGAAGATCCTTCGCAAAAGAGGCTCAGGATGACAAGACCCAGTTCCTGTTCCCTGTTCCCTGTTTCCTGTTCCCTGTTCGCGGCTGGCATGCCGTCCCGCCAGCAATAATGGAAATACGAAACCAGGTCACGGTCCAAAGTGCGGGAGACCGTGGCAGGTCTCGCCCTACGAAAAAATGGCTTCGCCGGAACGGGACGAGCCACGTTCCCTACAACAACATCACTCCACCGGAACGGGACGAGCCACGTTCCCTATAACAACATCACTCCACCGGAACTGGACAAGCACTTCGTAAATGTAACTCACAAGGATCTTACCCTTCCAATCGACAAGATCCTTCGCAAAAGAGGCTCAGAATGACAAGACCCAGTTCGTGTTCCCTGTTCGCTGTTTCTCGCTCCCTGCTCACGCCCTGAACCCACTGCTGCCGTTTCGGAGTGAGATTACCCTTGAATTTTGCCTTTTAGATCCAGGCACCTTCACATTGTGAATTGCGGGGATGGGAGGTAAAAAAACAACCTGACTTAGTAAAGTCAGGTTGTTTCAAGGCTTGTTTTCTTGTTTTATGCTTCGTGAAATTCGCCTTCGACCACTTCATCATCACCCGTGTCTTGCTGAGTGGGTTGAGGACCAGATTGTGAACCAAACCCACCAGGCTGAGCGCCTTCGGTCTGACCAGGCTGCTGATAAGCGGCATTACCAATCTTCTGGATCGCTTCCTGCAGGGCATTGGTCGCGTTCGTGATCGCGCTGACGTCATTGCCCGCCAGGGCGTCACGCAGCACCTGGATTTTGGCTTCGGCATCGTTTCGCATGGTCAGATCCACCTTGTCTCCCAGATCACGCAGGGTCTTTTCGGACTGATAGGCAACGCTGTCGCCCATGTTACGGGCTTCAATCAACCCTTTTCGACGGTCGTCTTCAGCTTTGTTCATGTTGGCTTCGCGAACCATGCGTTCGACATCACTCTTATCGAGGTTGGTCGACGCGGTAATGGTAACTTTTTGTTCTTTGCCACTGGCTTTGTCCTTTGCAGTCACATTCAAAATGCCGTTCGCGTCGATATCGAATGTAACCTCAACCTGCGGAATACCCCGTGCAGCCGGCGGAATGCCGTCCAGCCTGAAGCGACCGAGCGTGTTATTATCGTTCGCCATCGGGCGTTCGCCCTGCAGAACGTGGATATCAACGGCAGTCTGATTATCTTCGGCTGTGCTGAATACTTCGGTTTTCTTGACAGGGATGGTGGTATTACGCTCGATCAACCGGGTCATCACCCCGCCCAGGGTCTCGAGACCAAGGGATAGCGGGGTCACATCCAGTAAGAGCACGTCTTTGACGTCCCCAGCCAACACACCACCTTGAATAGCAGCCCCGATCGAAACAACTTCATCGGGGTTAACACCTTTATTGGGCTCCTTGCCGTTGGTCATCTTCCTGACCAGGTCCTGAACCATGGGCATCCTGGTAGAACCACCCACGAGCACAACTTCATCGATCTGGTTAATACTCAGGTTGGCATCCTTCAGGGCTGCGTCAAACGGTTTGCGAGTGCGTTGAAGCAGTTCTTCAGTCATTTGTTCAAATTTTGCACGGCTGAGTTTTAAGAGCAAGTGCTTGGGTCCGCTGGCATCCGCTGTGATGTAAGGCAGGTTGATCTCGGTCTCAAGGACGGAACTGAGTTCAATTTTGGCTTTCTCGGCTGCTTCACGCAGGCGCTGTAATGCCTGGCGGTCGCTGCGCAGGTCAATGCCTTGTTCTTTCATAAATTCGTCTGCCGCCCAGTTGACGATCACATTATCCCAGTCATCACCACCCAGGTGAGTGTCACCATGAGTAGCCTTAACTTCAACAACGCCATCGCCAACTTCGAGCAGAGAGACGTCAAAAGTGCCACCACCCAGGTCGAAAACCAGGATGATTTCGTTTTCTTTTTTCTCAAGACCATAGGCAAGCGCGGAGGCAGTCGGTTCGTTGATGATTCGCATCACCTCCAGCCCGGCGATCTTACCCGCGTCTTTGGTTGCCTGGCGCTGGCTGTCGTTGAAATAAGCCGGCACAGTTATCACTGCCTGGGTAACTTTTTCGCCCAGGTAAGCCTCGGCATCCGTTTTCAACTTAGCCAGGATCATTGCTGAGATCTCTTGCGGGGTGTAGGTTTGTCCATTAACGGGCACTTCAATGCGCGCGTCTCCGCTGGGACCTTCCACCACCTTGAATGAGACCATCTTGCGTTCTTGTTCGACTTCATCGTAACGCCTGCCCATGAAGCGTTTGATCGATGAAATTGTGTTTTCGGGGTTAACTACCGCTTGTCGTTTGGCGGGGATGCCCACCAACCGCTCGCCATTTTTGTTAAATGCGACAACAGAAGGCAGCAAGCGCGCTCCCTCGGCTGTGGTGATTACTTCAGGCGTGCCGCCTTCAATAACAGACACCACGCTGTTTGTTGTTCCTAAGTCAATTCCAATAATTTTTGCCATCTCTTACTCCTCATCTGAAATATTTCAGTAATAGTTGTTTAGTTATTCATACTATAGCGAGAATTTGCAAGAGAATTATTAATATCAGGTCTGAGATTTGTTGGATGATATAAGGAAAATCCTGAAAAGCCGTTCGAGGTGGAAATGACTTTTAATGGTTGAAACCGGACGGGTAAACACTTCTGATTCGACAGAAGTTTAGAGACAGTACACTCCCGCAGCCGTTAAATTGGAGCGGTCACCTACACCACAATAGGGACGGCGTGGCAACCGTTCCCTACACCACATTCCCTACACCACATTCGGGACGGCGTGGCAGCCGTCCCCTACGCTGGTTTGCACAAAAATCTAACATTTTTGGACTTTATAAGGGCGAACAAACCAAATTATTCCAAATTGGGAATTGCTGACGTTCTCATACACTTACAAACCCAGCTTGCGAAAAATGGCAATACCAGTGCCAACCTATTCCAGAGGTCTTCCATGGAATTGGGTCTTTTCTACTCCGAGTATTCAATATCATTATGGTGGCACCACTCATGGGCTTTTTCGCGGTAGGCAGCAGCTTTGAAAGCGTACCAATCATCCTGCAAATCCCAGCGCTCGACCAGGTTTCTGAACATCCGGAAAGCGCCTTTTCCGTGAATAGCATCCCAGAAGAGCTCATTGCGATCCCCTGTTGTTTGTTCATCAACAAAATCAGCCATGATATGCCAGTCGTGAAATTCATACTTACTGGGGAGCTGGACAAACCTATCCGGGTTGTTTTTGATCAATTTTTCGAGGTTTTTGTTTATTAGAAAGTATTCTGGTTTCTGATTTTCGTCCTCTTCTTCATCGTCATTAAAATGATAATTTTCGGTGTCGACGAAAACGACTTTTTCAGTTTCGCGGTCGAACCAGAAATCAGCCCCATCCATTATTAAATCAAATTCTTGTGCAAGTTCTTTTAGGCTGACCATCAATACTCCTTTTCTTCAATTTGTCTCCTGAGGCAGGAAGTGTCTGAATTCTCTTTCCAAACCAGATTCTCCGCTCAGAATGACAGTCAAATGCTCACTTCTCGCTCAAGGCTGCATCCCACGCGCCAACCACCTTGCGATTGCGTTTTTCGAGCGTTTGATTCATGCGTCGGATTTTACCAATGATATCGCCTGTCTCCCAGCCATTCACCGCTATGGTATCCTTAACCGCTTTGAGCGTGTTTTCAGTAAGCTGCGATTGTGCCAGCATGTCTACCAGGTGCCAGGGTGAGTGTGCGCCGCGTAATACCTCCGCGGTAATTCTTTCCAATATAGCGAGTACCTCGTTCATCATGCGCTGCCCGGTTTTCAGATCGGCTGCCTCGATGTAAACACGGTTGATCGGCTCAGTTCCTGAGGCGCGCATACGCAGGTAAAAATGATCATTACCGCGTTGATCTGAAAGCTGCATCTCAACCAGCTCATAACGAATACCACCCAGATAGTCGATCTTCAGTCCTGCGATTTCCAGGTCGCATTCTGGCAGTGCCGCGGGCATATCCAGATAATGATCGATGAAGGCTTCCTTGGCTTCGAGCGGGGCATCCACATCCGCCCGACCTGCATGCGAGCTGGGGTCGTCGGAGGTGCCAAAACTAGGCCACAAACCGGGTAAATGGATCAGCTCATCCCAAATTTCTTCCAGGCTGTGCAGCGGGTTCTTTTCCCTTGTTCCATAATAGGCGATCATGTCGAGAATCAACAGGTTCGCCCAGGGTCCGTCTTTGTCGGTGACATGCCCGCGCGTGGTCAGACCGCTGGATTCCTCCCCACCAATCAGGATGCGGTCGCGCCAATCTTCCGGCAATTCTTTGAGGTAGTTGTAGGAAGCGTCCATCCGGCGGATCTCTTCAATGTATTTGATCCCCACCGGTACCGCAAAGGCGTTTTCCAATTCGCGCGTGGCGATATCACCATGGCGCGCCTTGTAGATTTTTTGCCCGATATAGCCTGGCAATGCCGCTGGCGCTGGTTTGTTATCCTCATTTCCGGGTATCATTCCCGCCAATACTTCTATAAGGGGGGAGCCAGTTTGCGTGGCAATCACCCGCCCTGTAAACCCGCGGTCGACCCCCAGATAACGGATCAACATTGGCAAAATTTGGTTAGGGCGGAAATAGGTCCCGCCTTTATCAACAATCCCAAAACGGTCGGCATCTGTATCCATGCCGAAACCAACCTGCGCGCCGGTTTCGACAACGGTTTTCTTCAGCAGCCAGTTAAATGGCTCTTCGGGGTTGGCATAATCCTGCCCGCCCAAATCGGGGTCCACTTCCGCGTGAACAACGGTATAGCGCACGCCAGCCTCACCCACCAGGCGGGTAAGATAGCCGCGCCCCGACCCGTGCATTTCGTCAATAACGATGCTTTTATCTGAGAAGTAGCGTCGTATGCGGTCAAAATCGATCGGAATGCGGGCATTTCCGTTGCCATTTTCCTTAATCCAGTCAACATACAGGTTAATGGGGTCAAAACCCTGCACCACACCGCGCGAACGAGCCTCTTCGATATCGCCTTGCCCGCCAGTTTCATCGACCAGCTGCAATTCGTTGATCCGAAATGCAATAAAATCAGTGACGTTGGTCGGCGCGGGGTATCCCAGGCGGGGATTAAACTTGATCCCCTGCCATTCAGGAGGGTTATGGCTCGCGGTCGCGATGATCAGCCCGGCAATGTCATCTTTTGGAATGACTTCTGTTTCATAAAAAGCCAGGGCGGGTGTGGGCACGTCGCGGTTTCCCATATGCACCCTGAACCCATTTGCCAGGCAAGTTTCAACTGCCCAGCGGGTGACCACATCTGAATTTCTGCGGGTATCACGCCCTAAAACAACGATCCGTCCGGATAGATCTTCGGCGCCAACGAAGGATGGAACGTTTTCATTATTCATGAAGTCGCAAATTGCCTGGCAGACCTGGCGGGCGCGAGTCTCTGTAAAATCGTTCCCCCAGCGTCCACGCACTCCGGAGGTGCCAAAGCGCAGGTATTTGCGGTCGTATATTTCGCGAAGGAGCCCTTTTTTACCAGCGAGCCCGAGCAGAATCGGGTCTTCAGTGCGTAGTCGAAAAGCATAAAAGCGGTCAAAGATGTTTCCGATCTGGATAACCCGGTAAGGCATGTAGCGATCCGGATCGTATTGATCGTTCATGCTATCGAGCAATGGTAAAATTTCCCATTTGATATCTTCCCGCAGGGTTTCAAAAACCGGGTTCTCAAGGTAGGTCCTGGCAGCCTTAATCGCCTTTCGACGCAAATAACCAGACCGGGGCAGGTACTCAGATTCAATCAGCTGCTGGTAAGCCCTGCCTTTGTCATCTTTTCCTTTGTAGAGTTCCAGTCGCCCCTGTGTGGCTGTTGCCGTAATTGTGAGCAGGATGCTAAAGAGGCGTGAGGAAAGGGGCAGATTGTTCCCAACCAATTCTGGCTGAGAAGCCAACAGGTGCTCCAGCTGAGCGACGAATGCAGCCATGGCTGCAATCGCCGGCTGCCAGGCTTCTGGCTGGTCGGCGACCAGTATATCGCGATTGAGGCGGTTGAACTCCTGCCCAATCCTGTTTTTGAAACTTGTATCCAATGGGTTTTCTGTCATCGCTCTCCTATTCGGCTGAAGGTCGTGGTAAAAGACCACCATGAGCGACATTCAGCACTTCGATTTTGGCTCCGGGTGGGGTATCGGTCAATTCCTGGATCAGGTCGCATACATCCCAGGCGATTTTGGCAACTTCCCGGACGTTGTGGTGCGAGTCTGCCTCGAGCATCAGCCGGTATTTCGATTCTGTGCCTGAATAGCGTGAGTTTATTTGCACCAAACCCGGGAGTTCGGCGGGTATCCGCTCCAGGCGTTCCTGAAACCGGGGGAGGCTCTGCAGGTCAGGTTTTGATGCCACATTGCACGATGCCACTACCTGGTTATATTTTTGAATCTGGTTGGCAAACTGGGATAAGGAAAGCCCGGGTTTCTGCCTGAGAATATTCAGCAGGAAGAGCGCTGTTCGGATTCCATCGCCTGTGCGGTGATTTTCATCCATCAGGATTATGTGACCGCTTTGTTCCCCACCCAGACCCAATTTGCCAGTATTCAGATCACCCTGGGCGATTTCGAGCAGCGCTTCGGTGACATATTTGTCCCCAACCGGTGTTTGCTTCAGGGTGAAACCTCTTTCATCTGCATATTTCGTCAAGGCGCCATTTGCCATCACAGTAGTTACCAGCGTGTCTCCCAGGAGCTTGCCAGACTGGTGAAGTTCACCTGCGAACAATGCCAGCATGTGGTCTCCATCAATCAGGTTGCCTTTTTCATCCATCAGGATCACACGATCCGCGTCACCATCAAAGGCTATTGCCACATCAGCCCGTTCTTTTGCGACCACTTCTGCCAACCCTTCCGGTTTTGAACGCAAGTTTTCAGAACCAGCGCGGACATTGATGTTTATCCCGTCGCACTCGGTGTTGATCGCCACCAGTTCTGCCCCCAATCGGCGCATAATTTCTGGCGCGGCGGCGTAGGCAGCGCCATTGGCGCAATCCAAAACAATCTTCACACCCTCCAGGTTCAACCCGGGCACACTTTCCAACATGTCTTGCAAATAGACCTCGAACAAGGTCGGTGCATTTTCTCCGAGGCACTCGTCGTCAAAAACCCGGTTTGTGCTGTTCGTTGAAGCAAGGTTTGCTTCAATGGTATTCTCTTGTTCTCCGTTCAGTTTCATGCCTTCAGCGTTGAGAAATTTAACCCCGTTTTGAACAGCAGGATTATGGGAAGCCGAGATGACCGCGCCTGCGTTTGCCCCGACAAAGCGAGTCAGATAGGCAATGCCCGGGGTCGGAATTATGCCCAGGTTCAGCACACGCACTCCGCTTTCACGAAGACCAGTTGCCAGGGCTCGCTGCAATGCTGGTCCGGATGTGCGCGTGTCGCGACCGATCACAATCAGCGGGGTCGTTCTCTGCCCGGCGGACAAGGCTCGCCCCGAAGCCAGACCAAGCCGGTAAACAAAATCTGGAGTCATGGGCTCGGTACCATAAGTAGCGCGGATGCCATCAGTTCCAAAGTAACGTTTTGTTGTCATAGGAGCTTTCCTGCTGCGAAATTACTCGATCACGAGGTCTGCCACAACCGGCAGGTGATCAGAAATTGAGTGTGTCAGGTCATTGTCGACCACGTGGGCTTCAAAACTCAACAAGCGCTTCGCAGGGAAGAAGAAGATATGATCCACAGCTCCGGCAGTTGGATGTGTGGGCAAGTCTTCAAGCGGGGAGAGGTGGACAAATTTGTGATCACGCTCCAGGTTTTCTTTAAGCGAATATTCATCAATCCGCGCATTAAAATCCCCCATCATAATTAAAGGGTGCTCAGGCATGAGAACATGTTGTTCCACGAGTCCTAAAATGCGGCTGATCTGCTGAGAGCGGGTCAGTTTGGCTGCGTCGACAACTTCAGACCAGACATGTTCACCGCGTTCGCCGACCAGCGTGGTCAGGTGCAGGTTCATCATGAAGGGATAGGGGTCTTTCTTAAGTCGGGTGAGAATAACGTAACGAGGGTCCGTGTCGCGGGTGCCTTCGTAACTTAGGGGCTGGAAGATGGGCACATTGCGGGGCACACCCTCTTTTTCTATGTTACCAAGCCGGCTGAACGGGATATGCGAGAAAACCGCGTTACCTTTCGACCAGTCCCACCAGTCATTAAAAAGACCGTTGATCATCAGGTCTTTTTTTATCTGCATATGCTTTTTTATTGAAAGTGTTTCACCGTAGTAGGAATAATCAAAGCCGCCATCAGAACTAATCCGTTCGATCATGCTGTGCAGGGAGCCATCTGCGTCGGTGTATTGGGCGATTTCCTGGACCCCTAAAAAATCAGGTTTAATGTCATCAATCAGTTTAGCCAAAGATTTCGCCTTACCCGAGGAGGTTTCGATTGTTCCTGAAAAGTTTTTGACACCTCCGCCCAAATTTAACGTCATAACCCGAAGTTTTTGCATCTCATCTCCCAAATGATTCCATTAATAGTAACAGGATTATACCAACCATCCATATGTTTTGATCTTTACGACTGACCAGGTGGAACTCTGCCTGGAAAGGGCAATTCAATCACAAAAACAGCTCCGCCCTCCTCGCTGTTTTGAGCATAGAGGTTTCCACAATGCCATTCCACAATTCTTTTTGAAATCGAAAGCCCCAGCCCAATTCCCTCTGCCCCGCCATTTTCCACCGGTTTGACCCGGTAATAACGTTCAAAGATGGTTTCGAGTTTTTCAGGAGGAATGCCCGGACCTTGATCTCTGATGGTAACCACGATATGATCTGCATGCTTGTTAATGCGCACTTCAATCACGCTGTTTTCGGGGGAATGTTGATAAGCATTCTGAAGCAAATTTTCAACTACGCGGGTCAGTAAATGAGGGTCGATGTCGACTACGCAATCGGATTCCATGGAATCGAACTTGTATTGAATCGCTTTTTTAGCAAAAACAGATGAAAAGTGGGTTAATAAATTTTCTATAAATTCATCAAGCACAACCGGCACTTTGTTAATTTCCAGCCTGCCCGATTCGGTCAAAGCAAGCAGGCGCAGGTCTTCGACCAGCCGAATCAGCTGCTGGTTTTGATCTTTTAACAAGGCGATCGTTGCCTGGTCAAATGGATAAATCCCGTCTTCAATCGCCTCAATGCTCGCTCGCTGTACACTCAGCGGTGTGCGCAGGTCGTGAGTGATATCCATCATCATCAGCCTTTGCATCTCCTGATTTCTTTCCAGGGACGCCGCCATATCGTTGACCGCCTGATTCACCTCAGCCATATCGCGATATGGTTTAAGTGGTACCCGCAGAGAGAGGTCTCCTTGTGAAATTTGTTTGACAGCTGCCATGGTTGTCCAAACAGGTTTCATAGTGCTTCGAATCGATATGACAGACAGCAAATAGCCAACAATCAGACCTATCAGCATTGCGCCAACGATTGCTTTGATGCTGCCAGAAATAAAGTGGCTATCCTGGCTCGTCAATAAATAGTCGATCGTGCTGCCTGAAAATAAATATCCAACTATCACGCCTTTGACAGGGATGGGGACTGCCAGATCCCATAAATCGCGTTTGAGTTTTATCCCTTGCTGAGCCATGTTTGGGGCGAGAACAATTTCTCCGTCCAGGTTCATCAATGCCATGTCATCATGAATAATTTCCGGGAAAGCTCGTCCAGAATATGCGCGCTGGATGTCCACTGCTCCGATATCGTCCCAACCGTTATGGCTCAGATAGTAATCCTGAAAAAATGTCAGCAGCGGTTCAACCTTATCAGCCTGAACCTCGCTTAAATAGTCGGTATAAGTCAATCGGACAAAGCAGATACCTGCCAGGGCGGCTACTACAAGCGCGACTGTTATAACAAAAAATGAGCTGGTTAACAACTTATTATGCATCTCAGGTCCTATTCGCAAGCCTTGTATCCGACACCAAAAATCGTCTTGATCAGGTTGTTTTCAGGTTCGATCGCCCGGAGCTTACGCCGGATGTTTTTGATGTGTATGTCTATCGTACGCTCGTAACCTGAATAACGACTACCCTGAGTGACTTCCAGCAATTCGAGCCGGGTAAACTCGCGGTCGGGCTCTGAGATAAGCAGAGACAGCAAATCGAATTCTGCTGGTGTCAGTTCAAGTGGTTTGCCGGCAAGGTCAGCCGAATGACCGCGCGGATTCATGCGCAGCGTGCCCAGGCACAGGTGGGAAATCTCGCTTGCCCTTGTTTCCATCCTGCGTAAGACCGCGTTGACTCTGGCGACCACCTCGCGGGGGGAGAAGGGTTTGGAAATATAATCATCTGCGCCGAGCTCCAGCCCCTTTAGCCGGTCGACTTCCTCGATCCGGGCGGATATGATAATAATGGGCACCGGTTTTCTTTTACGAATTTCACGCATTACCTGCAAACCGTCCATATCGGGAAGGTTTAAATCCAGCAAGATTAAATTTGGTTTTTCTTTATCCAAAAGGTCCAGGGCTTGTTGTCCGGTAAATGCGCTGACAGGGTTGTAGTCATAATGCTGCAGATAGTCTCGCAGAATTTGATTCAGGTTGGTTTCATCCTCGACAACAAGTATTTTAGTCATAATGCCCCTGTAGATAAAGCTGATTTTCAGCTTTTTGGCGATGTTAATTATCTCACAGTTAAAAAAAGCCACAGAAGACCTGACTGTTTTCGAAATTATTGCTTCGATCACATAGTCATTATCAGTTGCCTGGTTTTCTGTTCTTCGTGCGGGGTGTAACCTGGTTTTTCCGTAAGATTAGAAGAGCACGGATTTTATGAGTATATTTGCGTCTTTGGTTAATTGTCATAGGATTTGTTGTTGCCATCGCTGCCTCGGTAACATTTTCATTTGACCTAACGATAGCAATTTAGTAACATTTTAGCCGAACTAATGCAAGCAGGTTGGGTTTGAGTCGTTCGGCACAAGCATAATCCAGGCTTTTGGCAATCTTCCTGACTGCATATGCCACAGTGGGGCCATAGGTTTTTCCCCGGTTTTTAGCTCTTGGTTTTCTGGAGAGACGCCCGTTGAGGATACGCAGAATTGACTTGCGGTGCAAGCCGGTGATTTGCACTGCTTCATCAAGAAGATGGCTTTTTTCTTGTTTGCTGCTATCCCGGTAACGTCCCCAGATTTTGTGAATATATTTGCGTCGTTCGTTAATTGTCATAGGATCTGTTTCTGCCATCGCTGCCTCGGTAACATTTTCATTTGACCTAACGATAGCAGTTTAGTAACATTTTAGCTGAACTAATGCGGCTGTCTTGACACTGGTCGGGATTTTGCCTATAATAAGCACTTGCCTTCCCTGGTAGCTCAATCGGCAGAGCGGGCGGCTGTTAACCGCTAGGTTAGAGGTTCGAGTCCTCTCCGGGGAGCTGAGTTGAAAACCTTTGGGAAACCAGAGGTCTTTTTTTTAAGTGGGTGTGCTATAATAGCAGCCACAAAATGGTCCTGTAGCTCAATTGGCAGAGCAAGCGCCTCTTAAGCGTTAGGTTCTCGGTTCGAGTCCGAGCAGGATCATTTTTTTGTTTGATACATGGTCAGGTTCACGGTTCCACGTCCCGTTAAACGGGAGGCTGCGCACTCCGAGCAGGATTTGCCCGTTCCGGCGAAGCCATCTTTTTGTTGCGAACGCGGTCATGACCCCCATCCGTCTTGCGGTGTGTTAGTTGTGAATTTTGAGGAAAGAGCAATTCAGGTTGCCCCGGCGAAAGTTTCAGCGTAGGTCGAAATGAAGTATTATTCAACCAGAGGTCATTATGAAAAAAACCAAAATTGAATACTATCACAGCCAATCCGCAGCCAACCGCGGCATAGCCCGCAATGAACGGCGGGGTTACCGCGTGCTTTCCGTGCAAACCATTGACCGGGGTTGGTCGTTGATCAAAACCGGCTGCCTTGGGCTGATCTTTCTGCCGCTGGCTCTGCTGGGTAAAAAGAAGCCTGTTATTCAGGTCACTTATCAGCGCTAACCCTATGTGTGACGCCAACGCTTTCGATCACTGGGCTAATAATTATGATGAGGACGTCTTTCAAAGCGACCGTGATGCGACCTTTCCGTTTGCCGGCTACGCCCGAGTTCTCGCTCGCATAACCAGGCTGGTTTTAACCCGGAAACCCGGTAAATTGCTGGATATTGGAACCGGATCGGGTACCCTGGCTGCCCGATTCTACCAGGCTGGCTGGAATATCACCGCTGTAGATTTCTCTGAAGAGATGCTAAAACAAGCTCGCCTGCGTATGCCTGGGGCGAGTTTCTTTGTACACGATTTTTCAACCGGGCTTCCCCAGGTGCTTTTGGAAAGATCCTACGATTTCATCGTAATGACCTATGCTCTTCATCACCTCGAATATAAAGAACAAGTGGAATTCCTGCACTCGTTACTGCCAATCCTTAGAGAGAATGGCAAAATCCTGATCGGTGATATCGCTTTTGAGACCCAATCTGACCTCGATGCCTGCCAAAGACGCTTCGCGGATGCCTGGGATGAGGAAGAGTTTTACCCGGTATTTACGGAATTACAAAGGCAACTTTTGGAATTCAAGATCGATTTTGAGGTAGTCTCATTTTGTGCAGGAGTAATCCAAATTTCCACCCTTGTTTAGCCCCTTTAAAAGATATTGCTTAAACAAAATTAGTTCCACGAAATCTTATTTTTGATTTATAATTCAATTTATGGGGAAAGCTGTCCCTTAACACTTTTAAATTTGGAGGGAAAGATGGATGATTTTGGTTGGGTTATAGCTTTATTTGTTTTATTAGTGATAGGAATTGTCGTAGTATTAGTTCTCAATATTGGAAAAAGCAAGAAGATCGCCGAACAAAGTGAACAAGACCTGGCACAGTTGGTCAACTCGTTATCCCCTGAAAAGCGAACTGCTTTTATGCTGCAGGTGAATTCAGTCAGGAAAGATCCTACAACAGCCGTGTTGTTAGCCCTGTTCCTTGGAGGTTTGGGAGCTCACAAATTCTACCTCGGGCAGACCGGGGCTGGGATTGTTTACCTCCTTTTTTGCTGGACGAGCATTCCTGCCTGGATTGCACTTATCGAGGTTTTTGGGCTGTCAAGTAAGGTTGCAGATTATAACCAATTGAAAGCCCAGGAATTTTACAGGATGTATTCTTCGTACGCATAAAAGAATATCTCCCGACCCACCTGTCAATATCCCATCCGGGTTATTGACCAGATTTAGTTCGTTTGCCGTCAACTTCAAGGCTTTATTGTAAGCCTTTAGTTGAGTGTTGAAATCGCTTGTGGCAGTGCGTCCTCCAGTTCAGGATGAAATAACATGATCCATCTTCCGCATGGGAGGGAGTCGTGTTGCCCCATGCTTTTCTTAAATGGTTACGACGAGGTCCACAATTCAAATGGGAGCATAGGCTTGAGCAAGAAGTATCAATGCAACCGAAAACCAGACCAACAGGGCACGTTAATCAGATTTGGTGAAACTTTCCGAATACGATGCGGCGAATTATCTGTTAAACTCAATAATCGAGGTGTTCGGTGAAAAAAGTGCTCGTCTTATACAAATCAAAAACCGGTTTTTCCGAGCGGTATGCCCGTTGGATCGCTGACAACCTGCAGTGCGATCTGGTCGAGTTGGCTGATTCCGATAAACAAACACTATCTGAATATCAGCTGATCGTCTATGGGGGTGGTCTCTACGCCGGGCAGATCAATGGAATTGACAAAACAAAACGCTGGATGAAGGAGTTTCCTGATAAAATCTGGGTGGTGTTTGCCACCGGTGCAACCCCGTCAAGAAAAAACAACGAAGAGATTTTTTTCAAGACCAACTTTCGCAAAGGTGAGGTCAGACCAGCTCACTTTTTTTACCTTATCGCCGGTATCAACTACGAAAAAATGGGAGTTATCGATCGACTATTAATGAGGTTCTTCTCTTTTATGGATGCAAGAAAACGCGGCACGCGCCGTTCAACAAAACAAACCTCGATCGATCTTACGAATCGTGATTATCTAGAGGACCTGCTGCGCTATGTTCGCCTGAAAGCGAGATGAGAATGAAACTAGATCATATAGCCCTTTACGTTGAAGACCTGGAAAAGATGAAGGATTTTTACACGTGTTTTTTCGATGCCGTACCCAACCAAAGATATCACAACCCCAAAACAGGCTTGCAAACCTACTTTCTCAGCTTCTCAGACGGTTCCCGTCTCGAGATTATGCAGCGCCCTGATACGAGCCCAAGGGCATCCGGCGAACACCCCATGGGTTATGTGCATATCGCTTTTAAGCTTGGATCTCCTGAAAAGGTCGACCTGCGCACTAAGATTCTGCGAGAAGCCGGCTATCCCCTGCTCAACGGACCGCGTACAACCGGTGATGGTTATTACGAGAGTGTACTCACCGATCCGGAAGGCAACCTGATCGAGCTGGTAGCCTGAAATCGGTTTGAAAGAAAAATGTATTTACATCCAGTCTCTCAAAAAATCCTGGCAGATTACCAGGTGCGCAAATCGAGGAAGCAAAAGCTCGATTTTGAACACTGGCTGATCCGTTCCTTAGCCAACGAAGGTGTCGAAATGTGGACAGAAGAGCATTCCGGGCTTTTCAAATCGCGCAACCTGATCGTCGGAGACCCTGACAACTGCGACTATATCCTTTCTGCCCATTATGACACCGCCCCGGTCTTACCTTTCCCAAATTTCATTGCCCCTCGCAATCTGCTGATCACTATACTCTATCAACTGGTTGTGGTTATGGTGCCGTTATCACTTTTGATCGCAGGATTGTCTTTTTTGTTAAGTCATTTTTTCTCTGAAATTCATCCGTTGACCTTTTTTCTTTCAAACTTGTTTCTATTGTTTTTGGTTTTAGGGCTGATGCTATTTGGTCCCGCCAATAAACACACTGCCAATGACAACACTTCAGGAGTGATCAGCGTTATCGAGACAATTTTAGCGGTCTCTTCCGTAAAACGTGAACGGATATGTTTTGTTTTGTTTGACCTCGAAGAAGCTGGATTGCTTGGTTCTGCCGCGTTTCGAAAAAAACACAATTCTTCAATGAAGACCACGCCTTTGATCAACCTCGACTGCGTCAGCGATGGCGATCATCTGCTGGTCATCCTCAATCGCAAAGCCAGCCAGCTGCCCGAATTCAAGCAGCGATTAATGGATTCCTTCCAGGCCCATGTTCAGGAAATGCCTGACAAAATTTTGCGATTTGAAAAAGCTGAGCGGATTTTTTATCCATCTGACCAAATGGGGTTTCCTCTTTCAGCTGCTATTGCCGTATTTAAGAAAAAACCTCTGATCGGATATTATATAGATCGGCTGCACACCCGGCATGACGTGATTTTTAATGAACATAATATCCAGATTATCAGCAGCGCGCTGGCAAGTTTTTTCGGTTGCGATAACCTCCCCGAAAACAAGGGGACGGATGTGTAACAATGCGTACCGAGCATGAAATGTTTGCCCTTATCCTCAATTTTGCACAACAGGACGAACGCATCCGGGCAGCCTGGATGAATGGCTCTCGGGCAAATCCAACTACAATAGCAGATAAATACCAGGATTTTGATATTGTTTTCGCCGTTACAGAAATGGACTCGTTTTTGGCAGATGACGATTGGCTGGAGGCATTTGGCGAACGCCTGATCATGCAAAAGCCTGAAGCCATGACCCTCTTTCCGCCCGTTGATGACGGGACGTTTGCTTATCTTATGCTTTTCTCAGACGGTAATCGCATTGACCTGACTCTCGTCCCATTCGATATGATGGAACAAAGCCTGGCGTCCGACCGTATGTGCGTGCTTTTGTTGGACAAAGATGACCTCGTGCCGGTGTTACCTCCTCCTACCGATGAGGATTTCTGGCTCAAACGACCTGCATGTACCCTGTTTGATGAATGCTGCAACGAATTTTGGTGGCTCAGCGGTTATGTGGCCAAAGCGCTCGCGCGCGGTCAACTCCCTTACGCCAATGCCCATCTGGACCTGATGCGAACAGAGGTTATGCGCATGCTAAGCTGGCAAGCAGGGTTGGACGGCGGGTTCAGCATAAACTTTGGTAAGGATTACAAATACCTTCAAAATTACGTTTCTGAAGAGGATTGGGCGCAACTCATGCTTACCTGGAAGATGGACAGCAGTGACCACATCTGGGAATCATTATTTGCGCTCTGCCAGCTGTTTGTAAAACTTACCCCCGAGGTTGCCTCAAAACTTGACTGCCACCAGCCAGATTATGACCGATCGGTCATGCCTTATCTATGCCAAATTCGGCGAGAATCAGCCAGTTTACAATCCTAATCCCGATTATGTTCCGTATACCAAGCCCGGCAATTCTCAATATGGAAACATATGTTAATTTTGTGTGAATGAAAGTAGGGGATGGCGTGGCAGCCGTCCCCTACAATGTGGATTCGTGATTGGGACCTTCCCCTACGCTTGTGTGCAGGTAAAAAACATTTTTGGAATTTTTGAGGGCAAAAAACCATATTATTCCACATTAAGAATTGCTGATACGAAGCCATACATCCCCACAAATCAACTTATAATATCTCAATAGAGAAATGAGGAAACTATGTGCAAATCATCCAGTTGGTTTATAGGAGCCCTGATAGGCGGCTTGGTTGGCAGTGCTTTGGTCTTACTTCTTACGCCTTATTCCGGTGAGGAATTGAAAGCGCGCATCAAGGATTATGCCGATAATGTTCAGTATGAAGTTCACCAGGCGGGCGTTGAAAAACGCCTTGAATTGGAAACTCAGCTCGAACACCTGCGCTCAGGAAAAGCATAGGCTGGAGCCCATCTATCAGCGTTGTTCGCGTCTTGCGACAATCCCGCAAGGCGGCGAGCGCTTTTATCGGACACGCGAAAAAGCCTCACAAGTGAAACTTGTGTCGTCTTACGATAACAGCAATTCTCAATATGGAATAATCTATTTATTTTATGGTGTAGGGGACAGTTGT
>ENA-UOOM01000645-UOOM01000645.1-fermentation-metagenome-genome-assembly--contig:-NODE-645-length-38349-cov-6.464616_pt1 | contig 38349 bp, 35 predicted proteins | sample MGYA00245781_ERZ724031 | MGnify/ENA primary metagenome ERZ724031 (study PRJEB28704, sample SAMN03018317) | fermentation metagenome | biome: anthropogenic terrestrial biome; feature: soil; material... | reverse complement strand
GGTGGGCTGGGGCTGGATGAAGCCTGCAGCGCCGATGGCACCGGGGGCAACCAGCTTGGCCAGGGTGAGCTTGCCGGCGATGCCGTCCATGGTCAGGCTGTTCTTCTGCTGGAAGGCCTGAAGGGCCGAGAAGGTGCGGGGCCCGAAGATGCCGTCAGCGGCGCCGGTGAGGTAGTTGAGGGCGATCAGCCGCTGCTGCAGCGCCATCACCTCGTTGCCCGTGGCACCCAGTTTCATGCTGCCGATGACAGCGCCGGGGGCTGGGCTGGCGGCCACGGGGGCGTTGCCGATGGCCTCGGCCGCGTACAGAGCGGTCAAGGTCTGGGCGCCGGCGATGCCGTCAGCGGAGAGGGAGTTGGCCTTCTGGAAGTTGGATATCGCCCGGGCGGTCTGGGTGCCGAAGATGCCGTCAGCATTTCCGGTCAGATAGCCCAGCACAATCAGGCGCGCTTGCATGGCCTGCACGCTTTCCCCGGTCATGCCCATCTTCAGCAGGCTTGGTGCCGGGGTGGGGATGGCGCCCGGGGAGGGCGCAACCGCGCCTTCTGCCAGGGCGTACATGCTGTAGAGCACCTGCTGGGTGCCCAGGTCGGCAACGCCGGTGACCGTGAGGCCGTTTGTCCTCTGGAACTGGCGCAGCGCCGCGATATCATCGCTGTTGAAGATGCCGTCAGGCTGGATGCTGTAATAGCCCAGCGCCACCAGGCGCTCCTGCAGCCGGGTGACGGCCTGCCCACGGGAGCCGGAGCGCACCTCCACCACATTTTCAGCCGTGATCGCCGTGCTATCAGGCGTCAGACCCGGCTGGGGGGCGGGGGTGGGGGTGGCCAGGAAGGTTTGCAGCGACAGGATGGTGAAACTGTCCACCTTGCCGGTTTCCTTGATGCTGTGGGCCTTTTGATAGGCACGCACCGCGGTGGCGGTGGCCTTGGTGTATTCATAGCCGATGGCGCCGTCATAATGGCCCAGGGAGGTCAGCGCCTGGTGGAGGGAGTAGACCGCGTCGCCATAGTCCCCCAGCTGCATGGGATAACCATCGATGGGGGGCAGGGTGTTGACCAGCACGCGCTTGTTCTTGCTGTTGCGCACGCGGCCCTCGTAGATGAGCTTCTGAAGCTCGGGCACGGCGACGCCGGTGGCCCGCAGCCCGTTTTTGGTCTGGAAGGCCTTCAGCGCCGCCACTGTGCCGGCGCCGTATTTGCCGTCGATGCTGCCGCTGTAATAGCCCAGCTCGGTCAGCGCCTGCTGCAGCGCGCGCACACGCGCGCCCTCGGCGCCCACGGCGAGGGACTCATAGTTGACCTTGGCGCTGGGGTCCGCGCCCAGGGATTTGCCGCTTAAAAACACCTCAGGGATGTTGACATAGTCAGTCATCACAAAGCCGGTGAAGCTGCGGTAGGTCACCTTCTGGAACTTGCCCTCATCGGCCAGCACCTGGATGGTGGCGCCCTGGGGAATGGTGAGGTAGCGCATAGAAGAAAGTGAGGTGCTCTTGCGCAGGTTGACCGCGGAGGTGGTGGTGGTCTCATAGGGATAGGTGGCGCTCTCCGGGGAGAGGTCAGGCTGGGAGAACACAAACTCCGGCGATGGGGTGAGCGTGGGAGCGGGCACCGCGGTGGCAGGCGCCTCAGGCTGCACATAGAGCTTGGCCAGGGTGTCCTTGCCCACGATGCCGTCGGCTTTTAAACTGTTGTTCTTTTGGAAGGCGCGCACCGCAGCCTGGGTGGCGGTGCCGTATTTGCCGTCCACAGCGCCTTTGTACAGATCCAGCTCCTTCAGCCGGCGCTGCAGCGCTTCCACGGGGCTGCCCTGGTCATTTGGCCTGATGGTGACCCCCTCGGCCACAGGCAGGGTTTTGACCCGGGTCTTCACCCCCCGGCTGTTCCGGGGGGCGCCTTCAAAGAGCAGCTCCTGGCTGACCGGGTCGGCGGTGCCGTTGGCGGGCAGGTTATTGGCCTTTTGAAACTCCCGCACGGCCTGGGAGGTGCCGCTGCCATACTGGCTGTCAATGCCGCTGGTGTAAAATCCCAGCTCTTTGAGGGCCTGCTGGAGGGCCTTGACGTATTCGTTTGAGGCGCCGGCTGAGAGGGTCTGGTACTTGGCCAGGGTCTGGGCGCTGGCGGGCTTGGGCGTGGCAGCAGCCTCGCCCGGCGTCCTGGTCTCCAGGAAGGAGGACACGATAAAGCCCCGCCTGCCCTCGTATTCCACCGCCTTGTAGTTGCCCTCGGTGCCAGTGACCAGAACTGCCTCCCCAGACTGGACCACACCCAGGATGGTGGCGCTGGAAGAAGGCCTGGCCCGGAGCCTGACGGAAGCGGTGGCGAAACTGACATAAGGGTAGGTTTCCTTGGCAAAAGCCATCAGTTGCGCTGCCAGCACCACCGACAGCACCAGGCAGAATATGCGATGTTTGGCAAAGCGCGTCATGAGCACCTCCGTCAAATGCCATAATATTGCTGATATCGTAGTGTATTCAGCAGAAAATGTCAAGAAAATATTACGAAATGATGAAAAGTTTTCGTTTGTATGGATTGGGTCAGAGGATGATCTTGTCCCGGCTGATCCTGAGGGTGTAGGGCTTGTCCGAAAGCGGCTCGCCAAACACGTCCAGGCCCCCAATGGCGTCCCGGTGGATGATCAGGGTGTCCTCCCCTTCAAAGGCGATGTCAAAATGGCCCCGGCGCAGCATGGGCCGGCTATGGCGAAGCCTGAAGGCATCCTTGAAAATGGCCATGGTGCGCGGGTCCTCGTGCCCCCAGGGGAAGGTGCCGCGGCAGAAGGGGTCGGCAGCGCCTTCCAGCCCTGCTTCATCCCCGTAGTAGAGGCTGGGCATGCCGGGCATGGCGGTCACCACCTGCATCACTTTTTTGAGCCGCTGGATCGCCAGCTCCCGCAGCTCCTTGGGCAGGGCTTGCTTGCCCCGCTCAATCAGCGGCATCTCCCGGTAGTCCTGCTTCACCAGGCGGTTGAGGATTCTGGCCCGGTCATGGCTGCCGATGAGGTTCATGGTGGCATACAGGAAGGGGATGGGGTAATTCTCCTGCAGGGAGCGCACGATGCGCACAAACTGCGCGGCAGGGATCTCATGGGTGAAAAAGCGGATCAGCGCGTCCCTCAGGGGATAGTTCATCACGCTGTCCAGAGTGTCCCCCAGCACATAGCTGCGCATCTCGCCATAAGCCACCTTGTTGCTGGCGTCCTCCCACACCTCGCCCAGGATGGCGGCGTCTGCGCTTTCCGCCTTGACGGCGTGGCGCAGGTCCTTGAGGAAGGTCATGGGCAGTTCATCCGCCACATCCAGCCGCCAGCCTGATACCCCCGCCCGGATCCAGCGCCGGGCCACGCCATCCGGCCCCATGATAAACGCCCGGTAGCTGGCATTGTTCTTGTCCACTTCAGGCAGGGTGTGAATGCCCCACCAGCAGGCGTATTTGTCCGGATAATCGCTGAACTGGTACCAGGGGTAATAGGGGGAGTCCATGCTCTGGCTGGCACCCAGGCCATCGTACAGCCCATAGCGGTTGAAATAGATGCTGTCCTCCCCGGTGTGGCTGAACACGCCATCCAGCATGATGCGCATGCCCAGCTCCTCCGCTGCCTGGCAGAGCTTGGCCAGGGCCTCTTCATCCCCCAGCAGCGGGTCAATCTGGTGGTAGTCCCCGGTGTCATAGCGGTGGTTGGAGCGGGCCTTGAAAATGGGGTTGAGGTAGACGATGGTGATGCCCAGATCTTTCAGATACGGCAGCTTCTGGCGGATGCCGTCCAGGTCGCCGCCGAAGAAATCCGTGGCGATGTGGTCGCCGCTGCGGGGATCCTGGCTGACCACCGGGATGTCCTCCCAGTTCTCATGCAGGTACAGGTCCTTACGCTGGCTTACGGGCCGCTTGCTGCGGTGAAAACGGTCCGGAAAGATCTGGTACATGATGCCGTCGCGCAGATAATCAGGCGGCGAGAAGGCCGGGTCATACACCGTGATCTGAAAGCTGGGGGGAGGGTCCTGATACACAGCGCCCACGCCGCCCAGCCTGTCCCGGGCGTTGCCGTAATACAGCCTGTGGCCCCGCAGGTCTTCCAGGCGGAAGTCATACCAGAGCAGGCAGGGAGTTTCCGGCACCTTCACCGTGGCCTCATACATGCCAAGGCCCATGTTCTGCATGGGCACCAGCTCCTCCCCGCCGTTCCAGAGGCGCAGGGTCACCTGGGAGGCGCCACCCCTGACATACAGGCGCAGGCGCACGGATTGACCGGTTGTGAGGGGGCCGATGGGGGAGCGACAGTCAAGGGAGCGGGAATCGTGAAACATCTCCATCAAAACAAAAACCTCGCAAAAAAATAAAGCGTGAATCTATCAACCCATATAATACCCGGCATGCCCGTCTTAGACCTGGGGATGGGCACACAGGGGCAGAAGCGTGCAACTGGCGCAGGCCGGGTTCCGGGCCTTGCACACGCGGCGGCCATGGAAGATCAGCCAGTGATGCGCCCGGTTCCACAGTTTTTTCGGGATGACCTGCATGAGCTGCTGCTCGGTCTTTTCCACAGTGCCGGCCTCAGCCAGCCCCAGGCGGTTGGACACGCGGAACACATGGGTATCCACCGCCATGGCAGGCACGCCAAAGGCATTGGCCAGGACCACGTTGGCGGTCTTGCGGCCCACCCCGCGCAGGCTGGTCAGTTCCTCCAGCGTTCCGGGCACCTGGCCGCCGAAGCGGGCCATGATATCCCGGGCAGCCTGGACGATATTGGTGGCTTTGGACTTAAATCCGCAAGATGCGACATAGGGATAGAGGATCTCCGGCGTGGCCTCGGCCATTTTTTCAAGCGTCGGGAAATCCCTGAACACCGCCGGGGTGACCTTGTTCACCTGCACATCGGTTGACTGGGCAGAGAGCATGGTGGCCACCAGCGTCTCATAGGGATTGGAAAAATGGAGTTCCGGCCCGGCATCCGGGTACAGCGCCTCCAGGGCGGCCAGGATCTCCCGGTTCCTCTTGGCGCTGTTCATTTGCTCAGCCGTTCGAAGGTGGAACGGTACTGGGACATCTTGATGAGGGTGAACACCTCCACCGGGAAGAACAGCAGGTTTTTCAGCACCCGCAGAGGCAAGAGGGCGAAGAAGCCCTTGCCGATGATGGTGGAGATCAGCAGGGTGTTGAGCACCAGGTGGCAGATGACCGTCACCAGCGCCTGGGCGGATATGGCGCGCCCCCGGCCAAAGCCGGGCTTTGAGAGGAAGAAGCCGTATATAAAGCCTTTGAGCGCCGCGATCAGGGTGAAGCGCAGGTCAAGGGGGCCGGAGGGGAAGAGCAGTGCGCCCAGGAAATCCGCCGCCGCGCACACAATGGCTCCTGGCACCGGGCCATAGAGCATGGCGGCCAGCGCCACGGGCAGGTAGGCAAACGAGATGCTCAGCAGCCTGTCGTTATAGCCCAGGAACCGTTCCAGAACCACAGAAAGCGCGATGAGGAGCGAGATGATGAGCAACTTCTTAAGCCAATTGCTCCGCTCAGGCGCAGAAATGGGATTTGTCAACAGCAAAACTCCTTTATGATTTTCTATGAGCGCATTTTCAGCGCGCGGGGTCCTCGGTGACGATGAAGCTCTCCGGGAACATAAAATCGTGCAGCTTCGCACGGTTGGCCTCGAAATCCATCAGCTGGCCGGCACTTTTGGCGTACTCAAAGGGCTGGTAGGTGCCGTCAAAGGGCAGGCGGCACTGCTCCACCTGGCTGCCGCGCAGGGAAAAGGCCACCTTCAGCGCGTCCAGCACATCGCTCATGGTGATGTTGGTGGCAGAGCGCTTGCGCTCGGTCCCCTGGGCGGGGGCGTTGACCCGGAAGATGTTGTTGTTGCGGATGCCTGGGTAGGAATAGCCCCGGTCAAAGGGCTCCTCCCAGATCCTGAGGATATCGCTCAGCAGCCGCTGGGCATCGTTCATGGTATAGCTGCTGATCTTTGAGGCGATGTTGGACAGCACCAGGCGCGCCCGGTAGGTGCGGCCGATGTCCTGGACATCGGCATCGTTTGAGGCGCGGGTGCGCCGGATGCGCATATAAATGACCGCCGCAAAGCCGTTGAGGTGGTAGAGGCCCTGCCGGTCAAGGGCAGGCTGGGTGCTGTTCACCGGCACCGACCAGTTTTTCATGTAGTGGATTTCGCTGGAGGTGAGCTCCACATCCACCCCGCCCACCGCGTCAATGATTTCTACAATATGGCGCCAATCCATCATCACGTACTTCTCCACATGCAGGCCGAAGTGCCGGTTGATGGTCTGCAGGAGCGCGTCCACGCCATACTCCCGGATGATGCGGTTGATGCGCCCCGGGTTGCCGTCGGGCCTGATGACCAGGGTGTCCCGGATGATGGAGGTGACGATGACCCGCCCGGTCTTCTCGTCCATGGTGAGCAGCACCAGGCCGTCGTTATAGCCCAGGTCGTCCATGTTGTTCTGCCACTTGTCCATGCTGATGAGCAGGTAGTGGTGCACGCCAAGGGGTGTTGCGGGGATGTCCTCATCAGCCAGAGGCTTGATATAGTCCAGCAGGTACAGCCTTTCGTCCCGGTTTGTGGCCAGGCCGGTGGCCGCGCTCAGCAACAGCATCAGGGCCAGGCAGGCGCAAAGCAGCTTTTTCATGCGCTCTCCTTCTGGTAGCGTTCAATCACCACACCGGTTTCAGCAAAGAAGGTCAGGGCAAAATCATCCGGGTACCCCTGCTCATACACCACCCGGCGGATGCCGGAGTTGACGATGATCTTCGCGCACACCGAGCAGGGCTGGTGGGTGCAGTAGAGGGTGGCATCCTGAATGGAAACGCCGATTTTGGCCGCCTGGATGACGGCGTTTTGCTCCGCGTGGATGGCATAGCAGACCTCCTGCCGGGTGCCTGAGGGGATGCCCAGCTTGCGCCTTAAGCATTCCCCCCGCTCCTTGCAGGTTTTCATGCCGGCAGGGGCGCCGTTGTAGCCGGTGGTCATCACCCGCTTGTCCTTCACGATCACAGCGCCGATGGCCCGGCCCTCATTGAAGCAGCTGCTCCAGGACGCGACCAGGTGCGCCATCTCCATAAACCGATGATCCCATTTATCCAATGATATCATGCCTCCGATTGAGATGAGAGTATACAGCGCTGCATGCCCTGTGTCAACGATGCGCCTCAGGATGAGAGCAGCTGGTTCACCCGGTGGCGCAGGCAGAGCAGCCAGCGCTCATCCGCCGGGTAATCGGTCAGGCTGAGGGGCTTTTCCAGGCCCTGGTTGATCAGGGATACAACCTCATCCCGCCCGATCTTTTTTTCAAGCCCCTGGAGCGCCCGCAGGTCCTGCAGGGCCTGGGAAAAATGCATGATGCGGATGGATTCCTCCGGCAGCCCGCCCTGGCCGGGATAGAGCACAAAAGCGTCCCCGGCGGGGGAGAGGCCGTCACAGTCGGTGTTCATGTAGGGGTCGATGGGGTAGCCGGTGCTCTGGGCGGCGTAGTAGTTCAGCGCCCAGTGGGTCACCCCTTTGACCTGGGTGAGGTAGAGCTGCATCCCCAGCACCCGGGTGCGGCTGCCCGGCATGGCGATGAGGGTATCGGAGTACGCGCCGTGATGGCGGTAGCCCAGGCTCAGCCAGCGTTCGGGGCCGGCGAAGTTGTCCAGGCTGTCCAGCTCCGGCACCGGGATGAGGCCTTGTGCATTCGCGCCGGCGAAGTCAGGAGAGGGCAGGGTGTCGATGATGGGGAGGCCGGACAGCTGCGGCCCGGTCATCTCCAGCAGCTTCTGATACTGCATGGGCGTGCCCTGCCCCGGCATATCCGCCAGGTGGAAATAGCACTGCCCCAGCGCGTCGATATAGGACAGCTCCTTGATCAAGGCCGGGATATAGGCGGCGAGGAAGGCCTGATAGGCGGGGTTATCCGCGGGGGTATCGGGCGGGAACAGGCGGGTGTAAGCGCCATCCTGCACCCCCATGATGGTGGGGGCGTAGTAGCCGCCCTGGGGGCTGTGACTATAAAAATGCGCCAGCTCAAAATACCGGATGCCCTCATGCCGGCACAGGCTGATGAAATCCCTGAGCTTGGCGAAGCGGAAGTTGTAGCCAAGGGGGGTGACAAACACATCGACCAATTGCGCCACCGGGCGCTCCCGCGCGTCGCGGATCATCACCGGGGGCGTGTGGATGGGCGTGAAGACCATGTTCATGCCCCGCCTGGCCGCCAGTTGCACAAAACTGCGCAGCACCCGGATATGCTCGATGGAGAACATCGGCAGGTGATAGGTGGAGGCCAGGCTGTCGGCGTGCAGCCAGCGGGAATAGATGATTTTCTGCTCCGGGAGCGCTGCCCCCAGGAGGCTGAGGGTGATGTGCGTCTGGGCCAACTGCTCCCCGGCTTTGCTAAGAATGGTGACCGCAAGGGGATAATCCCCGGCGGGTGTATCAGGTGAGGGTGCCACATCAATCCACAGGGCGCTCCAGATGCCCGGATACAGGCAGATATGCTCAGTGTCAGCGATCTCCTGGAGCAGATCCGGGTAGACGCCCGGCGTATCCCTGAGATAGTCCCCGGCGCTGTCCTGGTAGCGGGGGAAGCGCACCGGCACCCCCACCACCTGCCTGACCCGCAGGGGCAGCGCGCAATCAAAGGTGACGCGCACCCGGGAGAGCTCCCCCTCCCAGCTGTCCAGCAGGGCATAGGCCGCCTGGAGGGAGAAGACCTCGCCGCCCAGGAGGCTGGCCGGGCAGTTTTCCGGGAAGCCTGCCGGCTCCTGATCGTGGAAGACCTTGGCAAGCCCGCTTACCAGCTTCAGCTTCACCTGCATCATCGCCACCTCCTGCTTGTCGATGGGGTCATTTTACCATAAGCGGGCAAGTTGACCAACCATCAGTTATCCGGAAGAACGCCGGATGAAACCGCACCCTGCGGCAGAAAAAAGCACCCCTTGCGGGGCGCTGTGGTGCCGTAGAAATAAACCGTGCTTATTCTTCCAGGCTGAAGTCTTCCTTGGGGGCGCCGCACAGGGGGCATTCCCAATCCTCGGGCACGTCTTCCCACTTGGTGCCGGCGGCTACGCCGTTGTCCGGATCGCCCAGGGCTTCATCATAGATGTAGCCGCAGACATTGCAGATGTACTTCTTCATGCGGTTTCTTTCTCCTTAGTTTTTTTATGCGCTGACCTTCCACAGGCCGTGCAGGTTGCAGTATTCGTAGGCGGCGACAGCCTTCTCATCCTTGCCCAGGGCAAAGGTGGCCTCGGGGGCATCGCCCGGCTTCAGGTGGCGCACCTGGTAGCCGGCGCTGGTCTCCAGCACCACGAAGGGGATGTAATGCTTTTCTTCCATGGGGTGGGGGACGGAGCCGACCTTCACAGTCACCACGCCCTCACTGATCTGGATCACGGGCACATGCTTCTCCTTGGACGCGTCAACGGTGTCAGCCACCAGCGCCTGCATTTCCTCGCCGCAGCACACCACCGGCACACCGCTGTTGAACATGTACATGACCACATTTCCGCAATGCTTGCAATGGTAAAACTTCAACACACTGTCCTCCTTTCAAATTCTGCCAACTTCATCATATGCGCTGGCCGGGGCTTTTGTCAAGACGCGTTTCCTTGACATTTTCCCATGCCAAATCTACAATATTTTTATCCAGGGAAGGAGGTGTGCCATGGGCCGCAGACAAAACAGGCGCCAGGCGCAAGACCAGCGTCAGGCCAGATACGCGGCCTTCAAGGCGGATGACGCTTCCTATATGCCCGGCCCCCAGGGCGGCTGGCAGCCCTATGACGCGCTTCCGGATGAGGCGGCGGATGACCCCTGGCAGGCGGCCTTCATCCCCCAGCCCCAGGCCGATTTTTTCTATGAATATCATGAGGCACCGCACGAGGTTCCCCAGATGCAGGCGGAAGCCGTCCCAGACGCGCCACCCCCCGGGCGGGGGCGCTGGGCGATGCTTTCCGTGTTGTCGCTTGCCCTCATCGCGGGCATCATCCTGTATGTCTTTTCCCTCTCACGGGCGGAGCAGGCTTTCAATGGCAGGTTGGCGGCCCTTCCGGCCGGCGTGTTTTACGACCAGATCTATGTGGATGGCTACCCCATCGGCGGGATGAGCTTCGACCAGGCCCAGAGTGCGGTCTCCCAGCACGCGGCAAGCACCCAGCAGGCGCTGAACCTGACCCTGAAGGTGGATGACACCACCTACCAGATCACCCAACAGCAACTGCCCTTTCACCGCAACACCCAGGCGGTGCTGGAGGAGGCCTGGTCCATCGGGCGGCAAGGCTTCTCCTGGATGGTGGGGGAGGACCTGACTCCCTTTGAGGTGCGCTATCGCCACGTGCAGCAAACCCGGCGGGACAAGGCCCATTTCACCACGCAAGTCACCTATGAGGCCCAGGACCTTCGAAAGCTGTGCGAGAGCATCCAAAGCCAGGTGAACCGGGCGCCGGTCAACGCCGTGATCGCTTCCTTTGATTTTGCTACCAAGGCTTTCACCGTCACCCGGGACGTGCCCGGGCGGCAGATCGCCCTCCAGGACCTGATGGGCCCTCTGACCCAGGCCCTTGACCGGGGGGACTACCAGGCTGTTGTCAGCCTTGAGTCAAGCCCCATCCTGCCCAAGGTGACCAGCGCCGACCTGCAAAACGGCTTTGCCATGCTGGCCTCCTTTAGCTCCAAAACCTCCTCTGACAACGACCGCAACAACAACATCGCCCTGGCGGCCCAGGCCATCAGCGGCAAGACGTTGATGCCGGGGGAAACCCTCTCCTTTAACGAATCAACCGGTCAGCGCACCGTGGAAAAGGGCTACCGGGGCGCGCCCGCCATCGCCGGGGGCGTTTTGATTGATGATGTGGGCGGCGGGGTGTGCCAGGTGTCATCCACCCTCTTCAACGCGGCGGCGCTGGCGGGGATGACCATTGTGGACCGTTCCCCCCATGCCTGGCCGGTGAGCTATGTGGACAAAGGGCTGGACGCCACGGTCAACTGGCCCAACCTGGACTTCAAGTTCAGAAATGACAAGGATACCCCGGTTTTTCTCATCGCCCACTATGAAAAACGGCAGATGACCGTGGAGGTGTATGGCATGCGCACCGGGCCCGGGGAGAGCGTGACGCTTGAAACCCAGGTGACCGACACCCGCGTCCCGCCAAATGAGCCGGTCATGCAGCCCAACCCCAGCCTGGCCCCCGGCACCCAGCAGGAGCTGAAAAAGGCCAGGACCGGCTACACCGTGGACACCTTCCGGGTCTATTTCAGGGACGGCGTGGCATACCGGCGGGAAAAGCTCTTCACCTCCCGGTATGCCATGGTCCAGCAGGTGATTGAGTTTAACTGAGGCTGAAAAGGAGGCAGGCGTGCGAAAAGGGGAGAGGCGCAAACAGGAGCTGGTTGACGCGGCCACCGCCCTGTTTTTTAGCCGGGGCTATGAGGAGACCTCGGTGAACGACATCCTGGACGCGGTGGGCTGCAGCAAGGGCAGCTTCTACCACCACTTTGAAAGCAAGATGGACCTGCTGGCGCAGATCGCCCGGGAGCGCGCAGCGGCCGGCTTTGAGGCTTTTTCGGCAGGCGGGGGAGAGGAGAGCCCGGCGCAGCGGCTCAACCGCCTGCTTCACCAGGCCTGTCCTATCCGGCAAGGGGAGGAGCGCTTTTTGGGCAACCTGCTGCAGCTGATGCGCAGCCGGGAATCCGCGGCGCTGGAGCAGGCGCTGCTTGAGGCGACCGATGAGCTGTTTTACCCTGCGTTTCTCAGCGCCGTAGCCGGGCTTGATGAGGAGGGCGCGGGGCCTGATGAGACGGCATGCTTCCTGATCTGGCAGGGCTTCTTAAACGGCTGCATGCTCATCCTCCGCCAGGCAGCAGTCGTTCCCTTGGCGGGGCGGGCCCGGTCCATCCAGCTGCTGCGCGCACTCCGCGCTCAGGTGGAGAGTGCCCTGTATCTGCCCTATGGCAGCCTGGTGATTATCGAGGCGGAGGAGATGGCCGGAGCCCTGGAAAACGCCCTGGGACAGCCCGGTCCGCTTGCCTAATGGACGCCGTGTGTGTATAATCAACCAATCCGATCAAGGGAGGACTGACATGCGGCGAGTGCTCATCGCTTTGGTGTGCCTGGTGATGTCCCTGACGGTGACTGGCCTGGCCGAGGCGGATTCCTTTAGCGACATCCCGCCAGCCTACCCAGTGCCCGAAAGCGCCCAGGCGCTGCTTGAGGTTGCCATCGGCGAATTGGGCTACACCGAAGAGCGGGGCGGGGTCACCAAGTATGGCACCTGGTATGGCGACCCCAAGGCTGAATGGTGCGCTGAGTTTCTGTGCTGGTCAGTGGCCCAGGCGGAGAAAAACCTGAACACCACCCTGCTCAATGAGGAGTTCCCCCTATATGGCGCCACCAACATTGGCCGCAACTGGTATCTGGCCCAGGGGCGCTACATCGCCCGCACCGGCTTTGTGGATGGCTGGGGCAGCCAGTGGTATACGGGGCACGACAAGCAGATGGAGAAGGGCAGCTACATCCCCCAGCCCGGGGACTGGGTGTTTTTCTCCTACACCCCCTCAGGGGACACCACCCATGTTGCCCTGGTGGAAAAGGCGCTGTCCGGTGCTGACGGCACCGTCTACATCCAGGTGATAGAGGGCAACATGCCCGACAAGGTGCAGCGCACCCGCTACAGGCTGGATGACTGGCGCATCCAGGGCTATGGCACCGTGCATGACCTGGCCGACATCGTCCTTCGGGGCGGGGTCGAAGGGGGCAAGGTGGCAGCGCTCCAGCGGCGCCTGGCGGACATCGGGCTGATTGGCTATGCGGATATTTCCGGCAAGTACGACCACCGCACCCAGGAGGCGGTGCGCGCCTTCCAGGGGCAGATGAACTTTACGCAGACCGGCATTGCCAACCAGCAGACCCAGCTGGCGCTGGCCGCCTTCGCCCACAAGTGGGTGATGGAGCACACCGAGTTCTGGACGGTGGACGGGGCCGTCAATTAAGGGAAAGAGGGTATCATGCAGGATCAGCTGATTGTCCTAAACTTCGATAACCAGTATGCCGCGGCCCTGGCCAGCCGGCTGCGGGTGGAGAAGATCTATTCCCGCATCCTGCCCGGGGACACCCCCGCGGAGGAAATCCGCCGGATTGCGCCCCAGGGCCTGGTGCTGGCTGGCGGCGTGTCCGGCCAGTTTAGCGGCGATATTGACCCGGAGCTTACGCACCTGGGCATTCCCGTATTGGCGCTGGGGGACGCGGCCCCGGTGGCGGCAGCGCTGCTGGGCGCTGAGGCCTGGGAGAAGCGCGCGGTGAACGATGTGGGCACGGTGTGCTTTTCCCCATCGCCTATCACCGGCGAAATGGAAGAGATTGAGCGGCAGCTGCAGTATGTCAGCCCGCTTAATCTGCCGGACACCATGACCCCCCTGGCCCAGTGGGAGGACGCCGTCATCGGCGCCCAGCACCCGGAGCTGAGGGTGTTCACCCTCCAGTTCCAGCTGGAGGCCAATGACATGGACATGATGGATATCCTCCTGCGCTTTGCCACCCAGGTGTGCGGCTGCACCCCCTGGTGGAGCGAAGAAGCCTTCATCAACAAGGCCAAGGCGGAGATCGCCCAGCGCGCGGGGGACGGGAAGGCCGTGTGCATCATGTCAGGGGGGCTGTCCAGCGGGGTCAACGCCGTGCTTGCCCACCGGGTGTTGGGGGAGCGCCTGCAGTGCCTGTATGTGGACTCAGGGCTGCTCCGGGAGCATGAGACCGACCGCTTTGTGGAATACTACCGGGACCGCCTGGGGCTCAACCTGAAGGTGATCCGCGCCCAGGCGCCCTTCCTGGAGGCGCTCAAAGGGCTTGAGTCGCCTGAGGACAAGCAGGTGGTGATCCTGCGCACCCTCAAGGACATTCTGGAAGAGACCATGCGCACGCTGGAGTATGATCTGCTGATATTGCCGGTGAACGCCAGCCAGCTGATGGATGGCGCTGACGCGCCCAGCCCCATGCCGCAAATCCAGCAGGACAAGCCGGTGATGCTGCCGCTTTCAGAGCTGTTCAAGGATGAGATCCGCTTTGTGGGCGAGGCGCTGGGCATGCCGCCGGAGATCACCCAGATGCAGCCCTTCCCCTGGACGGGGTTGGCGCTGAGGGTGATGGGGGAGTGCACCGCTGAGAAGCTGGCCATGCTCCGGCAGGCCGATGCCCTCTTCACCGATGAGATCCGACAGGCAGGGCTTAACAAGAAGCTGTGGAAGTACTTTGCGGTCCTCTACCACCTGCCCTACCACCAGGAGCGGCGGGCCGCGGTGATCGTGCTGCGCGCGGTGACCGCCAGCCATCAGGGCGGCGTGGTGCATGCCCTGGCGGCCCGGCTGCCCTATGATTTGCTTGAGCGATATACCGCTCATGTCCGCGAGGCCTGGCCCCAGGTGCGCAAAGTGGTCTATGACCTCACCCCTGGCAGCAGCAACCTTCAGGATATCGAGTGGCAGTAACTGCAACAAGGAGAACCGATGCGACTATCCCACCCAAGCGCTCCGTTTCAGGGCGTTCCCGCTGAGGATGTTTTTTTCGCCGCCAACGACCAGTATGTTCAGATGGGCGTTGGCTTTGTGGTGCTGAGCTTCCAGGAGGAGGCGATGCCGGAGCGGCCGGTGCAGCTGTACCTGGACATCAAGTCCCAGCCTTCAGCCAGGAACCTCCTGCTGGGGGCGCTTCTTGGCCGGTGTGAGCAGATGCGCGCAGCTTTCCCCGGGGTGAAGGGCCGTATCTATACGGAGCTTCCGCCCACCCAGTTTGACATGCTCAACTTCTACACCCAGAACGGCTTTGCCACCGATGACGCCCGGGAGGAATACCTCATTCAGCTGCCCGCGGGCCCCGCGCAGCCGCCCATGGGCTGTGAGTTTGCCTCGGTGCCGCTGCAAAGCGTGCAGGAGCAGTATGCCTTTCTCCAGCGGCTCAACAAATACCGTCTCTCGCCCATCGCCCATGACTACCTCACCCTGCAGATGCAGCAGCCCTATTTCATGGCCCTGGGCTATTACCGGGGCGGGCATCCCATCGCTGAAATGATGATGACAGGCGCCAGCGCCGATACAGCAGCCCTGGTGATGGTGTATGTGCAACGGGATATGCGCAGGCGCGGTGTCGCGCGGTCGCTGCTTTCAGCGGGGTCTGAGCTTTTGCGGGAGCGGGGCGTCACCCAGGCCCTCACCCATGTGTCCTCCGGCAGCGCCGCGCAAATGGGCCTCATTCGCATGATGGGTGGCACCCGCCGCAAGATCGTCACGGTGTTGCCCAACCTGGTGTTTGGCTGAGGTTTGTTGATTTTCGTGCCTTAAGGGCCTGAGCAGGGCCCTTTTTTGGTGTGCTGAAGTTTTACGCTGATTTAGTCCCCAGGGGAGGGGGATTTTACACGCATGCTTTAGGTTGATAGGGAGCGCCCTGTCAGGGGTGCATCAGAAAGGATGGCGCCGTATGAAAAAACTGCTGTGTATCGCCCTTCTCCTGGTCCTCGTCCTCCTGGCTCTTCCCGCCTTGGCCCAGCAGGCCGCTCCTGTCCTCACCTATACCGAGCCTTATTTGCTCACCCTCAACCCGCAAAGCGAGATGAGCGTGCTCTGGCTCACCAAGGAGCCCTGCGAGGGCTTTGTGGAATATGGTCCCACCCCTGCCCTGGGCAACAGGATAGAGGCTCAGCGCCATCAGATCAAGGGTTTGCGCACCTCCGCCACCCCCGAAGGGTATGACCCTGACCCGGCCAAGAACCCTGAGGCACAGGTGTACCAGCTCATCGCTAAAATTGAAGGCCTTGACAGCGGCGCCACCGTTTACTACCGCGTCACCACCAAAAATGGCGCTGATACCCAGGTGGGCAAGCGCTATTTCTTTAACACCGCACCCCAGGCGGGTGGCAGCTTTGACTTTGCCCTGCTGTCTGATATGCAGATGAAGGTGAAAACCAAGGAAACCATGCACTTTCTGGGCCAGCAGGAAAAGGACTTCATCCTTTTTGCCGGTGATCTGAGCAACACCCCCTGGAAGGTGGGGGAATGGTTCAACTACGAAGGGGCCTATCAGGTGCCCGCCGAGGCCGATCGCAGCTTCTTTGAGTGCTTCCAGCAGGATGGTGACAACAGCCGCCTGATGCAGTACATGCCCGTGTTTTTCTGCCCCGGCAACCACGAGGTGGACGACCAGCGGGTGATGACTGACAAAACCATGGCAGCGGACGATGCCAACTGGTCCTGGAGTGTCTACATGCAGCTTTTCCGCCCGCTGTATCCCGAGCAGGAGCATGGCGTAAACGGCAAACGCTGGTATAGCGTCAACTATGGCGATCTGCACATCACCTCCCTCAACGTTCACCGCTGGCAAAGCTGGGACGGCTTTGACTATCCCGGCTGGATCACCAAGGATGACATCTCACCCGACAGCCCCCAGGTGCAGTGGCTTAACCAGGATTTATCCTCGGCCACCCAGAAATACAAGTGGGTGGTGATGCACTGGCACATGCTAAACCGCGGTGATGACGCCTGGTTCCCGGTGTCCAAGGCCGTGGCTGACCCGAAAAACCCTGAGAAGGCCATCTACCCGGAGGGGGATTACTGCTGGGACGTGCTGCGGCCGCTGTATGAGCAGCACCAGGTGAACGCCGTGAACTTTGGCCACAGCCATGTCTATGAGCGCTATCTGATCAACGGGGTCAACTACATTGAGGCAGCCAGCATCGGCAACAACTACCGCGCCACTAACGACCCCTACCATCCCTCAGGGCATATGCCGGTGATGGAGGAGAACGCGTTCCGTTCTGTCATGGTGGTGCGCGTGGACGAAAACGGCATGAACGCCCGGGGCATCCAGGCCAGCGTGGAAGCCAATGGGGTGGGCTATATTGGCCGGGTGTTTGACACCTTCAGCATCGCGAAGTAAACAAAGACAAACAACAAAAAAGGTTGCCGTGGCAAATGAACGGCAACCTTTTTATGATGTGGATGTCCTTATGCCTCTGGCATCAAGGCCCGCTCCCGCTCCAGTTGGTCCAAAGGTTTCCTGGCGATCACCAGGAAGACGAAGCCCAGCAGGAACAGCAGCATCAGCCCCAGTGCCCCAAAGGAGGAGCGGCCGGTCACATTGCCGATGACGGCATACAGCAAAGGGCCGATGACGGCGGCGAACTTGCCGAAGATGTCAAAGAAGCCAAAGTACTCGTTGGAGCGCTTCTTGGGCACCAGCTTGCCAAAGTAGCTGCGGCTGACCGCCTGGATGCCGCCCTGCATCGTGCCCACCAATATGGCCATGCTCCAGAAGAGGACGGTGGAAAAGCTGATGGCGTCCTGATAGCGGCTGATGACCGGCATCTCAGCCTCTCTGAAGGCCAGGAGATCAGCCTTGGCCGCTTCCGCGGCCTGAATGACCAACTTCGCGTCAGCCTCGGCCAGGCCGCTGCCGTCCCGCACCTGGAGGTCCTCCAGCGGCTCATTCCCGGGCTGGGTCAGTGCCCGCTGGGCCTGGTTCATGTAGGTGGCGAGGGTCTTCTCAGCCAGGCTGCGGTTTTCAAAGGCGTAGCCTTCATAGCTGGCTTCAATCCGGGCACGCCTGTTGTTGAAGGCCTGCTGGTATTTATTCTGGTGGGGCTCCAGGGTGAAGCCCATGATGAACCCCACAAAGCAGATGAACATGTAGACCGAAATGGCGATGAGCAGCGCCTTTCGGGTGCTGATCTTTTTGGCCAGGCGCGCAAAGAGGATGGAGGATGGCATGGCCACAATCTGGGTGACCAGCAGCGCCAGGATCATCCCGGTGGCGCCCAGGCCCAGGGCAGTGCCATAGGCGGTGGAAATGCTGATCACCGTGCCCACGCCATCGATATAGAAGAAATAGGCGATGATGAATAGCAGCAGACCCTTTTGGGTGGCGATGTCCCGGGCGGTCTTCCAGATGCTGGCAAAGATGCTGCCCAGGGACAATTTGTCCGGCTTTTCGATGTAATGAACCTGCTCCACATGCCGGAGCATGGGAATGGAGAACACCAGCCACCACACCGGCACGATGAGGATGGAGAAGCGCTGGGCCAGGGGATTGGAGTAGCCCATGGTCATCAGCACCGCGATGGAGATCACAAAGGGGATGGTGCTCCCGCCGATGTAGCCCATGGCATAGCCCCAGGAGGATACGGTGTCCATGCGCTCGTTGGTGGTGACATCGGTGAGGAAGCTGTCATAAAAGAGGTTGGAGCCTGAGAAGCCGATCTTTGAGATGATATAGCCCACCAGCATCAGCCGCCAGTCGCCGGTGAGCGCCATGGAGGCGGTGAACACCACGCCCAGGAGCATAAAGAGGGTGAACAGCTTTTTTTTCATGCCCTTATAGTCGGCAATCGAGCCCAGGATGGGGGCCAGAAGCGCCACGATGAGGGTGGCGATGCTGGTGCCATAGCCCCACCAGATATCCCCCTTGTCCCCGGCAAAGGCTACAAAGATGGTGGGGAAGATGGCCGCCATGATGTTGGTGGCGTAGACGGAGTTGGCCCAGTCGTACAGAATCCAGCTTCGCTCTTTCCTGGTGAACTTGATCCTCCCGGTTGATGCCATGGCAGTGCCCTCCTGTCGCTTACATGCCTTCATTATAACCCAGGACGGGGGAAAAGCCAGCCGTGATGATGCTACAGGAAATTAATATATAGGGGTTTTACATAATATTTACGTAAAATATACGATAGATATGCAGTGAGTATTAGTCCGTCCCCTCTATTTGGTGGCTGCCGGATTTTTAACCACAAGGGATAGAGCGCGGATTTATCAACAGGCACGCATTCATGCAGTTTTGTCCAGGCGTCATAAACTTGAATTGCCCGGCGGTTCGTGCTAAGATAAGCCCGTGGGCAAGAGGGAACAGGAACTTATCCACAGGGGCTTATCCACAGCCGAAACCAGTCAAAACCAGCAAAAGGCTGTTTTTTTTACCCCTTCCTTGTGCATAACTATTGTATAATTTTTGTGTGGGAGTGGCGCATTGAACTATCAATCGATCTGGGAACGGGCTTGCCAACTGATGCACGCGGAGATGTCCGACGTGACCTATTCCACCTGGATAGAGCGGGCGTTGCGCCCGCTGGATCTGGCGGATGACCAGTATTTTATCAAAGCTGAAACGGATTTTTATCACCAGTTTGTGGTGCCGCGCTATTCGGCGCTCATCTCCTCGGCCCTGGCCCAGGCGGCTGGGAAGGAGCTGAAGCTCAATATCCTGACCCCCCGCCAGGCGGCGGATTATCAAAGCGGGGCGGCGGTGGCGCGCAAGCCCTCGCCCAAGCTCAACGGCAAGTACACCTTTGAGTCCTTTGTAGTGGGCAGCGGCAACCGCTTTGCCCACGCAGCCTCCCTGGCGGTGGCCGAGTCCCCTGCCGATGCCTATAACCCGCTGTTCATCTATGGCGGCGTGGGCCTGGGCAAGACCCACCTGATGCACGCCATTGGCCACTACATCCTGCAGCAGAAGCCGGACACCCGGCTGGAATATGTGACCAGCGAGACCTTCACCATCGAATTGGTCACCGCCATCCAGACCAACCGCAACGTCCAGTTCCGGGAGAAATACCGCAGCGTTGACGTGCTACTGATCGACGACATCCAGTTTATCGCCGGGCGGGACTCCACCCAGGAGGAGTTTTTCCACACCTTCAACGCGCTTTTTAACGCGGGCAAGCAGATCGTGATCTCCTCAGACCGGCCGCCCAAGGAGATCGCCAAATTGGAAGAGCGCCTGCGCAGCCGCTTCCTCTCCGGCCTCATTGCGGATATCCAGCGCCCTGACATGGACACCCGCTGCGCCATCCTCAGGCAGAAGGCCAACGAGGAAGGCATCCAGGCCGGGGAAGACGTGATCCAGATGATCGCCCAGAACGTGGACAGCAACATCCGGGAGCTGGAGGGCAGCCTCACGCGCCTGGCGGCCTACTCCTCCCTCTCAGGCCAGGAGATAAGCCTGTCCCTGGCCCAGGAGGCACTGAAGGAAATCATCAGCGACCATCAGCCCCGCAGCGTCACCTGCTTTGATGTGATGATGGCGGTGGTGGGCTACTATGGGGTGAGCGAGGATGAGCTGCGCGGCCCCCGCCGCAGCCGCAGCATCACTGTGCCCCGGCAGATGACCATGTACCTCTCCCGAAAGCTGACCGAGGCCAGCCTGCCCAAGATCGGCGAGATGCTGGGTGGCCGGGATCACAGCACGGTGCTGCATGGCTGTGCCAAGATTGAGGAGCTCAGCCAGTCCGCCCCGCCGGTGAAGGCCGCCATCAACGACCTGACCAAGCTGCTGCTGAGGAATTGAAAACAAAAAGCCCGGGGCCGCTACGCATCTGCGTGGCGGCCCCGTTTCTTTTCGTTTCGATCAGTAGTTCCTGGGCGTGCTGAACCGGAAAAACTCCAGCCGCACCGTGTTTTCAAGGGCTTCTTTTTCCTGGCGCCTGGAGAGATGATGCCAGTCGCCCCGGGGCAGATCAGAACTGATAGTAGGCGGTGTTGATCTTCTCATGGTTGGAATCCTCCTTGTTTTCGGGCTGTGTGCTTTCATCAGCGTTGGCAACGGTGATGGAGCCCACGTCGTCTGCGATCTGGATAAGGGCCATTTCCTGGTCGGGCTGGCAGAGGATGGTCCCGCAATCCCTGATGGTGAGCTTATCCAGGATTTCCTGGGCGCTGATATCCGCATCAAGGGTCACCACACCGCAGTCTTCCACCGTCAGCCCTTCCGGGTTCTGGGCGATAAGGGCCTGGCTGATGGTCAGGCTGCTCTTGTCTGTGACCAGGAGACCCTTGTAGGTGATCAGCTTATGATACTGGGGGTCAAGGGCAATCAGGGTGTCCAGGAGGGTTTCGGGCAGCTTGATGCTGCCGGCGACCTGCAGCCCCTCAAGCTGCCTGAGCGCATTTTCCTGATCCCTGGGGATCGTGAGCTTCCCGGGGAAGAACAGGTGTTTCCCGAAGCGGCTGATCATATGGGCGCTGAGCGTGTTTTCTTCCTCCACAAATCTGAAACCCTCGGGAATGGTGGTGATGTGCGTTTTGTCGTCAAACAGCGGCAGGGCATCCTTCAGGTGCTTCTGGGCGATATAGGCGTTTTTGACTGAGAAACGCGTTCTTTTTTCGGCCAGGGGCTTGATGTCCAGGCTTTCATCCGCCATGACCAGGTCCCCCATCACGAAATACAGACTTCCTTTGGCGCGCAGGACAAACAGCTCGTCCACCCTTAGCCTGCCTTCCACCAGGATGGCGTCGTCCGGGTAGGACATGGAAAGCCCCTGCACCTGCACCCTGTTCAGAAGCGGGCCAAGGCTTCTGGGATAGAGCAGCTTGCCGTTGACGGAAATGCTGGCATATCCTTTGAGGGCCTCGGCGCTGTCCGGGTGAATGATGAGTTTGCCATTGACGATCAGCATGGTGGGGCTGGCTGGTGCTTCATTCCCCGTGATTTCGGCTTTGCCGTTTTTGATGCTGATCTGGGTGCCCTCCTCCACCTGGATGATCTGGGCGGCGTTCATGGTGAGGGATAGCCTGCTTGCCAGTTCCTTGGCGCGGGGGCTCAGTGCGATGGTGGCGGCGTTGATCTCAATGGCCTCATAGGCGCTGAGGCTCTCCTCGGTGAGCCGGGTCATGTCGCACATGGCGGTGTTGACGGTGAGTTTCTTTTTGCGGGTGTCCATGGTCAATCTCTCCTTTGCTGTTCGTATAGCTTTTGCAGTTGCGTCCGGCATTTGGCAAGCCTGGAGCGGATGGTGGAGGCGGGGAGGCCATAAAGCGCTGAGAGCTCTGTGGCGTTCATGCCCTCAAAATGCCGGAGGGTGAACAGCGCCTGGTCCTCCTGGGGGAGATGCGCCATCATCTGGGCCACATACAGGGCGGTGGTGTCGTCCTCCCAGCCCTCTTCCCGGATCAGCTCAAGCGGCTCCCGGCTTTTGCGCCGGGCCTGGTCGATGAACAGGTTTTTGGCCGTGCGGTAGAGCCAGCCGCGGCACTGAGCGGGGCTCATATCGGAAAAAATGTCCGCATGCTGCAGTGCCCGCATGAAGGTATCCTGGGTGATATCCTCCGCCTCGGGCCCCGTCCGGGTGAGGGAGAGGGCAAAGCGCCTGATCTCCTGGTAGAACTGGGCATACAGCGCTGCGATCATCATGGCCTCCTTTCATTAGGATAACGAACGGCAGGGGTGAAGTGTTGACGAAAACAAAAAAATAACGCCCGCTGAGGGCGTTAGGGCTTTGAGGCTTCAGTCAGCCGCGTAGGGCATCAGCGCGATGGCACGGGCGCGCTTGATGGCTTCGCTCAGCTGCCGCTGGTGTTTGGCACAGGTGCCCATCATGCGGCGGGGGCTGATCTTGCCCCGCTCATTGATGTAGCGGCGCAGGCGGTTGACATCCTTGTAGTCGATGTATTCGACCTTGTTGGCGCAAAAATCGCACACCTTCCGGCGCGGGCGCCTGCCGCGTGGGCGCGGCCTTCTTTCGGTTTGCTCAGACATGTTGTCGTCTCCTTAATCCTTTCACTTAGAAGGGCAGGTCGTCTTCATCCACTCGGACAAAGCCGCCGGCATTGGGTTCGGGGCTGGCGGCGGGGGCGGCCCGGCCGGGCACCTCGCCTCCTTCACCCCGGGGGGTGAGGAACTCCACCTCATCGGCCTGCACTTCCAGGCTGTAGCGCTGGGTGCCGTCGTTGCCGGTGTAGCTCTGCAGCGTCAGCGTTCCTGACACGCCCACTTTGCGGCCTTTGGCCAGAAAGCGGTTGCAGTTTTCTGCCAGCTGGCGCCAGGTGGTGACGCGGAAGAAATCCGCCTCTTGCTGGCCTGCCTCGGCGCTCCTTTGGCGGCGGTTCACCGCCACCGTGAAGGTGCACACCGGGATGCCGGACTGGGTGCTGCGCATCTCAGGGTCCCGGGTGAGGTTGCCGATTAGAAAAATTTTGTTCAATGAAGGCCTCCCTTATTCCCCTTCGTCAGGGACGATCGCTGCCGTCACGCCGGCCGGCTCTTCGGCGGGGGCTGTCTGGGGGACAGGCCGCTGAGCGCGTGGCTTGACGTTGGACCGCTTGTGCTCAACGCGGGTGATCAGGTAGCGCATGACGTTGTCGTCGATTTCCATGTTGCGCTCCATCTCCTTGGGGAAGACCGGGTCAGCGGAGAAGTTGAGCAGAACGTAGTAGCCTTCGGGCTTGTCATCCACCAGATAAGCCAGGCGGCGCTTGCCCCACTCTTCTACCTTCTCCACCTTGCCGCCGTGCTGGGCGATCAGCGCGTTATAGCGCTCGATCAGTTCCTTGCGCGGTTCTTCCTCAACGGCCGTGTCGATGATGTAAAGCAGTTCGTAATCCATCTCTTTCACCTCCTCATGGACATATGGCGCCATGTCTTGCATGGCGCAAGGATGTGCCAATTTGATATTATACCGGGAAAAGCCCCGGACTGCAAGCGCTAAATTTCGCGCGGGACGGATAAGTATTCAGCCCTGGGGCCCGGATGCAAGCACCTCAGGCGCCACATTGGTGAACTTGGTGATGTTCTTGGCAAACAGCCCCGCCAGCTTGCGGGCAGTCTGGTCATAGGCGTCCTGGTCCTTCCAGGTGGCGCGAGGATCCAGCAGATGATCCGGCACCCCGGGACAGGTGGTGGGCACCTCCAGGTTGAAGATGGGGTCATGGCGGAAAGCGGCGCCCTCCAGGCTGCCGTTCAGGCAGGCAGAGACCATCGCCCGGGTAAGGGGCAGCTTGATGCGGCTGCCCACGCCGTAGGGCCCGCCCGACCAGCCCGTGTTGACCAGGTATGCCCTGGCTTGGTGCTTGCGGATCTTTTCGCCCAGGAGCTTGGCATAAGCGGCGGGGGGCAGCGGCAGGAAGGGCGCCCCAAAGCAGGCGGAGAAGGTGGCCACCGGCTCGTCAATGCCCCGCTCGGTGCCGGAGAGCTTGGCGGTGTAGCCGCTGAGGTAGTGATACATCGCCGCCTCAGGGCTGAGCCTGGACACGGGGGGCAGCACGCCAAAGGCGTCAGCGGTCAGGAAGATGATGGTCTGGGGATGGCCGGCCACGCCCGGGATCAGCGCGTTTCCAATATAATCCACAGGGTAGCCCACCCGGGTGTTCTCGGTGAGAGAGGCATCGTTAAAGTCGTATTGGCGGGTCTCCGGATCCATCACCACGTTTTCAACCAGCGCGCCAAAGCGGATGGCGTTCCAGATGTCCGGCTCATGCTCCTGGGAGAGGTTGATGCACTTGGCATAGCAGCCGCCTTCGATGTTGAAGATGCCGGTGTCGCTCCAGCCGTGCTCGTCGTCGCCGATGAGCCTCCGCTGCGGGTCGGCGGACAGGGTGGTCTTGCCGGTGCCGGAGAGGCCGAAGAACAGCGCGCTGTCACCCTCAGTTCCCACGTTGGCTGAGCAGTGCATGGACAGCACGCCCTTTTTGGGCAGCAAATAGTTCATCACCGAGAACACGCTTTTTTTGATCTCCCCGGCATAGGCGCTGCCGGCGATGATCACCATGCGCCGGGCAAAGCTGATGATGATGGCCGCCTCGCTGTTGACCCCATCCGCCTGGGGATCGCATTTAAGCCCCGGGGCCGCGATGATGGTGAAGTCGGGGTCGAAATTGGCCAGCTCATCCGCCTCAGGCCTTAGCAGCAGCTGGTGGATGAACAGGTTCTGGCTGGCCATCTCATTCACCACCCGGAAGCGGTGGCGGTAGGCGGGGTCAGCGCCGGCGCAGCCGTCAAAGACGAAGACATCCTTATCCACCAGATAATCGCAGATTTTTTTGTGGATGCGGTCAAAAGTGGCGGGGGGCACAGGGCGGTTGACCTTGCCCCAGTCGATATCGCCCATCACCTCCGTGTCTTGCGCCACGAAGCGGTCATCAGGGGAACGGCCGGTGTATTTGCCGGTTTTAACGGTGAAGGCACCGGATTCAGACAACAGGCCTTCCTGGCGCCTGAGGGCCTGCTCCACAAGGGCTGCGGGGGGAAGGTTGTGATAGACAGCCTTTGGGTTGTTGATGCCAATGGAATTCAAGTCAAGTCGCGCCATGATACCCTCCTGATAAAAAAACATTCTTTTCCCATCATACACCATTAGCCCCGCGATGTGAAGGGCGCGATTCCTGCCGCGCCTTGCTCCCAAAAGCGGGGCTGTGCTATACTTCGGTGGAATTGGCGGGAAAGGCGGTGGGCAGGTGGAGCACGCAGGGCACCGGGAGCGGCTCAGGGAGCGGTTCGCCCAGGCGGGGCTCGCCGGCTTTGCGCCTCATGAGGCGCTGGAATTGCTGCTCACCTTTGCCATCCCCCGACGGGACGTGAACCCCCTGGCCCACAGGCTGCTTGAGCACTTCGGCTCCCTTCCCCGGGTGCTGGAGGCCTCGGTGGAAGATCTGGGGCTGGTGCCCGGCATGGGCAGAAGCTCCGCGACCCTGGTGGCGATGCTGGTGCCCCTGTTCCGGCTTTACCGGCAGGGCCTGGTGGTGGAACAGGAGAAGGACACCGGAGAAACCGACCTGCTGGCTTTGTGCCAGGCCCTCCTGATGGGGGAGGCGGTGGAGCGGTTTTATGTGCTGGCGCTGGACAAAAAGGGAAAGCTGCTGGGCCACAGCCGGGTGTCCTCAGGCGATGATGGGGAGACGGCGGTCTACCCCCGGCTGATGGTGCAGGCGCTATTGCGTTATGGCGCTTCCGCCTGTGTGGTGGCGCACAATCATCCCTCAGGCACGCTCAGGCCCTCAGGCGCAGACCTGCAGCTGACCCGGGCGCTGTCGGAGATGATGAGGCCGCTGGACATCCAGCTTGCCGACCATGTGATTGTGGGCGGGGATGGGGTGTTCAGCTTTGCCCGGGAGGGGCTGCTGAATGGTTAAAAGGATGAAAAATGGCTAGAAGAGCAAGAAGCGGGTGTTTTGGCTTGATATTGAAACTCATCACCACGGTGATCCTTCTGGGGGCGCTGGCCTTCGCGGTGCTGTTTGGGCTCCTGGTCTACCGGGAGAACACCGTGCCCCGGCCAGGGCCCACCAGCGCGATGATCGTGCTGGGCGCTCAGGTGAACCCGGACGGCACGCCCAGCGTACAGCTGGAATGGCGGCTGACCGCGGCCCTTGATGTATACAAGCTCAAACGCATGCCCATCGTGGTGACCGGCGCCCAGGGGCAGGATGAGCCCCGCACTGAGGCCAGCGTGATGGCTGACTGGCTGGAAGCCCGCGGCGTCTCGGGGGAGGACCTCCGCCGGGACGAGACCTCCTTCAATACCCGGGAGAACATCCAGAATGCCATGCAGTATATGCCGGGGGTCAAGGATGTGCTGATTGTGACCAGCGACTATCACCTGCCCCGGGCCATGCAGATCGCCCGGGACCTGGGGCTCAACCCCTCCGGCATCGGCAGCCCCATCAAGCAGGAGTACTGGGTGAAAAACCACCTCCGGGAGACCCTGGCCTGGGGGAAATACTACGTGCAGAAGTTCATTCCGATACCGTAAAAATCTCGTGGCTGAGGCAGCGGGTGAGAAGCTTGCGGCGGTTTTCGATGTCCCCCAGGGCCCACATGAGCTTGGTGACCGCCGCCTCGGTGGTCATGTCATGGGCGCCGTAGATGTTCTGTTCCACAAAGCCGCGGCCGACTTCATAGATGGTGAAGTCGGCCTTTTCATACAGGCACTGGGTGGTGACCAGGGTGATGACCCCTGAGAGGCTCAGCGCGTGAAGCTTTTCAATCAGGTTGCGCCTGATATAGTGAAGCCCGCCCAGGCCAAAGGCTTCCAGCACCAGGCCCCGGTATCCGGCGCGCTGGATGTGGTCAAAAATCTCCGGGTCGGTGCCGGGCATCATTTTCAGCAGGAATACCCGGGCGTCAATGGCCAGGGGGTCTGCGATGCTGTGCCTTTCAGGCTTCACCTCTCCCAGCAGGTGCAGCCCGTCCGCGTCAAAGGTGCCCACCGGGGGCGCGTTGATGGAGTCAAAAGCGTCAAAGCCCAGGGTGCGCATCTTCACCGCCCGGGTGCCGTGGATCACCTTGTGGTGAAAAGCGATGTACACCCCCGGGCGGCTGGAGGCCGCCATGGCGAAAGCCTCCCTGAGGTTGCCCGGCGCATCGGAATAGGGGTGGCGCAGGGGCAGCTGGGAGCCAGTGAGCACCACGGGTATCCTGAGGCCCAGCAGCATGAAGCTCAGCGCTGAGGCGGTGTAGGCCATGGTGTCGGTGCCGTGGGTGATGACGATGCCATCGGCGTCAGCCTCATGCGCCTTGACGGCCTGGGCCAGCTGCTGCCATTCCTCGGGTTGGATGTTGCTGGAGTCCAGCATAAAAACATCCCGGGTGCGGATGTCCGCCCGCTCCCTGAGGCTGGGCATAAAGGCCATGATGCCCTCGGCTGAGGTCAGCGGCACCAGGCCCTCGGATGTCTCCTGGCTGGCGATGGTGCCGCCGGTGGCAAGCAGCGTGATGCGTGGCAGCATGGCGTTCTCCTTCTTTGGGCTGTTCTGATGATGGGCGGACCAAGCGACTGTCCCATCCAGCCCCATTTTGATATTCTTCACCCTGCATTATACAGCAGCCGCGCCCTTTATGAAAGCCAGCCGCGGCGGTCATTGTCCAAAGCCCGATGATCTTTGCAGGGGAGAGCCCGAGAGGGGCGCTTTTTCAAAAGCGCCCCTCTCGGGAAAAACCCTATTCTTCTGGCCCTCAGATCCTGGGCATCTCCGGCCGCTCGCCCTGGAATTTGCCCAGCGCCCAGGCGGTGAGCTCGCTTAAAGAAGGGTGGATGATCATGGAGCGGGCGATGGGGGACAGGCCGCCGGGGTCCTGAAGCTGGCGATCGCCCCCGGCGTTCATCAGATAGGCAAAGGGCTGGATCAGCACCGCCGCCTGGGGGCCAATCACATGGGCGCCCAGCAGGTGGCCACGCTCATCGGTGATGATTTTGGCGAATCCGTCATTTTCATCCCGCTTGTCATAGCCCATGGAGATGCCGGCCACGATGTCGCTGTAATGGTTATAAGCCACCCGGGGCTTGACGCCGGCGGCCAAGGCCTCCTCCTCGGTCATGCCCACGCTTGCGCACTGGGGGAAGGTATAGACTGCCTGGGGCGTGGCGGTGTAGTCAGCCACGCGGTGGCCCTCGCCAAAGAGGATGTCAATGAGCACCTCTGCTTCGTAGTTGGCCTTGTGGCGCAGGGCGTCCACGCCGTTGACATCGCCGATGGCAAAGACATGGGGGAGGTTGGTGGTGAGGCGGTTGTTGGTGAGGACATAGCCCCGGTGATCGGTGAGGATACCGGCGGCCTGGAGGCCCAGCATATCGGTGTTGGGCACGATGCCGGGGGCCAGGAAAACCTCCTGGGCAGACAGGGTGACCTGGCCGCCCTGGGCCAGGTTCTGGAAGGTGACATGTTTAAGCCCCCCCTCCTGCACCATGGAGACCGAGTTGAGGTTGGTGTGCACCTGGATGCCAAGGCCCTCCATCTGGCTGCGCAGGGACTCGGCGATTTCCTTCTCCCAGCCCCGGAGCAACTGTCCCCGCAATACGGCCATGGTGACCCGGGTGCCCATAGCGGAGAAAATGTGGGCAAACTCACAGCCCGTGGCACCCCCGCCGATGACCAGCAGGCTGTCGTAGGGCTTCTCCGGAAAATGCCCGCCGAAGATGGACTCGCTGGTCTGATAGCCTGTCTCCATCAGCCCCTGGACATCCGGTATCCGGGTGCGGGAACCGGTGGCGATGACGATTTTATCCGCCGTGAAGCGAGCGGCTCCTCCGTCTTTCAGGTTGACCTGGATGGTGTGGGCGTCCACAAAGCTGGCCTCACCCTTGAACATGGTGAGCCCCTTTTGCCCTGACAGCTCCTGCTCCAGCTCCTTGTTCGCGTCGATCTGGTGCTGCATGCGCCGGGCAATTTTGGCCCAGTCGATCTCAGGCTTGGGGAAGCTGACCCCTACCTTGGCCCCCTGCTCCGCCTCCCGGATGAGGTCGGCCGGGTACACCAGCATTTTGGAGGGGATGCAACCCCGGTTCAGGCAGGTGCCGCCCCAGGCGCCCTTTTCCACCACAGCACAGCTGAGGCCCTTTTCAAGCGCGGCTTCCGATATCATCAGCCCGCTGCCCCCGCCCAAAACCGCCAGATCAAAGTGTTGCATCAGCGCGAGTCTCCTTAAACACAGTCAATTCACTTGCGTATCTTAACAGAGCCCGGGCAGGATGGCAAGAAAAACAAGGCGCCGCTGCAAGTATGCGGCGCCTGCCAAAACGGGTTTGAGGGGGAGGACGGTTTTTTGCGTCATTGTGCGGGGTAATTCTCGGGCTTGCGCCCCTGATCCTCTGAGGGGGGCGGGATATCCGGGGGCGCCGCGCGGGCGGGCGTCTCCTGGTTGAGGTTTCCCTTTTCGTAGGTCAGCCCTTCGCAGTTGGGGGAATCCCCGCAGTAGGTTTGCTCGCTCACGCTGCGCAGGCGGGAAAAGAAACGCGTGAAAGGCGCTGTGATGGCTTGCCAGACACTCATACAATCACCTCCTGGAAGGAGTATACCCAGTGGCGGCGCCCGCGAGTGGGTGGATCGACAGAGCTTCAGCAATGCTCTATGATGATGGCGTTTGGCGGGCACAAAAACACATCGTCAGCTTTGGAGGCATTATGCGCGAATTTGATCTTTGGCTCACCCACGGCAGCGACCTTGCGGACCGGGCGGTGGAATTGCTGGCGGCGGCGGGTGTGGCGGAGGATATTGGAGGCCAGGGCAGTCGCATCGGCATCAAGCCCAACCTGGTGCTGCCCCGCCCCGCCTCCCAGGGCGCCACCACGCATCCGGAAATCGCGGAGGGTGTGATCCGGTATCTTCATCAGCATGGCTTTAAAAATCTGGTGATCCTGGAGGGCTCCTGGGTCGGGGACAGGACCGAGGCGGCGTTTGCGGTCTGCGGCTATCAGGCGCTGTCCGCAAAAACCGGGGTTCCGCTGATTGACACCAAAAAAGACAGCTGGAAAAACCAAGACGCGGCGGGGCTTGAGATCGCCGTGTGTGACAGCGTGATGGCCCTTGACTACCTGATTAACCTGCCGGTGATGAAGGGGCACTGCCAGACCAACATCACCTGCGCGATGAAAAACCTCAAAGGGCTGATCCCCGACCGGGAAAAGCGCCGGTTTCACACCCTTGGGCTGCACAAGCCCATCGCCCGCCTGGCCAGCCTCATGCCCCGGGGCTTTACGCTGGTGGACGCGGTGTGCGGCGACCTGGACTTTGAGGAGGGCGGAAACCCCGTCAGGCGGGATCAGCTCATCGGCGGCTTTGACCAGGTGCTGGTGGACGCCTGGGTGTGCCGGGCGATGGGCTTTGATCTGGAAGAGGTGCCCTATATCGGCATGGCTGAAAGGCTGGGTCTGGGCAGCGCCAATGTGGACAGCGCCCGGGTGGCGGTGCTTCAGAAGCCTGGAATGCCTGTCAGCGCCCGCAACAGCCGGAAGGTGGCCCAGCTGCTCTCCCGCGTGGACCAGCGGGAGGCCTGCAGCGCCTGCTGCGCGGCGCTGGTGTTTGCGCTTCACAGGCTAAGCCGGCAGGGGGAGCGCAGGGCGGCGGCTCTGCCCCTGTCCATCGGCCAGGGTTTCAAGGGCCGGGGCGGAGACATGGGCATTGGCAGCTGCACGGCCGGCTTTGCCAGGCACGTCAAAGGTTGCCCGCCCCAAGCGGCAGACATCATCGGGTTTTTGAAGGAGCAAGCCTGAAACCGCTCGCGAGCATCGCGCCACAACGAGGGTTGGAAGAGATTGGGGTATATTATTCAAAAGCGCGCTGAAGGAGAGAACATCATGGAACCAAAGATCAAATACGGCATCATGGGCTATGCCCGCATCGCCCGGGACAAGGTGATCCCTGGCATCCTCGAGGCAAAGAACGCGGAACTATATGCCATCGCCTCCTCAGACCCCGGGCGGCGTGAAGAAGCCCTGAAGGCCTTTCCCTTTGAGAAGGCTTATGACAGCTACCAGGCGCTGCTGGATGACCCCCAGGTGGACGCGGTGTATATCCCGCTGCCCAATGCCATGCACAAGGAGTGGACGGTGAAGGCGGCGAAGGCCGGCAAGCACATCCTGTGCGAGAAACCCATGGCGCTCACCCTGGAGGACGCGGACGAGATGATCGCTGCAGCGAAGGAAAACGGCGTCAAGCTGATGGAGGCCTTCATGTACCGCTTCACCGCCCGCACAAAAAAGCTGGGAGAGCTGCTGGCAGAAGGCGTCATCGGCGAGATCCGCCACATCAACTCCACCTTCCGCTTCAAACTGGATGATCTGTCTGACATCCGGCTCAACGCCAAGCTTGGCGGCGGCAGCCTGTGGGATGTGGGCTGCTATCCTGTGAACCTCGTTGGCATGCTGATGGGGGAGGAGCCCGAGGCGGTCTGTGCACTGAAGGCGGACCGGCAGGGGGTGGATGATTCTCTAAGCGCTGTCATGCGGTACAAAAGCGGCGTCATCGCTACCCTCAGCTCCGGCCTCAACAGTGCCTCCTGCATGTTCACCGAGATTAACGGCGAGGAAGGGACGCTGCTCATCCGCGACAGTTTTGACCAGACCGACACCCCCATCCTGCTGGTGAAGGACGGGGTGACCACCGAAATCCCGGTGCCGGCATCCAAGCGCTATGTGGCCGAGGTGGAGGACTTCTCTGACGCGATTCTCCATGACCGGGAGCCGGGCTTTGGCTTGGATGAAACCCGGCGCAACATCGGCATCATCCTGCGCATTCTGGAAGCCGCCGGATAACCGAGGGGCTAAGCCTGCCCTATTTAAAGGTGAGGGCCTTCAGGGGACCCCTCTGGCTAGGCCAGGGGATTGACGAAGCCTACAATCCGCTTCACATTCGCCGGGTCGTCATGGGGCAACCCGGCGGATTTTTTGGTGTCAAGGGCTGTGAGGGCGGCCATCTGGTCGTCTGTCAGGGTGAAGTCAAAGATGTCGATGTTCTCTTTGATACGGGCCTCGTGGGTGGATTTGGGGATGACCACGATGTTTTGCTGGACGAGGAAACGAAGGGCCGCCTGGGCCGGGGTTTTCCCGTGCTGGGCCGCGATGCCCTTGAGGATGGCATTTTCCAGCAGGTCGGTCTTGCCCTGGGAGAAGGGCCCCCAGGACATGAGGGCGATGTTGTGTTCTGCCATCAGCGCCCTTGCGTCCTGCCGCTGGTGATAGATATGCGCCTCCAGCTGGTCAACCGCCGGCAGCACGTCAAAGTGCAGGATCAGGTCCTGCAGCCGGTCGGCATAGAAGTTGGAAAGGCCGATGGCTTTCGCCAGGCCCTCATGATAAAGCTTTTCCATCACCCGCCAGGCGCCGTAGACATCGCCAAAGGGGTGGTGGATGAGGTAGAGATCCACATAATCCAGGCCCAGGCGCTGGAGCGAGGCCTCAAAGGCCGGGCGGGTTTTTGCGTCGCCGGTGTCGGTGTGCCAGAGTTTGGTGGTGATGAAAAGCTGCTCCCGGGGGATGCCGCTTTTTTTGATGGCCTGCCCTACCGCCGCCTCGTTGCCGTAAAACTGGGCGGTGTCAATCAGCCGGTAGCCAGCCTCAAGCGCCTGAAGAACGCTGCGCTCACAGGTCTCCGGGTCGTTTATCAGATAGGTGCCAAAGCCGACCAGGGGCATCTTGGCGCCGGTGTTGAGCGTGATGGTGTGCTGCATGGTAGGGCCTCCTTGGATCTTTCTTTCTTCATCTATCATACCCATCAGGGCCAAACCGGGATTCGCCGGGCAAAAGTTTCAAAAAAGATGCGCAAAAACCTTGACAAGGGAGGGGGCGGCGTGGTACATTATCCACAGGTTAGCACTCGACACGCGAGAGTGCTAACAACCCGGAGAGGCGGGGGAGAGGAGGGGCCCATGAACGAGCGCAAACGCCGCATCCTGCAGGCAGTCATCGATGATTACATCCTGACCGCCATGCCCGTGGGCTCCCGCACCATCTCCCGCAAGTATCTCAAAAACATCTCCAGCGCCACCATCCGAAACGAGATGAGCGACCTGGAGGAGCTGGGATACCTGATGCAGCCCCATGTATCGGCTGGCCGCGTGCCAAACGCCAAGGCCTACCGGCTGTATGTGGACATGCTGATGGATGCCGGGCTGATCCCCAGCGCTGAGGATGAGGCCGCCAAGGACTACTACCTCAAGCAGGTGAGCCACCTGGAGGATGTGGTGAAAAGCACTGCGCAGGTGCTCAGTGACTTTACCCACTACGCCTCCCTGGTGATGATGCCCGGACAGGCCCAGCTGCGCATCACCCATTTGCATCTGGTGCCGGTCAGCCGGGCCATGGCCCTGCTGGTCATCGTCACAGACGGCGGCATCATCCGGGACACCATGGTGCATGTGTCTGAGGCGCTTGACGCGGACGCGCTGTATGCCATTAGCCGGATGCTCACCGACCGCTTCGCGGGGAGAACCCTGCGTGAGGTGCGCCAACAGCTCAAGGACTTTGCCGCTGGCGCTGCCGCTGACCCGCAGGTGCTTAAAGGCATCGCGGAGCTGTCAGACCAGATGGCCAAGGACAACGCCACCGATACCATCACCATCTCTGGCACCCACAACATCCTGAACTTTCCGGAGTATCAGGAGGCGGAGAAAGCCCGCAGGGTGCTCACGGTGCTGGAGGACAAGGAGCGGCTGATGCAGCTGATCAAGGGGGCTGACGGCCTTGACCTGACGGTGCACATCGGCCCTGAAACCGGGATCCCCGAGATGCGGGAGTGCAGCGTGGCCTTGGCGGAATACACCGTAGGCCAGGGGCACCGGGGCACCATCGGCATCATCGGCCCCACCCGCATGCCCTATGCCCGCGTGCTCAACACCCTCCGTCTGGTGGGCGAGGCTTTAAGCCTGGTGCTTACCGGCGGCGAGCAGGCGGAGTAACTTTTGGAGGAAACCATGGACCGCAAGAAGAAACATGCCAAGCAGGAAGACAGCCCCGTTCCCCAGGAGGGCGCTGAGATGGCGCCGGAGACTGCCGAGGAAACCCGGCCTGTGGACCAGACGGCGCTGATGGCGGAGTTGGAAGCAGCCCGCGCCAAGCAGGATGAGTACCTGAACATGGCCCAGCGCGTGCAGGCGGAGTTTGACAACTACCGCAGGCGCAACCGCCAGGTGGCATCGGAGAGCTTTGACGACGGCGCCCGCGCCTTCATCAAAACCATCCTGCCGGTGGTGGACAACCTGGACCGCGCCCTGATGGTGGAGCAGGATCAGGAAGACCCGCTGTACAAAGGCGTTGTCCTGGTGCAAAAACAGCTCATCGATGCGCTGAAGGCCCGCGGGGTAAACGAGATCTCCCGCCTGGGGGAAACCTTTGACCCGAAGCTGGAGGACGCTGTCGCCCAGGGCGCGTGTGAGGAAGGGGCGCCGGGCACCGTGTGTGACGTGGTGCTCAAGGGCTACCAGATGGGCGAGAACGTGCTGAGGCACGCAATGGTACGGGTGGTTCCCGACCTTTGATATAGATTTTATTCAGAAAGAAACGCACAAGCGTATGGAGGAAATACACAATGGCTAAAATTATCGGAATTGACCTGGGCACCACCAACTCTGTTGTCGCCGTCATGGAAGGCGGCGAACCGGTTGTCATCCCCAACTCTGAAGGTGCCAGGACCACGCCGTCAGTGGTTGCATTCACCAAGGATGGCGAGCGCCTGGTGGGACAGATCGCCAAGCGCCAGGCCATCACCAACCCCGACCGCACCATCTCGTCCATCAAACGGCAGATGGGCTCCAACTTTAAGGTGGACATCGACGGGAAGGCCTATACGCCTCAGGAGATCAGCGCCATGGTGCTGCAAAAGCTCAAGCAGGACGCTGAGAGCTACCTGGGCGAGACCATCACCCAGGCAGTTATCACGGTGCCCGCATACTTCTCTGACGCCCAGCGCCAGGCCACCAAGGACGCTGGCCGGATTGCTGGCATGGAAGTGCTGCGCATCATCAACGAGCCCACCGCGGCTTCCCTGGCCTATGGGCTTGACAAGGAAGAACCCCACAAAATCCTGGTGTATGACCTGGGCGGCGGTACCTTTGACGTGAGTTTGCTTGAAATCGGTGACGGCGTGTTTGAAGTGCTGGCCACCGGCGGCAACACCAAGCTGGGCGGCGATGACTTTGATGACCGCATCGTGGACTATGTGGCAGAGATCTTCAGGAAAGAAAACGGCATCGACCTGAAAAAGGACCGCATGGCCTGGCAGCGCCTGAAGGAAGCCGCCGAGAAGGCCAAGATAGACCTGTCAGGCGTCATGTCTGCCAATATCAACCTGCCCTTTATCACCGCGGATGCCAACGGGCCCAAGCACCTGGACATCACCCTGACCCGGGCGAAGTTCAACGAGCTCACCCATGACCTGGTGGAAAAGACCATTGGCCCCATGCAGACAGCCCTTAAGGACGCCGGGCTTACCGCGCAGCAGATTGATAAGGTGATCCTGGTGGGCGGCTCCACCCGCATCCCCGCGGTGCAGGATGCTGTGAAGAACATCACCGGCAAGGAGCCCTTCAAGGGCATCAACCCTGATGAGTGTGTCGCCATCGGCGCCGCCATCCAGGCGGGTGTTTTGGGCGGCGACGTGAAGGACGTATTGCTCCTTGACGTGACCCCGCTGAGCCTGGGCATTGAGACCGAAGGCCATATCTTCACCCGCCTCATTGACCGCAACACCACCATCCCCACGGAAAAGGCGCAGGTGTTCTCCACCGCCGCCGATGGCCAGACCACCGTTGAAATCCATGTGCTTCAGGGCGAACGCCCCATGGCATACGACAACAAGACCCTGGGCCGGTTCCAGCTGACCGGCATCCCCGCAGCACCCCGCGGCGTGCCCCAGATTGAGGTGAAGTTCACCATCGACAAAAACGGCATCGTGAGCGTGTCCGCCAAGGACCTGGGCACCGGCAACACCCAGAACGTCACCATCACGGCCTCCAGCAACCTCACCGAGGATGAGATCAACCAGCGCGTGAAGGAAGCCGAACAGTTTGCCGAGGACGATAAGCGCCGCAAGGAAGAGGTGGAAACCCTCAACCGTGCTGACTCCTTCCAGTATGAGATGGAGAAGCAGCTGAAGGACAACGGCGAAAAGCTGTCTGAGGAAGACCGCGCCACCGTGCAGACGGAAATCGATAACTTCAAGAAGGTCCGCGAAGGCGGCAACGTTGAGGAAATCCGCCGCGTGATGGACGAGACCACCCAGAAGGTTTACGATATCTTTGGCAAGATCTACCAGCAGCAGGATGCCCATCAGGGCCCGCAGCATGATGAGCACGCCGGCCCCACCCAGAACCCTGACGGGTCTGTGGACGTGGAAGGCGATGTGCAGTAAGAACGCGAGGACCAAGGAGACGCTGGGGGCTTTCTTGAATGAAAGCCCCCAGACCCCACCAAAGAACTCTATTATGCGTGTTGCCTGGTAAAGTTTTTTGAAGGTCAGGAGACTTTTTTCAAAAAAGCTTCCTGCGTTCCCACAACTACCAAGGATTGAGGAGCTATGGCAACAAAACGAGACTATTATGAGGTGCTGGGCATCGACAAGAAGGCGAGCACGGAGGACATCAAAAAAGCCTACCGGAAGCTGGCCAAGGAATGCCATCCTGACCTGCACCCCAATGACGCGGCCTGCGAGGCGCGGTTCAAGGAGATCAATGAGGCCAACGAAGTCCTCTCTGATCCGGAGAAGCGCGCGCGCTATGACCAGTTTGGCATGGACGGGCCGCCCATGGGCGGCTTTGGTGGGTTTGACGCCTCGGGCTTTGGCGGATTTGAGTCCATCTTCGACCAGCTCTTTGGCGGCGGCATGGGCCAGGCCCAGCGCCGGGGCGGCCCCCGGCCCGGCAACGACCTGCGGTTCAACATGCGGGTCACCTTTGAGGAGGCGGCCTTTGGCGTCAAGAAATCCTTTGATTTCATGCGCAATGAGGAGTGCGAGACCTGCCATGGCTCAGGGGCAAAGGAAGGCACCCAGCCGGTCACCTGCGCCACCTGCAAGGGCACGGGCCAGGTGCGCTCAAGCGGCGGTTTTATGGTGACGGTGCGCACCTGCCCCACCTGTCAGGGAACAGGGCAGACGGTAGCGGACCCCTGCACCGCCTGCTCGGGCAGCGGCCGCCAGCGCAAGAAGCGCACCGCCACGGTCAACGTGCCGGCTGGCATTGATGATGGCCAGGTGATCGTGATGAACGGCCAGGGCGAGCCTGGCACCCAGGGCGGGCCCAGGGGAGATCTGCAGATTGTCATCTCAGTCACGCCCCATAAGCTGTTCGTCCGGGACGGCACCACGCTGTATCTGGATATGCCCATCACCTTCACCCAGGCGGCGCTGGGGGCAGCGCTGGATATCCCCACCCTCCAGGGCAAGACCAGCTACAAGATTCCCGAGGGCACCCAGGATGGAGCCAAGTTCCGCATCAAGGGCGAAGGCATCAAGCAGCTGCACGGCGCAGGCCGCGGTGACCTGGTGGTGCGCGTGAAGGTGGAAATCCCCAAGCGCATGAACGCCAAGCAGAAGGAATTGCTGCGGGAGTTTGAGAAGGCTGCCACCGGCAAGGAGTATGAGGGCCAAAAGAGCTTTCTGGACAAGGTGAAGGCGAGTTTCCGCTCCTGATACCCAATTAGCACTGCAATCAAGCCAACCTATCCGACCGGATAGGTTGTTTTTTTGATCTACCTACCCAAAGTAACAGGTGTTTTTTTAGTATACCTTCGGATAGTATGAGAGCAACAAGCATATCAGATCAGCGTTTTTGAGATTCACCTGCATCCATACAGACAGTATAAAGGAGAGAGTTTCATGAAAAGCCGAAAATGCGTGGCCTGGCTGCTGGCCCTGGTGCTGGTTTTGGGACTGACAGCTGTAACGGATGGCAAAGCGTATGATGCTTCCGGCATGCCCATTCCTGACAATCAGAACATTCCTGGCGTGCCGCCTGGCGCTCCCTCGGCCAACGAGCCTACCAAAAAGGGCCTCTTCCTGTCGGTGGACAAGACCGTGGCCACAGCGGGCGATACCCTCATCTTCAGGGCAGTCTGGAACGGCGCCCCGAGGGGGAAAACCATTGTTCTGTGGGTTTTCAAAGATGGTGAGCGTGTCAAGGTGCTCCATGAAAGCACGGGCAACCGCTGGGAGTACCAGGTGGAAAGCCCGGGCGTCTACAAGGGAATGGCCATCGGGCGGGCCCCCAACACAAAGGACCTGTACAAGGACAGCCCTTTGATCACCGTGGTGGCGCCAGCCACGCCCACGCCTACACCTACGCCAACACCAACTCCTACGCCCACCCCGACCCCAACACCCACACCCACCCCTACACCTACGCCAACGCCTACACCTACA